>Ga0247779_1001175_pt1 | contig 13088 bp, 11 predicted proteins | sample UWRJL221509R5_FD_179925 | JGI IMG/M metagenome (GOLD analysis project Ga0247779, IMG submission 179925) | Plant litter microbial communities from Arlington Agricultural Research Station in Wisconsin, United States - UWRJ-L221-509R-5 | ecosystem: Environmental > Terrestrial > Plant litter >...
TGGCAACCAGACCGGTATTCGAGCTCAGTGAGGCGCATTCTGCGCGGGCTCTCGGGCCGGTCGCGCACGAGGATTTTGCTGACGATTTGCGGGAGCTCGAGCCTCAGGACATGCCGGAGCCGCAGGAAGTGCCAGGGCCGCAGGACATGCCGGAGCCGCAGGACATGCTCGGTGTCGTCGTCGGCATCGACCGCCAGATCACGCGCCTCATCGCTGCCCGCACGCGGGCGCTGGATCTTGCGCGGCGGGAGGCCGAGCTGCGTGAACCCGTCGGCCCCGCACGCATCCGTTCCATTGGTGGCGGCGGACTCGGCGAGCGCAGCTTCAGGGCAGAGGTTGCGACCGCCCTCAACATCTCAGAGCGCGCCGCCGAGATCCTCATCGCCAACGCTCACATCCTGAACTCAGATCTGCCTGCCACGCTCGATGCGCTCGGCGATGGCACGATCTCCTATCGTCACGCCACGATCATGGTCGAGCAGGCGGCCGGCCTCGACGCCGAGGGGCAGCGTGGCCTTGAGGAGGCGGTGCTCGGCAGGGCATCATCGTTCACCCCGCCGAAATTCGCGCGTGCAGCACGCATCGCCCGCGAGCGGCTGAACCCGGAGTCGATCGCCGCCCGGCACGAGACGGCGCGGGCGGAGCGCGGGATCTCGATCGACGACCAGGCCGACGGGCTGTCGATACTGACGGTCACGCTGCCCTCTCCTGCCGCGCATGCCGTGTTCAATCGGCTCACGAAGGCGGCTCACGACCTTCGGCAGCCCGACGAGATTCGTTCGCTCGACCAGCGCCGCGCAGACCTGTTCGTCGCCGTCATGCTGTCGGAGTCTGGTGGCCTCCCGTTCGGGGTCGTTCCGGACGAATGCGACAGCGACGAATTCGTGGCCTGGTTCCGCGGCATCACGGCGCAGGTCTTCGTCTCCGTTCCCGTGCTCACGCTGCTCGGCCAGTCGCACGAGCCGGCGATGCTGGAGGGGCGGGTTCCGATCGATCCGGAGACGGCGCGTCGCCTCGCGGGAACGGCGACCAGCTTCATCCGCATCCTCACGCATCCGGAGACCGGGGCGACGCTCTCGGTCGGCCACCGACGATACAAGGTGCCAAAAGACCTGAAATCGCACTTACGGATACGAGATCTCACCTGCAGATTCCCGGGCTGCTCGGTAGGAGTGGCCCGCTGCGACATTGATCACACCCTCGACTGGCAGTTCGGGGGCGAAACCTCGCACGACAATCTCGCTCACCTGTGCCGTGGCCACCACATGCTGAAGGGCTCAACCGACTGGAGTGTCGCCCAGCTGGCCACGAGTCCCGGTGTGCTGAGTTGGCGGTCGCCGACCGGTCGGGTGTACGTCAGTCATCCGGAGAACCCGATCGCGGGATAGCGGCTCCGCATCCCCGCACCTGCCCGCACGCGCCCGCACGCGCCCGCACGCGCCCGCACGTGCCCGCACCTCCCGCATCCCAGCAGCCGCCCGCACGGTACCCTTGACCCTCGTGGCTCTCACTATCGCGATCGTCGGTCTTCCCAACGTCGGCAAGTCGACGCTCTTCAATGCCCTGACCAAAAACACGGTTCTCGCCGCGAACTACCCGTTCGCGACGATTGAGCCGAACGTCGGAGTTGTGAACCTGCCCGACCCGAGGCTCGACAAGCTTGCCGAACTGTTCCACAGCGAGCGCATCCTCGCAGCTCCCGTCTCGTTCGTTGATATCGCGGGCATCGTCAAGGGCGCATCCGTGGGTGAGGGGCTCGGCAACAAGTTCCTGGCGAACATCCGTGAGGCGGATGCGATTGCCCAGGTCGTGCGCGGCTTCGAGGACCCGGATGTCGTTCACGTCGACGGCAAGGTCGATGCGGCGAGCGACATGGAGACCATCAATACCGAGCTGATTCTCGCTGACCTGCAGACCCTCGAGAAGGCGGAGTCGCGCTACGAGAAGGAACTGCGCGCAAAGAAGATCACGCAGGCGACTGTTGATGCTGCTGCCGCCGCGGTGAAGTGGCTGAACGACGGAAAGCCGCTGTCTGCGTCATCCATCGACCTTGAGCCGATCCGGGAGCTTGGGCTTCTGACCTCGAAGCCTTTCATCTATGTCTTCAATGTGGATGAGGCAGTGCTCACCGATCCCGCGCGCAGGGCCGCTCTCGAGGTCCTCGTTGCGCCCGCTCACGCCGTCTTCCTCGATGCGAAACTCGAGTCCGAGCTCATCGACCTCGATGCGGATGACGCAGCAGAGCTTCTCGCCTCGACCGGCCAGGAGGAGAGCGGCCTCGACCAGCTGGCTCGCATCGGCTTCGACACGCTGGGTCTCCAGACTTACCTCACGGCCGGCCCCAAGGAGTCGCGTGCGTGGACCATCCACAAGGGGTGGAAGGCTCCGCAGGCGGCCGGTGTTATCCACACCGACTTCGAGAAGGGCTTCATCAAGGCAGAAGTCATCTCCTTCGACGACCTGATCGCCACCGGCTCGATCGCCGAGGCGCGCGCCCACGGCAAGGCCCGCATCGAGGGCAAGGACTACGTCATGCAGGATGGCGACGTGGTGGAGTTCCGATTCAACAACTGAATCCTCGGGTCGGCCCCATGCCTAAGCTCATTTCATGGTGAGGTTCAAGGCAGTGGCCCTTCGCTGGCACGCGGACGTGCCGCAGCCGGGTCTGGTTGAGGTTTCGATACAGGACGCTTTCGGGATCGAGCACCGGATCATCGAAAAGGTTTCGGTTGTCGGCCCCATCGATGCCGGTCCGACGTCGTCGTATCCGACCGAGGTGTGGATCGAGGCGGAGGTAGAAGCAAGCGATCGGAACGGAGTCACGGTGAATCTCCCGTACTCGATGGAGACAACTGACGGAGCGAGCCGCCTCACATTCGCCGCTGGGCAAGTCGATCGTGCATAGCTCAGGACGCGGGGTCCAGCTGCACTTCCGATCAAGCTCCACGGAGAAATGATGCAAGCCAAGCCCGGAGACCTGAGTCGTGAAGATGACCTCGCGGCCAAATTCGGCATTAAAAGGTTCTCCGCCGATCCGAAAGCGGATCACTTGGCATCGCTGCTCGTCGACCACCACATGGAGCCGTGGCCGTCCGACGTCAGAAAAGGCGGGAGATACGGAACGATCGAGGCAGTGCTTGCCCAGCCGGATGTTTTCGGCTGGGCATTGTCAGCGTGGCGTGGAAGTCTGTCCGATACCGACCGAACCAGGCTGGCTGAGTACGCGAATGAAATTGAAAGCTCGTTAGGAAGCTTCCCGCCCATCGGGCGCAAGAGCTTTGAACGCCTGATGCTGTTGGCTCGCACTGCCGTTGAATTCCGCGTCCGTCCGAGATCAACGACCAAGTAGCCAGGTATGAGTGCTGGACGCACTTGGGCGGCTACCCGAAGCAATCATCGCCTCGCACGATGAGGTGGTGCAGCTCGTCGAGGCGCGCGGACTGTATGGCAGGGGGCTGAGTATTGTCGTCGTACATCTGCTGGCAGCAGTCATCCTTACTCCCGGCGTGGCGTTGTGGACCCGCGACAAGTCGCTGCGCGCGGCCGCCCGCGGCTGCGGGATTCTGGCGCAGTAGTTCCGGGCGGAGACCCCTACGCCGCCGCCTCCTCGTCTGCCGACTCGTCCTCAGCCTCGCGGATGTGCTCCTCGACGCGATCTTTCGGAAGCCGCATGCGAATCGCAACGTAGTAGATCACGACGGTGACAACTGCATTGATCAGGAACACCCAGAAGAACAGGTGCGGATGCGTGGCCGGATCGCACAACCAGCTGATGAGAGCCATCACAGCGAACCAGGGAAGCACCCAGAGCGCACCGGCCTTGAATTCGAGGCGAGGACGACGTGTCGAACCCCGCCCGGTGACCTGGAAGATGGCAAGAAGCACATATCCGATCAGGATCGTGATGAACAGCTTCGCGTTCGTGGCCCAACCGCCCCAGTAGATGATCATGTTGGCCGCGTAGAACGCGAGCAACGGAATGGTGTCACCACCGGGCAGTCGGAACGGACGTTCGCGATCGGGCATCTCGCGGCGAAGAGCACCGAGAACGAGGGGACCGACACCAAATGAGATGACGGTAGCGCTGGTGATGAAACCGACGAGCTGTTGCCAGCTCGGGAACGGCAACAGCAGCACAAGCCCGGCCGCGAAGGTGACAACCAGACTCCAGATGGGAACACCGAACTTGTTGTTGGTGGTCAGCCAGCCCGGCGCATTGCCGTTTCGACCGAGAGCGTATGAGACCCTGGACGCAATGGTCGTGTAAACGAGACCGGTATCGGCCGGCGAAACGACGGCGTCGACGTAGAGCAGGATGGCGAGCCAGGTGAGTCCCGCGAGAGTGGAGATGGCAGCGAGCGGACCGAAGTCGTTCGCAAAGGCAAGCTGCGACCATCCACCCGAGTGCTCGAGGGTTGACCCCGGAACACCGAGTGTGAACGCAACCTGCAGAAGCGCGTAGATGACAGCGGTGATGAGAACGGATCCGATGACGGCAAACGGAACGTTGCGCTTCGGGTTGGTCGTTTCGCCCGCCAACTCGATGCCCTGCCTGAAGCCGAGGAAGGAGAACATGATGCCTGCGGTGGAAATCGCTACGAAAACGCCGGGCAGACCACCAGGAGCGAAGCCGTGCGAGCTGAAATTGGCCGGACTGCCCATGGTCGTCGTGGTCAATGCGGTGAAAATGAAAACCACGATGACGATGAGGATGACGCCGAGCTTCCACCACACAAGCACGTTGTTGATCTGGGCGAACAGCCGAACACCGAAGTAGTTGACGACGATGAAGGCGGCCAACAGCAGGACTGCTACGACATAGCCGAGGGGAGTGAGCACGTGAACGGTCACGCCATTGGCCTTCGCGGCGGTCGTGAACGGCAGGAACCTGCTCGCATAGGTCAGTGCACCCTCCGTCTCGATGGCGGGAACGGCGACGGTGGAGATCCAGGTGACGAATCCGAGCGAGAAGCTCGTGAACGAGCCCCAGACGAGGTGTGGATAGCGAACAACGCCACCGGAGATCGGGAACATCGGGCCGAGTTCGGCGTACGTGAGGGCGATGAGCAGAATCAGGACCCCGGCGATCAGCCACGAAAACAGCGCGGACGGCCCCGCGATGACCGAGGCGTTGAACGCTCCGAACAGCCAGCCGGACCCGATGATCGATCCGATGGCCGCGAAAAGGAGGCCGATGGGGCCGACATGCCTCTTGAGCTTCACATTTTCGCTCGACGACTTTGTTTTCATCGATTTTGACTTCGCTGTCATTGGTCCCCCTCGACCCAGTAGTTCTGCCGTTCCCTCCACGCTCTCGCTGGCCGTGACAATGGGCAAGGCCGTAGCGCGCGACGATATTCAGGAGTAAGGGGCACCGATGCAGGACGCGACAATGGAAGGATGAGCGCCGCCGCAGAGTTCATCGATGCGGCACTGCAGCTCGAGGCGTCGTGGAGCCCTGCGATCGCGGAGCTGGCGCGGCAGTCACCGGAGCTCGAGTTTTACGGCGCATCGGTAGGTGCGATCCGCGGAACAATTCGCAATGCTGAGCGCAGGTATCCGAATCTCGGCCACGACGAGATCACGGCACTGAGTTCCGAGCTCTGGACGCCGCCCGTGTTCGAGCGCAGGCTGGCAGCGATCATCCTGTTGCAATCGCACGTCGCGCTGCTGCGAAACTCCGACCTGACCCGCATCGAGGGATTTGTGCGAAGCGCGCGGATGGCGGCGCTGGCGGATCCCCTGAGTGCCGACGTCATCCGTCCCATGCTCGATGGACTGGAGGCCCGGGGTCGCGCGAAAGCGGATGTCGTGCTCGACCGCTGGGCCTCCGACGGGGATCCGTGGCTTCGACGAGCGGCGGAGGCGTCGAGGAACTAGCCGCCGACATCCGGCGCCGGTGTCTGGAATGTCGTCACGAAATAGAGAGCCAGGATGAGGCCGACCGCGACGGCAATCACCATTGGCAACCACGCCAGGCGATGGTGCCGACCGCCGAGGAGAGCAGTAGACACGACGGACGCGATCGCGAGTGGGATGACGACGCTCGCGAAGCCGTGGCTGGGCCCAGGACCAACCTTCCAGAGATCCTTGATGCTCGAGACCTGGCCCGGAGCAGAACTGTACGCAGCAGTGAGGATGAAGTCGCACACCATCAGCCCGGCGAGCACCGCGCCGATCCCCACAAGCACGGTGACGGCTACTGACTTGCCCCACGACCATGGCGTCGGTTTCCTCGATCGCTGTCCGTGTTCCATCTGCGCATCCCGTCTGCTGGAGCCGTAGGCGCGTCGCGAACCGATCGCCCATATCGATCCTGCTGCGAACCGCCGTGAGAGGGCGTCCCCAACGCGGATGAGAGGGCGAGGCGAGAGATCCGTCGGGCGAATGACAATTCTCGGCAGGATGGTCCCGTGAAACTCTCCCTTGAAATTGACCTCGACGAGCTCACGGGCGACGTCGGCGACGAAGTCGGCCGCATCCTCCGCTACTGGGGCGGGTCGGCGAAACAGCTCGACTGGACCACGGCGTTCGAGTATCCGGTAAGCGACTCCGAGTACAAACAGGTGGGCAGCCTGCGGCTCGCAGAAGCCTCGTAGGATCGAGAAATGGCCCACCTGTACCGCGCCCAGCTGACCCCGTCGAAACTCGAGCTGGTGGAAGCGTGGGCACCGTCGCAGCCCTGGTTCGTGGGCGACGCCGACGGAACATTCGAGCAGCTGGCCGCCTACCGGTTCGACGATCCGCTCGGCCAGGTCGGTCTCGAGGTGCTGTTCGTGCGCGTCGGCGGCGGTCCGACGATGCAAATCGCACTGACCTATCGCGACGCGGCATACGAACCCGCGGAGTCGTGGCTCATCGGAACACTGATGCACTCGGTACTCGGCAAACGCTGGGTGTACGACGCGACAGGTGACCCGGCCTTCGTCGCGGCACTGGCGTCGGCAATCCTCACCGGAGGAACACAGGCCGAGCTGATGGCCGAAGGCGAAAACGGGGTACAACGACGCGAACCGACCGCGACAGTTCGGGGAACCGGTCGCACGAGCGGACCGGATGTCGCAGCAGAAGACATCGGCGTGATCAGCACACGCGAAACCGACGATGCGACGATCGTCACAGCATCCGACCTGCGCGTCGTCATCCTTCGCCGCCCAGCAGACACGCCGAATCCAGCGGGCGAGGGCGAATCCATAGGGAATGGTCAGGAACTCGCCCTGAGGGGTACATGGACCGGTCAGTCAGGCGAGAACACACTGGCCATCCTGAGCTGAAACCCCCCGTTTTGGGGTGGCATTTTCACCTTAACATCTCCTGAATTCCGGGGTACTCGGGTTGTCCTCCATTGGGAGGACTGTAGATTGATTTCGGCTCCTCCCAGTTATCCCGACCGAGGAGCAATACCCAACAGCACGAACCCGAACTTCGTGCATCTCGAGGACTTCGATGACGCTCCTAGAACCGCTAAACCCTGCCCAAAAACAGTCGCCTGAAACCCATGATGGCGCGCCCCGAGTGAGCGCTACTCGCGCCGCCAGGAGGGGAAAGAAGCACACGCGCCGCCGCCAGGTCGGCGCAGAGCGTCGCACCCAGCCGCTGCCGACGGTGCACCTTCGACCCAGCGATCGCAAGATCGCGATGGCCAGAATTGCCGTCGTCCTCACGATCGTCCTCTGGGCGGCATACGTCGTCTCGACCGTGCTGCGCCAGTTCCTCGATCGTTCGGTCAACTTCAACTTCACGATGCAGGCGCTGTCCTACGTTGTCATCGTCACGTTCCTGTGCTTCTCCGCCCTGATGTACCTGGTCGCACGGCTCGGAGCGCTCCAGAGGTTCCGCAACCACGTGCGCGTGCCGCGAGCAGAGCTCGACCGGCACTTCGGCGACCACGCGTCATCCATCACCGTCCTTGTGCCCTCCTACGCGGAGGAGCCGGGCGTCGTGCGCCAGACCCTCTGGTCCGCGGCACTGCAGGAGTACCCGTCCATGCGCGTGGTGCTCCTCCTCGACGACCCGCCCTTCCCGACCAACCCGGACGTCGCGGAGCGCCTCGAGCGCACCCGTGCGCTCGGCCAGGAGATCACCGATGCCCTCGCCGAACCGCGCGAACGCTTCTGGCAGGCCGCAGCCCGCTTCGAGTTCTCGACCGACGGAGATCCGGTCGAGCGCCGACACGTCGAAGACCTGATCGACCAGTACAGCTTCGCAACATCGTGGCTGCGCGCCATGGCCGACCGGGAGGATGACGTCGACCACGTCGACGAGTTCTTCCGCGAGCAGGTGCTGCGCGGGCTTGCAACAGAATTCCAGCTCACCGGAGACGCCCTCATCGGAGCGCTCAACGAGGATGCGGCGCCCGCACGGTCCCGGATGATCCAGCTCTACCGCCGACTGGCCTGGACCTTCGACGCCGAGGTCACCGTGTTCGAGCGGAAGCTTTACAGCTCGCTGTCGCGCGAAGCGAACAAGGCGATGAACCTGAACTCGTACATCGGCCTCATGGGCGGCTCCTACCGCGAGGAGCAGGCGGGCAACGGCATCGTGCTCCGCCGCATCGACACTGCGGGCCCGGACGATCTCGTCATCCCCGACTCCGAATACCTGCTGACGCTCGACGCCGACTCGCTACTGCTGCGCGACTACTGCCTCCGGCTCGTCTACCTGCTCGAGCAGCCGGAGAACGCCCGTGTCGCCGTCACGCAGACGCCGTACTCGTCGTTCCGAGGGGCAGGTTCGCGCATCGAACGCCTCGCCGGAGCGACGACCGACCTCCAGCACGTGCTGCACCAGGGGATGTCGTACTACGGCGCAACCTTCTGGGTCGGGGCGAACGCGGTCATCCGCAAGCGTGCGCTCGAAGACATCGAGGAGGTCGAGAATGTCGGCGGCTTCGAGATCAAGCGCTACGTGCAGGATCGCACCGTCATCGAAGACACCGAGTCGTCGATCGACCTCGGAACCCACGGCTGGACCCTCGTCAACTACCCGGAGCGCCTGAGCTACAGCGCAACACCACCGGACTTCGGCTCCCTCATCGTGCAGCGTCGACGGTGGGCGAACGGCGGACTGCTCATCCTTCCGAAGCTCTGGCGCCAGATGGCCGAGCGCAAGCGCGCGGGCAAGCGCATCTCGTTCACGGAGTGGGCGCTCCGCGTCAACTACATGAGCTCGATCGCCTGGGCAAGCTTCGGCCTCGTGATGCTGCTCGCCTTCCCGTATGACTCCCGCCTGCTGAGCCCGCTCGTGCTCGCTGCTGCGCTGCCGTACTTCATCGCGATGGCGAGCGACCTGAAGTCTGCCGGGTACAAGAGAAGCGACGTCTTCCGCATCTACGGCTTCAACCTCATCCTCCTTCCGGTCAACCTGGCCGGCGTGCTGAAGTCGATAGAACAGGCCGTCACCGGCAAGAAGATCCCGTTCGTGCGCACACCCAAGGTGCGGAACCGCACGGCAGCACCGCTCCTCTACGTCGTGACGCCGTACCTGATCGTCGCGTTCTCGCTGTTCACCCTCTACCGCGACTACCAGGAGAAGAACTGGGGCAACGCCGCCTTCGCCGCGTTCAACTCCGTACTCGCGATCTGGGCGATCCTGTCGTACATCGGCATCCTGAACTCCATCGTGGATGTCTGGCTCGGAGCCACCGGCTGGCTGTTCGTCGAGAAGCTGCCACGCGGCGCCCGCAAGCAGGCGACGACCACGACCCAGGTGCTCGACTGGCGCTCCGTGCTCTATCACGGCCAGGCCGTTGACGGCGAGTCGAGCCGCGGCGCCGTACCCGTCACCTCGGACGTCGACACGAAGGTCGCAGCGTAGTCATGAACCAGTCACTCCATAACGCAGCCATGCAGTCGGCTCTGCAGTCGGCCACCGTCCAACCTGTTCGCAGGCTCTCGGTCGCGCGCCTGTTCGTCGCCATCGTCGTCACGGTCGCGGTCGTCGCCGGCGGATTCTTCGGCTGGCAGTACTTCTCAGACTCCGCGTCGGCCAAGACGGCTGGATCGTGGTTCGCGGGCTATGTGGATGTCACGGCAACGCCATCCTTCGCCTTCGAGACACCGAAGACCAAGGCGGCGAAGCAGGTCGTGCTCTCGTTCGTGGTGGCCGCGGGCACCTCGACCGGTGCAGACACGAGCGGTGCTGGCACTGGCGGTGCTGACACTTCAGGCGCGTCCACCGACGCCGCGTGCACGCCATCGTGGGGCGGAGCGTACTCGCTGGACGAGGCGTCGGCATCCCTCGACCTCGACCGCCGCATCGCGCGGCTCCAGCAGCAGGGCGGCGACGTCAGCGTCTCATTCGGTGGCCAGAAGAACACCGAGCTCGCCGAGAGCTGCACCGATGTCACGAAGCTCGCAGCCGCATACAGCTCGGTGATCACGCGCTACAACCTCTCGACGATCGATCTCGACGTCGAGGGCGCATCCCTCACCGACCCGGCAGCTGCGACCCGCCGCGCCGAGGCGCTCGCACTCGTCCAGAAGCAGCAGCGTGCTGCCGGCAAGGCGCTCGCGATCTGGCTGACCCTGCCGGTCAGCCCGACGGGACTGGATGTCGACGGCCAGGCGGTCGTGCACGACACCCTCGCGCAGAAGGTGGACCTCGCCGGCGTGAACGCCATGACCATGGACTACGGCAGCTCGCTTCCGGCAGGCACGAGCATGCTGGCGGGCTCTGAGCAGGCGCTCACGGCAACCCAGCGGCAGCTCGGCATCCTGTACAAGCAGGTCCACGTGACGCTCAGCCAGTCGACGCTCTGGTCGAAGATCGGCGCGACGCCGATGATCGGGCAGAACGACACCCATGGCGAGGTGTTCACGATGGCGGATGCGACCAGGCTGAACGCGTTCGCCACCTCGAGGGGAATCGGTCGACTCTCGATGTGGTCGCTGAATCGTGACCTCACCTGCGGCTCCAACTACACGACGCTGACCATCGTCTCCGACTCGTGCAGCGGCGTCGCGCAGGGGGGCGCTCGCTTCTCGACGACGCTCGCGAAGCACTTCACGGGCAGCATCGCCCTCAGCGCGAAGTCGGTAACGAAGAGCGAGACCGTCTCGGCCAGGAGCCTCGTCGACAACCCGAAGACGAGCCCGTACCCGGTGTGGTCCGATGCAAACTCCTACCTCCAGGGCACCAAGATCGTCTGGCACCACAACGTCTACGTCGCCAAGTGGTGGACACAGGGCGACCTGCCGGACAACCCTGTGCTGAACTCGTGGGAGACGCCGTGGCAACTGGTCGGGCCGGTACTGAAGGGCGAGAAGCCCGTCGTACAGCCGACCGTGCCGGCCGGCACCTTCCCGGACTGGGACGGCACGGCAACGTACAACAAGGATGCGCGGGTGCTGTTCGACGGCACTCCGTACCAGGCGAAATGGTGGAACCAGGGGGAGAGCCCGGCCGCGGCATCCTCGAATCCGGACAGCTCGCCATGGGTGCCGCTGACCGTTGCCCAGATCAACGTGATCAACCAGGACCTCGCCAAGAAGAAGTAGCAACGCTCCGGCAGCAGCGCACCGGCAGCAGCGCACCAGCAGCACCGTGCCGTGCGGGCACGTGGTCTAGCGTGAAGAGATGACCACGACGCCATTCACTTCCCTCGACGACTACATCGCGCTGCCCAGGGTGGAGGGCCTGGCACTCTCGCCCGATGGCACGCGGGTGATCCTCACCGTGGCGACACTGAACTCCGACCGCACGGCATACCGGCGCGCGCTGTGGTCAGTCCCGGCGGATGGCGCGGGGAAGGCGTCACGCCTGACGAGGTCAGCGAAGGGGGAGTCCGGCGTCGGCTTCACGGGCTCAGGAGACCTCCTGTTCGTGTCCGCGAGACCGGACGGCGAGGCGGATGAGGAGACGGAGGCCGCGCAGCTGTGGGTGCTGCCTGCCGCCGGTGGTGAGGCGCGCGCGATCACACGGCTCGCCGGTGGTGCAGGTGGTCTCGCCGCGACGGCACGGGAGTCGGACACCGTCGTGATCGTGGCCGACCTGCTGCCGGGGGCGGCGGACCTCGAGGCGGATGCAGTGCTTCGCAAGAAGCGCAAGGAGACGAAGGTCGCTGCGGTGCTGCACGAGACCTACCCGGTGCGCTACTGGGACCAGGACCTCGGACCGGACCAGCCGCACCTGCTTGCGCTCGACCTCGCCGGGCTGGCCGACACGATCGCGACGACCACCGCGGAGGACGAGGCCGCTGACGTCGCCGCATCGCCCGAGAGGGAATCTGAGCCGACGCCCTATCCCGCCGCACTGCCCCGGCCGCGCGACCTGACGCCGAACCCGGCGAGATCGATCGACAACTCGACGCAGGCGCTCACGCCGGACGGCACGACGCTGATCGTCTCCGTGAAGGTGCAGGAGGCGAGAGCGGGCCGCCAGGCGATCGTGTCGATCGACGTCGCGACCGGTGCAGCCACGAGCCTCTTCGACGAGCGCGACGTGTACTTTCTGGAGCCGACCATCAGCCACGACGGACGGACGATCGCGTTCGTGCGCGAGAACTACAGCACACCGGATGGCTGCGCGGATGTCGAGGTCTGGGTTGCGGACCTGGACGGCGGCAACGCGCGAAGGCTCGCAGCCGACTGGGACCACTGGGCGTCGAGCCTCGACTTCGACTTCGACGACAGCGCACTGATCGTCACCGCAGACGAGAATGGCCGCGCTCCGATCTTCCGGATTCCGCTCGACGGCGGCGCGGTTCAGAAACTGACCACCGACGACTTCGCCTACGACCACGTCGCGGTGGACGGCACGACCGGCGACCTCGTCGCGCTCCGCTCATCCTGGATCCGTCCACCGCATCCGGTGCGGGTCGCACGGGATGGCACGGTCACGGAACTCGTTTCGCCCGTTGCCGTACCCGACGTCCCTGGGGCGATCACCGAAGTCGAGACGACGGCCGAGGATGGCACGCGAGTGCGCGGCTGGCTCCTGCTTCCCGATGGGGCATCAGCCGAACATCCGGCGCCGTTCCTGATGTGGATCCACGGCGGACCGCTCGGCAGCTGGAACGCATGGGCGTGGCGCTGGAACCCGCTCCTCGCGGTCGCCAAGGGGTACGCGGTGCTGCTGCCCGACCCCGC
>Ga0247779_1001176_pt1 | contig 13084 bp, 9 predicted proteins | sample UWRJL221509R5_FD_179925 | JGI IMG/M metagenome (GOLD analysis project Ga0247779, IMG submission 179925) | Plant litter microbial communities from Arlington Agricultural Research Station in Wisconsin, United States - UWRJ-L221-509R-5 | ecosystem: Environmental > Terrestrial > Plant litter >...
AGGGCTTTTATCGTCAGGGGCAGTCGCAAACTTTGCAGATGAATGTCAGTGGCTGTTGGTGCCGTCGACGTCGAGATCGCCGCTTTCGATGGCATGGCGCAGCGCCATCAGGCCGCGATCGATTTCCTCATACATCTCGCGGGCGCGGCCGAGGTCGCGAATATCCGCTTCAGTGATCGGGCCGCGCTTCGGATTGCCGAGATCGACCACCTGGGCCAGGTAGCGGCCGCGTAATTTCGCCGCCAGCCGTACCACGCGCTGCAGTTCCGCCGGCGTGGCGCCGATCACCGCATTGGTGGTCTCCGCCCGGGTGAAATTCCGCATGTCATGGCTGAGATGGCAGAGGTACTGGCCGATCGAGGGTGCCGTCGCCAGCAGCTTGGCCCGCCGCTTGGCATCTTCCCCCATCAACCGCACCATGTTGCTGGCGGTCTCGGCTTGTGCAGTGGCTGCCTGGCCCTGGGCCGTTTGCGCCGAAGCCGCTGCATCGGTCGTGGTGGATGATTTGGCGGTTGCCGTGAACGTCCCGGTCAAGCCGACATTGGCGCGATTCTGCCCGGCAGTTTCTGCCCGACTGGCGAGACTGGCAATCAGCTTGCCTTCCTCGCGGACTTCTTTGCCGTCTTCCCGTCGTGCAAACATCGACAACATCTGGCCATTCCTCTCAACTTGGGTGCCGCAACCGCGGCGACCTCCCTAGCTAAGCAAGTGGCGTGCCAGTCTCAATCAAGGTTAACGGGGCGTTGCGGCGGCGCCGACTGGGCCGTTTCGGGGGGCAGATCAGGCGAAAGCGAAGTCGTTATTACCGCGCGCGATGACCTGCTGGACGGCTTCGCTGGCCCTGCTGATCAGGCCTTCGGCGCTGGTGGCGCTGGTGGGGAAAAGGGCGATGCCGACAGCGATGCTGAGGGGGGCTCGTTGCGCGCCGCTGTCCGACTTGGAGAACTCGCTGATGATCTTGGCGGCGACGATTTGTACGTCTTCGATGCGCGGCATGGATTCGGCCAGAATGGCAAATTGCCGCGAATCGAACCGGGCAACCGTATCGCTGGCCCGCATGATCTGGTGCAAGCGATCGGTCAGCATGATGATCAACTCGTCGCTGGGCGGCCCCATCGTCTGACCGTCACCCGATTTGAAATCGACCAGCATGACGGCAAAGAAGTCGCGATTGCGTTTAGCGCGGCGCACTGCCAGGCCGAGAATTTCCCAAAACAACGGCTGGGCGGCAAGTCCGCTCACCGGATCCAGCAATTGCAGGCGCGCCAGATGCTGATCTGCATCGCGCCGGGCAATGGCGTAGCGCAATGACCGCCGCAGGCCGCTGGGCGTCAGTTCCTGGCGATGCAGCACATCGACCGCGCCGGCATCGATCAGGGATTGCTCCAGGGACAATTCAGCGGAATCGGTAATGACGATGACGGGTGCCCGGTGGCTCAGATCATCGATCATGGCGATGGTTTTTGGATCGTTGCCGTTCTGGATCATGCCGAGATCGAGCAAGGCCACATTGACTTTATGGCTGGCCAGTAACGTACCGGCCTCGGCGACAGTCGGGGCGCCGTGAAAGGTCAGATCGCTGGAGGTACGATCGCAGAGCTGGCTGACCCATTCGATCTCCGATTGATTCGGCGATACCATCAGGAGGGAGATCGGTTCGGCGGCACTCATTGCTGACTTACTTTCAGAAAATCACGGGCAAAAGCTGGCAGAACGAGATTAAAAAAGACTTAAATGGCCACTTGGACAGGGGGCAGGCTGCAACCAGGGCGCGCCGCTTGAGGGTAGGATGGTGGCGCAGCCGATGGTATGACAGGGACGCGTAAATTCGAGGCCGGCGACAGCGATCGGTCGCGGTGCCGTCAGACCGTCTTTCCGCCCAAGTGACCTGCCGACCTCCGTGACTACTCAACCCCAGTGACTGCAACCCCAGTGGCCCGCCCGACATAGAGTGATCATGCACCTACCTGCCGACCTCCTGCTGGCCTTGCAAACAATTCCGGCTCTGGCCGCCACTCCGCAATCCGCTTGGCGGGTCGAGCGCCTCGGTGGTGTCACCAATCGCAATTACCGCCTGCGCCGCGATACAGGCGCGGGGCCAGCCAGCGATCTTTCCGGTGATCTTTCCGATGATGATTTCGTGCTGCGCCTGCCGGGTGCTGGGACCAGCAGCTATCTCAACCGGCCGGCCGGTCTTCACAACGCCGCTTTGGCCGCGGAAATCGGCATTGCACCGGCCGTGGTTTTTTCTGATGTGGAGCGCGGCTGGCAGCTCAGCCGCTACCTGGCCGATTGCCGTTCCTTGGGCGCCGATGATCTGCACGATCCACAGACGCTGGCGGCGATCGGCGAGTTGCTGGGCCATTTGCAGCGGGCGGGTGGTTCCTTCCAGCATGATATGCGGCCCTTCGCGATTTCCGATCGCTATCTCGCTTTGGCACCCGACCCGGATCTGCTGCGGTTGCGCCATCAGGCCAAATCCATCGAGCTGGAGATCGAGACAGGGCAGGTGAGGCGGGTTCCAGCTCATATCGATGCCAATCCGACCAACTTCCTGCAGGCGCCGGATGGAACGTTGCATCTGATCGACTGGGAGTTTTCTGCCATGGCCGATCCCTGCTGGGATCTCGCCACCATTGTCATCGAAGGCGCGCTGTCGCCGGATGAGATCACGGCTCTCCTGCGGGCGGCGGGCCATGTCCCTGACCGAGCCTTCCTGCGCCGGATTGATCTTTTTCAATGCGCGCTCTGTCTGGTGGCGTCTAGTTGGGCCTATGTCGAAATCGATGCCGGCAATGCGGATCCCGTTTTGCGCATGTTCGCCGAGCAACGGCGTGACGCCTTTGCCACGTGGCTCGCAGCCCTGGTTGCCTCATGAAGATCTTCTTCAACCGCCCTGGCGTACGGCGTATCGCTGCCTTGGTGTTCGCTTTCTTTGGCGTCGTTGTTGCCGATCGCACAGCGAAAGCCACCGATGATGCCTCCACCGAGATGACATCGCTGATCCGGCAACAGGGCTTCGCGACGGGGGATGTCGGTTACATCCTGCTCGATCTGGAGACTGGCAAGGTGGTCGACCGTGCCCAGGGAGATCAGCCTTTCGTGCCTGGATCGGTACTCAAATTGGCGACCAGCCTGGTGGCCTGGCAGATATTGGGACCCGATTTTCATTTCACCACGCGGCTGTGGCGTAAGGATGCGGCGCTCTATCTGCAGGGCAGCGGCGATCCGGTCCTGGCGGCGACCGATCTGCGAGAGCTCGCCGGGTCGTTGCTCGAGCTGCGTGCTGCACATAATTGGCAAGCTTTCTATGTCGATGCGACGGCGATCATGCCGGCGTTGGAGATCAGTGCACGCCAACCGCTGGCGGCCGATTACAATCCCGGCTTCGGTGCCTTGAATGTCGATTTCAACCGCCTTGTGCTCGCGTGGCCGGTACCGAAAAACAACGATGTCAAAACGGGCAAGCCGATATCGCCCTTCCGCATCACCAGCGAGGCCGATGGCCTGACGGTGCCGATCGATTGGATGGCGCCGACACCGGCTTCCAACCCGTTGCCATCCGGCGTCTCTTTCGTTCTGGCCAGTCCGGGCAGCAATCAGCAGCCGGAGAGCTGGTCGTACAATCCCGACCTGATGCGCACGGCGCTGGCGACACCAGGGGCACTCACCTTGCCGGTAAAGCAAGCCGATCCGATGACGGCCCGCATCTTCCGGGCGATTGCACTCGGCCAGAATGTCAATCTGCCGCTGCCGCAACCGGGTGCCGTGCCGGGCGATGCCATCCTGGTCGGGCAGCATAACAGCCCCAGCCTAGCGGAGATGCTGCCGCGCCTGCTGCGCTACAGCAACAACCTGACCGCGGAGATGATCGGCCTGACCAGCAGCATCCGCCTGTCGGGCAAGGCGACGACCCTGGCTGACTCGGGACAACAACAAATGCACTGGCTATCGAGCCATCTGCCGGCAACGAATTGGCAGGGCTTCCGGATAGTCAACCAATCCGGTCTCGATGGCGACAACCGGGCGACACCCCGGCAGATTGCCGAGATCCTGCGGCGCATGGCCACCGATCCGGCGCTGGCGGCCTGCCTGCCGGCCTTGAAGTTGAAGGACGGCATGGTGCATCAGGCCGATATCGGCGCATCGGTGCTCACGGGGCAACCGCAGATCAGCGGCAAGAGCGGCACCATGGATTATGCCGCTGGCCTCGCTGGCCTTATCACCACGCCCGGCGGTCGTCACCTGGCCTATGCGATCTTCATCACCGATGATCGGCAACGTGCGGCTTTGGCGGCTGCCTTCGATCCGCGCGTGCTGCAGCCGGCCAAGGAAGGACATGCCTGGACCTTGCGCGCCCGGCATCTGGAAGCCGACCTGCTGCAGCATTGGCTGGCGCAGCTCGCTGCACATGTTCCGCACAATGTTCCCGGCAACGACTGATCGACGCTGGTCAAAACGGCTGGACGTCACCTTTCATAACGGCCTTAAGATGGGGCTCAAGAGTTCGTGACCGGACGTCAGCGAGGTCTTTAAGTCTTCCTTAAGTGTTTCGCCTTATAAAAATGACGTCTTTTGAGATAGTTAGGTACTATTATCGATTGCATTGTATGTTGCCACTTTCAATCCCATAATAGGATCAGATGAATCCTAAAGGCACCTGCTGACGTGCCTCGTCTAGGCCCCTGCCTGCTTCGGCCAGAAGTTGCCGAACGAGTTGCCAGAAGCACTAACCCGCCAATAGTCTTCTTCCGGCCGCTTGCTGTGAACCGCTCTCAACGGAGAGCTTGATGCCAGCGCGATTATTTTGCTGACAGCGGTTTTTTCTTTGCTGATACCGGCCTTTGCGGGCTCGCGATTGTCATCGTGAGCAACCTGCCGCCTGTCCGCCTGCGGTGTGTCACGGAAGGAATATGCAGATGACGATGCCGCCACTGGAGGTCCCTCTTTCTACCGCAAAGAAGCGCAAGGCACCGTTCAAAAAAGTTGCCCTCGGCAAGCGAAGCCCGGCGAAGAACGGCACCAGCATTACGATTGATCGAGAGCCGGATACGCTCTCGGCTCCTTCCCGGCGGGTGGCCAGCAATGGCTCGAATATCGTGGTGCCGGGCGACGCTGACCCTGGTCAATCACACGATCTCATCCAGATCATGCCTGGTGCCGGCAACGTCAGCCAGACCAATGTACCTGTTGCGACCGATGTGTCGGAGCGCATTAAGGCACAGCTTGAGAATGTTGAAAGCCGCCGGATCTTTGCCGATCTCTTCGACAATTCCGATGCTGCCATCATCGATCACGATTTTTCGGCTTTGTTTCGGATGGTGCAGGCACTCAAGCAGGAAGGTGTCCGCGATCTACGAAGTTATATTGCCGGCTCCGAAGAGCAGCGGGAAAAGCTTGTTGAAGTGGTGCGCATCAATAATGCGAATGCCGCTGCCTTACGCATGCTTGGCGCGACCTCGTTGCAGGATCTCGGTAAGCAATCGACGAATATCCTGGCGATCGCCGAGGCGATGTTCCTGGGGGAAACGCGGATTCGCCGGTCCGAATATCTGGTGGCGGGTGGAACGCCGATCCCCGTCGTCTATTCGTTGCGTATTCCGCGGACCGAGGAAGAGGCGCGCCGCGTCCCGATCGTCATCATGGACTTGTCCGATATCAGGCTTGCCGAGGCGGCGCGTCAGGCAACCGCCGCCAAGTCGCAGTTTCTCTCCAGCATGAGCCATGAGATCCGTACGCCGCTCAATGGCGTCATCGGCAATCTCGAACTGCTGGCTCTCACCAATCTCGACAGTGAACAATTTGAGCTGATCGATGATGCCGATAAGGCCGCGAAAGCTCTCTTAGCGTTGGTGGGGAATATCCTCGATTTCTCCAAGATCGAGGCCGGCAAGCTGACCACTGAACTGGGCGACGTCAATCCGGCCGCCCTGGTCGAAGAGGCGGTCGATGTTCTGCAAGGTCTTGGTCGACAGAAGAAGATTTTCATCTCCGCTATTTACGGACCTGACGTACCGATCCTGGTACGCGGGGATGCGATGCGCATCCGCCAGATCCTGCTCAATCTGATCGGCAATGCGGTGAAATTCACCGATCGAGGCGGGGTTCAGGTGAATCTCACGGTGACGGCCTGGGATCACAATGTTTGTGAGTTGCGTTTCGAAGTGCATGATTCCGGGCGCGGCTTCGATCAGATGCTGGCGGCCGGCCTGTTTGAAACCTTCACCCAGGATCGACGACCTGCGGATGGCGCGGAGGGTACCGGTCTCGGGCTTTCCATCTGCAAAAGTCTCGTCGAGGCCTTTGGTGGTTCCATCGGTTGCGACGGTGTTGTCGGTGAGGGGGCAACTTTCTGGTTTACCCTGCCGGTGGCTGTTGTCCGGCGTGCCCCACCGGCCGTTCGCCTCGATCTCTCCGGCATCCGGGTGATGCTGATCGGCGATGGCAAATGTGCCGGGACGCGGCTCGCGGATTATTTCAGATCGGGCGGCGCAACGATCATCACACAACCGGTCTGGTCACCGCCGGTCATTACCTCGACCAAGGAAGCCGAAGATGCGCCTCTCCTGGACGTCGCTGTCCTGTTTCCCGAGGAGGAGGGTAGCGTCGATCCCGCGGAAACGGCGTGGCGGTTAAGGGAGCGGCGCATTGTGCCGTTGCTCTATGCCAACTCTACCTTGCCGCGCATGTGGCTTCGCGAGGGATTTTCCGCGGTGATTCAACTGGAGACAAGCACCGATCAGCTTGATCGCAACATTCTCCTCCTGGTTGGTCACACCCAAATCCGCGACCGCTTGGCGGCGCAACAGGCTGCCGTCATTTCTGTCTTCGGCCCCGCCTTGCAGGGAACCAAGATACTCGTGCTGGAGGATCGGCTGGTGAACCAGACCGTCATCCAAAAACAGCTCAAAAAACTCGGCATCGATTGCGCGTTGGCGATTAACGGCCTCAGGGGTCTGGAGACACTGGAAAGAGAGCGCTTCGATCTGATCCTGTGCGATTGCTCCATGCCCGAGATGAATGGATACGACTTCACGCGGGCACTGCGGCGACGCGAGGCATCGGCTGGCGAGGATCGCCATGTGCCGGTCATCGCGCTGACGGCGAATGCCTTTCGCGAAGATGCGGATAAATGTTTCGAGGCAGGCATGGATGATTTCATCAGTAAGCCGGTCACCATGGACAGACTGGCCGCTATGCTGACGAAATGGCTGAGTTCAACCGGGCTGGCCCCCACGCCCGCGACGCGTTTACAGCACGACCAATCCAATCTGCCGCCGGTGATCGATATGGCAGCTCTGGCGACCATCTTGGGTGGCAACGAGCCAGAGGTGCTGAGACAAGTGATGGCTGATTTTTTGGCCACCGCCGCGACATCGTTGGCCGAGGTAGAAGCTGCCGTCTCAAGTGGTGAGGCAAGTAAAATTCGCGCTGCTGCGCATGGTGCCAAGGGCGAGGCACGCTGCGCCGCTGCGATCGGTCTTGCCGAGATCTATGCCGAACTGGACCGGACGGCGGAGGAGGGCGATCGGGTCGTTTCCGAAGCCCTGGCCAGCCGTGCCAGCCTTGAACTGCATCATGTCGAGGATTTCATTCGCGGTCATCTTCGGAGCCATTGAGCCTGAAGAAACGCGGGAGAAGGATAATGATGAACCAGGATGAATTGAGCCGGGATCATGGAACCAGGTGAACCTGCCGACAAATCGATGAATGAGTTCGGGCATGACCGGGTCAACGTCCTGCTGGTGGATGACAGTGCTTTTGCGCGCGGGGTCGGTCGCCGCGTGTTGCGGCATGCCGGCATCAAATCCGTGTTGGAGGCGCGCAGCGGGCAGGAGGCGCTCGATCTACTCGATCCGGCCGGCCGGCCGGTTGACGTTATCTTCTGCGATCTGATGATGCCGCGGCTGGATGGCGTCCAGCTCATCAGGCGCGTCGCACTTCTGGATACGCCGCCGGCCGTCGTCTTTTTGAGCGCCGCCAATGCCGCGCTGTTGAAAACAGTCGAGGATACGGCTCGGGCTCGCGGCTTGCGCGTTCTCGGTGTCATCGAGAAGCCACTGACGGCTGATGCTGTTCACCGTGTCATGGCGCGGCTCGGGGATAAACTGCCATCGGGCGGCGATAACGACACGTCGATCTCAGTCAGTCCTGAGGACGTCGAAGAAGGCTTGGCGCGGGATCAATTTACGCTCCATTTCCAGCCGAAGGTCGCGATGGCCAATGACAGCGTCGTGGGATTTGAGTCGCTGGCGCGTTGGTTTCATCCGGAAAAGGGCATGATTCCGCCAAGCAACTTCATTCCGGTTGCCGAACGCAGCGGTCAGATCGGCGTCCTGACAGACCGGCTCACGATGCTGGCGCTGGAGCAATCCGCGGCTTGGGCATCGGTTCGGTTGCTGACCAAGATCAGCGTCAATTTGTCCGCCTATATGCTGGTCGATCTCGACCTCCCGGACCGGATGGCCAGTGACGCCGAGCGCTTCCGGATCGATCCGGGCCGCGTCATTCTTGAGATCACCGAATCTGGCTTACTGCAGGATTCGGCTAACACGCTGGACATTCTCGCCCGGTTGCATATGAAGGGCTTTCCGCTCTCCATCGATGATTTCGGCACCGGCTATTCCTCCATGGAACAGTTGCGCCGGATTCCCTTTGCCGAACTGAAGATCGACCGCATCTTCGTGAACGGCGCCGGTGAGAACCCGAAAGCCCAGGCAATTCTTGAATCGAGTGCCAATCTGGCCCGGAGCCTGCAAATGAGCGTCGTTGCCGAAGGTGTCGAGACACAGGAGGATTGGGACGCCGTGCGAGCGGCCGGTGTCGATATCGTGCAGGGCTATTTTGTCGCCAAGCCCATGGCTGCGGCGCAAGCGCGGGCTTGGCTCTCTCAGCGCGTGAAGGCGTCATGACGTCACGCACCTGCGGCGCGGGTTGGCTCGCCCTCTAGGGCAGGCCTTGCGTCGCCGTGAAGGGATTGAAGCCGCGTTGCGCCAGGGCGACCCAGGCGGTGGCGCCGAGATGGCGCAGGTGAAAGTAAAACCTGGGTTTGCCGGGATCGGTGAGCAGCATGAAGCCGGTCGGCAGATCTGCCTGATCGGTGGCATAGAAGCCGCATGCCGGCGCGTGCAGTTTGCTCAGCGTCGCCAGTAAAGCGGTGGCCTGGGCGGTATCGCCGGTGAGGTGTATCAGCAAGGCGGCCTGCGCGGTACCCTCTGTCCAGATGCCATGCAAGACCGCGCTATAGGCATAGCCATCACCGAGATCAGTCTTCTGCATCAGGCGCGGCAGGCAGCGTCGCGTGATCGCATCGCGCTTTGTGGTCGCGGCTGGCAGGGCCAATAAAGGCCAGATCTGTGCATCGAGGGCGACGAAATTATTGCGGCTTTTGCCATCCGCCCCAGTGCCGGTGGCAAAGCAGCTTTTATCCTCTTGCCACATGGCCGTGACAAAGGTGCTGGCGGCAATAGCATCTGAGGTCCAGCCACTGTCGCCGGTGATCTTGGCGAGCCAGGCATAGGCGGCGGCAAGGTCAGTGTTATGCTCCGTCGATTTCCAGGTAACGATCTCCGGCTTCGGCTCGTGTCCGAAGGTCCCGCCGCGAAAGCCACCCGGATCGCCATCATCCGTCAAGGTATCGCGGTGCTGCCGTAACCAGGTCGCCAGCTGGATTGCACTGTCGAGATAGACGCTCTTGCCCGGCATCGCCGAGCTTTGATCGAGCGCCAGCAAGGCCAGCATGGCCCAGGCCAGATTGCCGCTGTCACTGCCGGCCTGATAGCGATCCTCCAGCCAGCTTTGGCTGGCCTTGTCCCACCAGCCGGCCAGCTTCATCACATCGCTACCGACGGGACCGGCGGCATAGCCGTTGCGCAAGCGCCCGTCATGCCAGAAACGGTCATGGCTTTGTGCATAGACCAGGGCATCGCCGATCCGCCGCGCCGCCACGGCATCACCGCAGCCGAGCAGCGCAAGCACGCTCGCCGCATTGTCATAAAGGAACGCAGCCTGGTGCAGCGGACCATCCGGGGCGTCGGGGAAACTTGGCAGCAACACCGCTCCCGACGGTGCCGCCGCGACGGCGTGTTGCAGATCGTCGCAGGCTTGTGTCGGCGTTGCGGCAAGTGCGCCTGCTCCGGTGGACAGAAAGCCGGTGGATAGAAAGATGACCGACGCCGTCACGATCGATAGCATTGCTTGCACGTGCCGGCTGCCAGAAACGGTCCGCATGGGCATTTTCTTCAAGTAATCCGCCGCTTTTCTGACCAGGCTCAACTGTTGGGCTCAAGCTGTTGAGGATATTGACAGATGATCTTAGCAGGCCGGGCCGCAAGGTCGATGCGGCATGAAAAATGATCTTTCGACGACAACCGAAACGGGTCCGGCTGTTACCACGATTTTAACTTATTGATCTTTACCATGCCGCCGCAAAAGGCCGGATAACGGCCGAGCGGCATGTATGTGGATGAGTGAGGAAGAGATGGCGACGGGTCGCGGCGGTTCCGGCAATTACGACGAAATGATGAAGCAGCTCGACGTTGAATATCATGACGACGCATCTGAGCGCATCGCCGAGATGGCGCGCTGCCTTGAACAGATTGGCGAAGAGGGACCGACCGATGCGCTGATGTCGACAGTACGGCGCCTGGGCCACAATCTGAAAGGGACGGCGGCCAGCTTTGGCTATCCGGTGATCACCATGATCGCCCATCGCCTCGAAACCTATATCAACGACATGCGGCAATGGGAGCCGTCGGCGCTGGAGGATCTCTACCGCTTCGTCGATCGCATGGGCGAGATGCTCGACCGCGCCAACCAACCGAGCGATGACGAGATCGCGCAAATCGTCCGTGCCCTGCCGGCGCAATCGTTGGACCGGTCGGGGGCGCTGGACCGTGCGGTGCCGAATCTGGATATCCAGATAAAGGTTGTCGAGATCCTGCTGATCACGCCGACCCGCACCATCGCCAAATTGCTCTCGCAGCAGATCATCGCCTGCGGCTTTCGCGTCAACAGTGTCGCCGATCCGATCGAGGGCTTGACCATGGCCTTGCGCACGCGTCCCGACATGATCATCACCTCGCAAGCGATGAAGGGCATGAGCGGTGTCGATCTCATTCGCGCCATCCGGGCGATTGCCGTCACGGAGAAGATTCCGGCTTGCATCCTGACCAGCCAGGAACTCGGCGCCGCCGTCTTCGACCGCCTGCCGCCCGGCATCACCATGCTGCGCACCGGCGAGCAATTCGCTGACGATTTTGGTGCCGCGATCGCGCAATACGAACTTGGTTGATGGCAGTGCGTCTCGGTCACCCGATCAGTTGAATCGTCACATTGCCGGAATATCAAACCACCTGAGTGATATCCTGCGATGCTCTCGACAGAGTGCGATTGTCGGGGACACTGCACGCCGCTGCTAACCATGCACAGAGATGCTCTCTAACGTCTTGAGACGAGACGGATTCATCAGCTGTGTTGGCGCATGATACGATCTGTTTGCATCGATGCGGCGATCGATGTCGACTGCCTGGCCACTCGTGACTGCGCTCATGGCTTGCCATGGCGAACGAACTCAGCCTAACATCGGCGTGTATCATATATTGATTTTTGGGGTAGGGGCGTGGTTTGAGTATCAGGGGCAGGCAACCATGCTGACTTTTCAGCATGCCGATCTCAGACGTCTCTATGCATATTGGTCGGCGCGCCGGCCGCAGGATGCAGTGTCATCACACCAGAGCGGCCTTGATGCCTTGCCCTCGCGCGATGATATCGATCCGGTCGATCTCGGCTGGATGCTGGATCGTATTTCGCTGTTCGAATGCCACGACAATCCGCTGCGCTTCCGCTGTCGTGTCGCTGGCACCTGGTACAGCTTGCGGTTCGATTTCGAGGCCAATGGTTCCTGGCTGCATGACTGGCCGGATGGCGCCATGCGTGATTCCGTCCTGGCGCTTTATCGCATGGTCCATGCCGACAGCCGGCCGCGCCGCTTGATCCGCCAGTTCACCATCGAGGGCACCGCCACCCTGTATGAAGGCGCTGCCCTGCCGCTCGGCCCTGATCGGGCACAGCCGGCGGACAAGCATGCCAAGGTGGCGATGATCCTGATAGGTGCCGCACCGATCGCCAATGCGGATCTGACCGGCCTCTCGCTCATCCATGCGGCCGGACCTTATCGCAGCTGGTCCAGCTGATCACCGGATCCCACGTCCAGGTGATCTGACACCCACCCGATCTGACGCCCACCCGGGCTAGCGTATCCGCTCAGGCATAGCGGGCCGGCGCTGCCGCTGCCTGGAACGCATGGGCAAGCTGTGTCGCCACGCGCTCTGCCTGCGCCACCGGAATGCCGGCATAACCCAGCACCAATCCTTGCAGCTGCCGATGCTTGATGACATAGGCTGAGACCGCCGGGATCTGATGCCCGGCCGAGGTCGCTGCTGCCATCAACAGCCGGTCGTCATCGACGGCACCCTGCTGCTTAGCGGCGTCCGATGCCAAAGCCAATGTCAGGTGCAGCCCGCTTTCCACGTCATCGACCGCGTGCAGATACGGCACCTGTCGCGCCAGGGCGGCGAGGATCGCCCGCCGCCGCTCGGCATAGCATTGCCGCATGCGCCGCAGATGTGCATCGAAATAGCCGCAATCGATGAAGCGGGCGACAGCGAGCTGGTTGAGCGCCGAGGCCGGTCCGTCGATCATGCGCTTGGCCTGGGCAAAGCGCGTCGCCGATCCCGCCGGTACCACCAGATAGCCGACCCCTACCGAGGGGAACAGGCTCAAGCCGAAATGCCCGACATGGATTGTTTTGCGGCCATGGCGCAGCCGCTGCAGGCAGGGCAGCCGCGTGCCGGGATCGAGCAGGTCGCCATCGAATTCATCTTCGATCACCCAGGCATCGGCGCGGTCCGCCCACGCGGCCAGGGCGCGACGGCGCTCCAGTCCCATCACGACACCGCTGGGGAATTGATGATGCGGCGTCACATAGACCAGCCTGGCATCCGGCGCCATCTGCTTGCCGTAATCGATATCGATGCCACCGCGATCGACTGGCACCGGCACGATTTCCAGCCCGGCCGAGAGC
>Ga0247779_1001177_pt1 | contig 13063 bp, 14 predicted proteins | sample UWRJL221509R5_FD_179925 | JGI IMG/M metagenome (GOLD analysis project Ga0247779, IMG submission 179925) | Plant litter microbial communities from Arlington Agricultural Research Station in Wisconsin, United States - UWRJ-L221-509R-5 | ecosystem: Environmental > Terrestrial > Plant litter >...
TGACCCCAACGACGCGTACAAAGACATAGAAGCAGGTTTCACAGTGACTTCCGTCGTACAGCCGGAGCCATGGCCATGAAGGTGAAGGTGGAGGAAAAGAACGGCGGAGGGGAACGTAAAAATTCAAGACACTTATAGCAAGGGGCGTGGGAAACATATGTGGCAGCCACATGACTCACCACCCATTTAGAGTTTCTCGCCAAACGCCGAGACGGAAAAAAGATGCCGCACGGCAGCGCTCAGCGCATCTTCTTTCAACATCTTCCTTAAACTTCAGAAACAACCAGATTAGATTCTTTGGACTCTTAGATCTTATGGCTTAACCTCAAATGTGCCCTCCTCATATATCAAAATAATATCACCGACTCTCACGACTGGCGGATTGACCACAATCCCTCTTCACTTCTAAATCCATTATCTATGTAGTGCACAGTCATGCCAGAAAACTTGATGACAGACAAAACCTTTCTTTATACGCTTTCTACACTATATTCTAACCAAAAAATTCTTCTGTAGTGCTGACAGAACGTTAATCATCCCCCCGATGAAGTTTTATGAACAGTAAACCGGCAAACCGGTTATTTGAGAAGCCGCTGTCGGTAAGTAGGACAGATTACGCCTTTTCTCGGTCGGGTTTACTAATGACGCGTCTGACGTCTTTATTGACTTTCTAAGCAGAGAAAAACGGGAACTATTTCTATGACAGGAATTCACTTCACATCTTTCCTACATTCCCCATACCTTCGCTTACATCTCAGTCTTCCTCATCCTTGAAAATGCGTGCAGTTCTAGTGAAAGATGGCAAGGGACCGAGTGAGAACCTTTACATTGGAGAAACTCCTACGCCAGTACCCGGTGCAACGGAGGTCCTTGTCAAGGTGCAATTTTTGTGTCTTGTTTTACATCTCGTTTGGAGGATTGAAGTGCCCCTTTATCCCCCATGTTGGTTTTGTGTTTCTAGATCAAAGCATTCGGTTTGAACCGAATGGACGTTAATCAGCGTAAAGGAACTTATCCTCCTCCCGCAGGATCATCCACGATCTTGGGAGTGGAATTCTCAGGGATCATCAGCCAACTTGGGTCAAATGTGACAGATTGGAAAGTTGGTGATGAGGTACTCGGCCTTGCAGGCGGTGTGAGTGTTCTTGGCCAACATGAGTTTTGAAGAGAACAATACCTGTCGAACTAAAATACGGCACATATGATATCAAGGGAGCTTACGCGGAATTCATTGCTGTACCACAAACACATATCATTCGTAAACCTGAACATCTGACATGGGCTGAAGCAGCTAGCATTCCCGAAGTATTCCTCACAGGTAAGCTTAGGCTTCTTCCTTTCAAACCACAACACTGCTTTTGTTAAAGTTGATGGGGATGTCAAGCTTTTCAGGCACTGGTTGTTATTGGACAGGTCCAAGAAAACGACAACGTACTGGTACACGCTGGTGCATCTGGCGTGGGAGTAGCAGCAATCCAGCTCGCTCGTCTTTATGGCGCGTAAGTTGCCTTTTTTCGGTAACCAAAATCTGCCGGCGGGCCAAAAATCTTAAATTACACCTATTAATTGACCAGGCGCACTGTCACCGCTACTACGTCAACTCAAGAGAAGATTGACTGGCTTCTTAACTTGCCTAACGGGGCAACTCACGCTGCTAATTACAAAACAGAAGACTTTGCTGCGGTCGTGAAGGACGTTACAGACGGGAAAGGCGCCGACGTCATTATTGACTTTGTTGGACGAACACATTTCTCCAAGAATGTAGACTCTCTCGCTCCTGATGGGCGAATGACCCTGCTGGCCCTCCTGAGTGGTAACTTACATGCGTTTTGCCACATGTGTGGCGCAGTGCCCTGACTATTTTTCTCAGGTGCGGTAGTCGACAACGTTAACTTGTCCCCCATTCTTTACAAGCGCCTGCACATCGAAGGCTCAACACTCCGCTCACGTTCCTTAGAATATCAAGCAAACTTGATTGATCGGTAAGTGTAAATTCTCTGACCACTGACTGATCATTACAGATGTATCAACAAGTACGCTCATACAGGTTCCGCCGTGAAGTTTTCTCAAAAATCACCGCAGAGAATGGAAGTGGTCTTGTTCGGACGTACATCCACAAGGTATTTCTATCTAACAGTTGTGGGGGGTGATCGCGCTCAGAGGTGGTGATCTAGGTGTACCCATGGACAGATATACAAGCCGCCCATCAAGAAATGGAGGCCGATAAGAACAGGTGCGCCGCCGCTCTTGTCTATTACCATCTCAGAGACATTATCTGAGCGATGTGTGTAACAGCGGCAAGATTATTGCCGAAGTGGTCTGAATTTTATTTTACTCAAACGGAGATCGAAGAAGGCAGAGGCCGGTTGATGACGCTGAGAGCAGTACACGAGTACGAGCGATACCCATTCAAATCCAAAACATGACGCGCCATTCGACAGTGGCGTTGAAGTACTTTTGATAATACTATTTCAATATTTTATCATATGTGATGCCTATGGTAGAAATATGGTTAAAATCTGAAACGTCTCCTAGATTATTGAGCGCTCGTGCAAGCAGGCCTGGACTATTGAATATATCGTCGGGATTTGCAGTTTTACTCTGATCATGATCGAATATGTGGGACTCCAATTCACTCATCAAAAAAAGGATCGCTAGGGACGAGGTGTATATATCCCCGGCGGGCGCCATATGTTTCGTCATAACTGCTAATTTAATGGCAATAAACAACCTCGTAATACGGTCGTCAGGTACCTTTACTCAACCACTTCTTAAATCCGTCCACTGTCAACAACCCTTATACTCACGTTACTGGAGTCAGCTGCTGTAAATGTCAATGCTGACATTTTACTGTTAGTAGGCTCAGGCATTTGGCACTGTTTTGAATATGGGATTCATTCAATGGGGGTTGCGCTGCGATATCGGACATGCGATACGACGACCTCGCAAGGTGTTCCTGTATACGCAGAGGAGAACGCGTTGCGAACTCTTCCGGGCTGAAGCGCTGACGCGGACGGGCAATAGTTGGTATATTGCGAAATCAGCATGATACGATATCGATGCCCTAGGATATCGATCCGCTCGCCCCCGAACATTGTCCTGGTTTCAACTCGCATTGTACTAATAGAGTGCGGGTTCTAAGTATCGAGCCATGGTACTCGTTTCATGAGCAATGGTGCATTAGTTACCCCAGTTTGTTAGAAATACAGCCGACGGTATTGACCAATAAGTATTTCTGTAACATCCCGTGATTGGATCAGAAAATGAACCAGTACGTGAGATTTACCCTGGCTTGAAATCTCAAGATTTAACCCTAACGTGCTATAACAGATAATTTTCGGAGGTATCTACAGAGTATTTGTCCATCCTCATAAGGATGATATCCTTTTTTGATGCATTGCTATTCATCGAGTAGCAAATGGGCCTTTGCAGGCGTCGCGGAGTAGGAGAATTAATAAATAAACTTGCAAATCCGGAAAATTACATCACTATGCAGGAATCCTAACCCGAAATTCTATCTTTAGTTTAGGCAACACCTTGTAGTATGCATTATTTCGGCTCCTATATGTATATTCACTGAATGGTGACTTTGTCTGTTCAAACAGGAGCAAAACTAATTGTCTGGCCAACGGATAAGAGAAAAATCAGTTACAGGTGCGAGGAAACCAAATCTTAACCTTGAATATTTGGGCGCCTTTTTTTGGTCAGGAACTACGTACAGAAGGGTGGAGATTGATGGCCCCCCTCCCACAACAACTCTATTAATTTCAACGTTCCAAATCCATCCATCAAATGTTCCTAAGGTATTGTTGTAAGGCGGCGTCTAACTGCCGTTCATTCACCCTTCTCAGTGTGTCCAGAGTGAATTCTTAAGAATGTTTTCTTTGAATCCATGATCTGATGAGACTTATAGGTGAGGTAAAGTACTAGGACCATTGCATTATAGGACTTTCAACCTGCGGTCCCGTCTTGGGATCCAAAAGCCCAAGGACATCCGCCCAATCTAAAAATAGAGATAATATTTTTTTATCTCGCACAAAATGGTTCAATCATCTTCTCCTTGTCCGATATTGGAAAGATAAGATGCTAAGTAAGCGTTCGATATCTCGGCCATCTGTCTTGTAAATTACTAGCCAGTAAAATTTAAATAACAATCACAATCAAGCTGGTTCGCTTACAAGCCGCCGCAACTATCATATTCGACTTGTTGGAGGCCGACGTTCCGAGAACAGTCAGGAGATTCTATTGCTTCCGACTTAAATCTTAGTATGGCGACTAGGTACATAATAGTACGCGTAGTCTCTGATTTCTCTAGCTGAGGTCGAACTATAATCTCAACGGACATTCGCGGGAATATATTTATCTAGCAATCCTGTGTTTTTGCGCACATTGTCCGGAATAAAATGTCAGTCCGAGGCTCAAGCTAAGAGTCACCTCATCCGTTTTGAGTACATCTATTGTAAGTAGCAGGATCAACCCCTCAGCCCAAACCCCCACCCCTTGTTTTGGCGGATAGATGTAATGAGTGTGATCAATCTCGAAACGCAAGTCGCAGTCAGAAATCAGATTTTCAAAATTAATCCATGTTCCCATTATCAACGGCGATAAGATGATACATACACACTACTACTCCAGGATGAATTATTTGCGACTCGTGCAACTTCTCCGTGGGTCATCTGGGTAAAAGGTAAGCTACACTACCGTCTTGCGTGGCCATCGGTGGGATGTGGGAGCACACATCAGTAGCACGAGGCCGTGGTCGGGCCGCAGAGTGGGGAAGTAATATCATCTAAAGGGAACGTAGTGAGAAAGTAGTTCAGAGTAGTACTAACGTGAATTAGCGCACAAGATCTCTGAAATCAGAAATGTTGGAGTCAGTCAAAGCAGTCATCAGTGTAATCCAGCGCTTGATGAAATTCGTACGCTTCAGCGGGCTTTACGGCCCAACCCCGTGTCGGGTGCGCGACGATCATAGAACATGTAGCGATGATGATGATGACGCCCTTGTGCGGCTGTTGGACAGAGACGTCGCTTGTAACATGGCTTCTAGCGTTATAACGTTAGCAGGTAGGTGCTCTTTGTGTTTATTTAATGATATGATGTATGTGCTGATATTAGATCCATCACACCGAATGGTACGGCGATTCTTGGCAGAAGGTGTTGTGTTCGGTTATTTAAGTTGAACTAGTTGAGTAGCAATATCAAAACGTTTTTTCGAAAAAGTCATGTATTCACTTTTTTGCAAACAATGGGGAAAATTTGAGTGACATGAGGTGCTGACAGTGAGCAGCGGAAGAGTCCAGACAACGGCACAGCATGAGAAAATTGATTAATTATCCGCTTTACGGGCCACAGTTTGTTTTCTCCAAGAGTCATGAGGAGGAAAGTGAAAAAATCACAGATAGATTGTCAGACAAAAAAATTATTTGGCTATATGAGCTGAGAAAAAATGGGGATGGGTCCAAGGATCATTTGACTCGATTCGGATAAAGCCGTGCCGACGTTTGTTGAGAAAAATGGGCGCACCTATAGTTGGCGCCCTTCAAAACCCAAGGACGAGGGATACTTGGACCGACTACACTAAATTGGAAATCACAAGAGGCAATCCGAGTCATTTTCCGGGTACCGAGCAGATATGGAGATGTAATACTCGGGAGGCGCACTGCATCACGAGCGACATGCGTACACGCAGTTGGCAGGCGAGAAAAATAATTTGTCTTTTTCCAGAAATCCAATCCCAAGGAGGCGTAATACCGAGCGACGCAGAAAAAATAGAAGAATGAAAAACCCGGAAGAACAAATTGAAACAAAGAACTCGTATTCCAAGTACGCGGTATGAACTTATGAGACAAATGTTGAAAAGACGACGTGTACGACTCGAAGCAGTTTACTTGCATCCGGTAGGTTGATTTTGATCACCCATCAACCACGGCACAGATTTTGAGCCGGGCATCCATGTTTTTTTGCGGCTACTCAAGCATCGAAATAGCAGGACAAAAAAAAAGAAAAGAAGTATGTTTTCCTTCTGTCCTTCCGTGGCTGACGGTGATGGTCAGGTGCATGCATGCACTTCGAAGCCCAGATAAGGCTGTGTCGTGTACCACCGCTAGCATAGTGCGGTGTGCCTGGTAAAGTTGAGCTACGTACTAGCTGATATAACGCGCCGATTGTTAGGAACAGATAGCAGGAGGCAGAAGGCGTTGGACATATGTGGGATTTTCAAACATTGGTTATCGGCAGCGAAAAATTGTTTACTCCATATTTCCAACAGTTTGAAACCGTGCAATTGGGTTGATCTTTCCCCCCTTGTTTGGTGTTTGGGCGTCGAGTCGTTGCCGCAATCATTATCAAGATCTTATTCACGCCGTCAACTCTATCCTCTCGTGAGAGTTGAGTTTGCGATTACGCCTCGACCGGGAATCCTTCCCAATTCGAGTCAATTATGGTCCATTCATTCGGCCTGAAACTGCGGGTCCCCAAGTTTCTTATAAAAGGGACGTTCATTTTTCGTTATGACTCCTCATTACACAGTCCCCGTCAGCTGTCGAACATCCTTTCGCAGCGCTAACACCCAATCATCGTCACTCACATACCGTCCCGGTTACTATACACCAAACACACTCCCAGTCACCACCGGTACACTACTACAACCAACCCATTATCATGAGCGGACAAGCATCAAACGGTTCTGTCAAGTCAGGCTCTGGCACTTCAGGCTCATCGTCAGGAGTAAAGGGAGGCGCGTCGACAACAGGGGCCGTCTTTTTCTAGAGGCAATCCATCCTCTTCAAACCGAGAGGCAATCATCCTCTTTAAACCTCGTTGTAGCTCTCACCACCATGCAACTTTTTTATCATCACCCACCCAATCGCGTTGTTGCAGACCTTACAACGAGGGTTCTAGAACCATTTCTATCCTACCACCTTAATCTTAACAACCACCACCAATAATCTGCTGGAGGTCGTAATGCCTTACCATATTTATTCAAGAGCCTTTGGGCACCCATACATAATCCGCGGCCTCGCTGTGTCGAGGTCCCTAATTATCTGGATGGAAATCCGCGTAGAAAGAGGAGAAGTCGCGCTGAGGAAAGACGCGGCGGCGGGGGACCATTCTGACCACGGACTTGCAAGAAGATTTGGGCATACTTTTTCGGACAACAACTTCGACCATCCATGGATTTCATTTTGTAGCATTACTATTACTTATTCGCTGTCCTGACCCCCCTCATCATCATTTTACCTTTCCCCTCATCAAGCATCACATTGTTTTTTTACATAGTATTTATTTTCCTTAAGTAGCAGTAGCATAATTCCTGTTTGTAGTAGTTATTTTTAGCCCACACATGTATCTTTACTCCCTATCCACTCAACACGACCATAATCTTGAAATTTTTTACATCTATTTGAAGTGAAATCTATATCCTACTCGCTACTATCGAAGTCCCTATCGTCAAGTACAATAGAATACACAACTCAAAACTATGCTATACGATCACGGCAAGAGGTCGCCATTTACTCTTAACTGTCGCGTCGCGATGTTGTTAAGAAGCGCTTCGGTGAGTATTTTCAACGTGCTCTGCACCAGCTTCATTCATTCAAAGCACGCTATTCCTTCCGCTGGGTTGCTACAGCATCCGAGCCCAGGGTATGGAAGTGAAGTACCAAGACGTTCACCCAATGCAACCCAGTGACACAACAGTTTAGTAATGCGACGTTTGGTTCCCTATATGACACGTACATACCAAGCCCGAATGCTTTTAGACGCAATGGCAGCTCCGGTGATAAGGAGACCTGTTCGCATGTCGAAAATGTACGCAATGTAAGTTCGATCATCATCTTTCCGTTCCCCGATGTGACAATTTGGTTCAGGGACGCGACTATACATTTTGAGTTGTTGAAGGATCAGCGAACGCCCGCCTGCGCCGCGGCAGATGACGACACGGTTATTCACGGTAACGAGTTCACGAGTTCAGCCAAAATAGTCGTAAAGCAAACAAACGAGTCAGGTCGGTAAATGAATTTTGCATATATTCCTTTTCCGCAGTCAAAACACACTGCATTCCTATTATAAACTTAGATTATCATGAATAATAATGCAGATACGGGGAAGTAAATTGATATGATAGACATGCACTTAGTAATTAATCATAGTTTTCCCTTGATACCACCGACCCAGATTCCGGTGCCAATCTCACCCCTTAACCGAACGTCCCACCATTGGAGAATTGCTTCAACCACATCATCTTGTCTACCGGTAAAGTTGTGGTCTGCATCTTCCATAAGGTGCAGAGTATGTGTACCCGGTTTGCGGGCACTCAAGGCGCTTGCGTATATCAACGCGTCGTAGCTGCATACGTGAGATACGACGGAGGCGGAATTTATTAGTATAGAAATAATTAGAAAATCATGTACTAAGAACACGTACGGAGGCACAGTCTTGTCCGCAAGACCATGGAGAGTCAATACATCAGTTGTCTGAGGGAATCTATCCCAAACGATTGATGTGTCCCAGTTGACAAACTCCTGCAAGTCTTCTGGAAAGATCTTCGCTTCCATTTCCTTTCTAGCAACAGTGACTTTCCATATATAGAATCCATTCTTCTCTATTTCGGCCCTCCAAATGGTCCCAGCAGGAGATTCTAATAACAAGCGCCATCAATATGAAGTGAGGAACATATGGAAGTTTGTTTAAAAGTGTTACCGAGAATTTTCTATAACAGGAGAAGGGTAATAATAGATTTCACAAAACATTCCATGAAGATCAAAGAAAGATTTGTATTTTACTTACCGCCATTCTATAACGACCTGAAGCATTAACGAATGCCGACACTTTGCGGCCGTCTTCTGAGGTGCAAAGCCATCGGAAAGCAGCAATAGAGCCGCGGGAATGGCCTACCACCAAGTCTATAACATAACCATAGTTTGATTTCAGGTAATCAACGACAGCCTGGAGGTCTTCAATATCTTCTCTTAGAGCGCCTTGCTTCCATTTGCCACCTGTTTCATGATTACCACTGAAACATAATATACAAGTAAGCCACCAAAAGTATAATGCAGTAAGAAATAAAATTAAAAGAATGGAGTTTAGTCCCATGTGATGCCCATCTGCGACGCTAGACGGCGCCAGGCAAGTAAACCCACGGGAAAAAAGGCCAAGGGCTCACCGGAAGTCGAATCGGAACGAGTCCAAGGGTAACTTCAACGCGAGGCGCTTTTGAAACAAATAATCCTTGTGCCTGGATATACCATACAAAAAAGAATAACTCTTCAACTCGTGGCCTTCAGAGAATCGGAACTGCGGAGTTATGCTGACCCCATCGTACCATGTAAAATCTAGCCGTACAGAAGAAGCATCACAAAAAAATGTCGAGTACATCAGTAAATTTTGCCACTAATTTTGAAACAAAAAAGAGGAGCTAGCGAACTCACCAGCGCAATTCTACGATCATGGGTGGCTTGATGGGGTGCGAGTTGCTCTAGTATCCCGACTATTCTGATACTTGGGTCGGCTGGATGAGGGATGAACAATTTTGTCGACATGCGTTCAGTCATCATTGCCAAGTTGAGTTGTCGTGGGCGTTCAGTAGAGGTATAATAGCAAGTAAACCCGTAAATCAAGCACTTAGCACAGCCAATGTAGTAGTTTGGAACGAACGAACATAAACGCTTTATTCAATTAACCGGTCTATTGGTAACCGGTCCCGAGTATCCCACGTGGGTCACGTGTCATGAAACTTATGGCAGATAAAATGACGTATACAGGGACTCGGGTATTAACTAGCTCAAGTAGATACAATTTATTACAAAGTCGTCAAAAGCACGAAAGACAGGACTAAGCTTGGCCTTCAAAGCTGACATACTGACAAACACCGAGAAGAAAAATAATGAGAAATAACGCCTGACTTCGCTAAATACCGAGCCGCATATGTAATAAGATAGATAGACACAGCGTTGCAAGTTCTGTTTAGAAGACCCTGCACTGCATGGGCGCTTCTCCTCGTACTTCTTTTTTTGTCTCCGCTTAAATGACGGCGTCGGTGTTGGGTTGGCGCTACTAAATTTCATTTTCAAATTTGTTGTATTCCGAGTTCACCTGTAAATGCTTCCCTGACGCATGCCATGTCAAGCCCGTAAGGTAACAGTAGCACATGGAGAACGGTTAATTTTCTTGGAGGCGGTGTCAACAGGCGTGTCTCCAACCCGCATATGTGACGATTCAGGTTCGTTGTCTACGATGAAAATAATGAGCTAAGTATGTTTCGTGTGATGCCAAAGGTTGTCCCTTTACGAAAGAAGCGTAAAAGGCTGTTCGTAATATTGGTATCGAACGATTCACAAACGTAGAAACTTAAGAGACTGGCAGTATGTACATCGGACGACTCACTCTATCAAAACCATGGTGATTTCTTCTAAACAACTCCTTATCACTGCATCTCACAAGACAATGACAGATCATCTTCATCAACACTGAATACACAAAAGACAAAAAACACCTCAGAGATCCAATACATAGAGTTAATTCCGCTAGTCAAAATCACTCCTGGCCAGCTTTTCTACCAAGCACAGCATTTTTTGCACTCTTGGCCCCCTTAGACTTCACCACGGTATCCTTTTTCTTCTCGCCAGAAAGACCAGCGCGCTTTTGTTTAACTTCATCCTTGGTCAGGGTTGGCTTCGCAGCTTTTTCGAGAGCGACGGCAGGTTCGGTTACTTTGAACTTCTTCTCTTTACCTGACTTTTCCTTTGTCTCTGATGGTACTGACGGAGATTCGGAGATGGCTGTAGGTGGGGTTGTGTCGATCTTTTTGATGGGGGCAGTGGAGGTACCCTTTGCCACTTTCTTTTTCTTCGATGTCGTCTCGGTTGTCGCGGGCGTGGACGAAGGTGAAGCAACTGAAGTTGGCGTTACGACAGATTTCTGAGATTTCTTTTTTGACTCGGGAACTGTTGCAGCTTTTGACGCTGAGTCGGCAGCGGAATCCGCCGAAGGATTTACGGCCTTCGCTTTCTGGGTCTTCTTGCCATTGACGGCAGAAGTTGTCGATGGGGGGGAGGTTTGTGCGACAACTGTCTTTGCCTTTTTTGACGAAGTGTCGACTGTTTGAGACGGTTTGATAAGTTTCTTGGTTGATGAAACTCCATCGGCAGCTTTGGCTTTCTTCTTCGGTTTCTCTTCCTCCTCCTCAGATTCTGAAGCACGTTTCCTTCCCTTAACAGCTGGCGCCTTGTCGGACTTCTTGGCTTCAACTTCTTCATCAGATTCCTCGCTAGCATCATCCATGCTTACATCTTCATCTGAATCTACTTGAAGCCCGTTCCATCGACCGCCTTCTGTATCGTCGAGGGTACACGACCAGATAGGTAAGCTGGCACTGGAATTGGTCTTGATGTTCAGACTTTGAATGTTTTCCCATTCACCCTTAATGGCTTTGGCAATGGCAGGTAACGCTGTTTTGATGTTATCGAGAATCTGCGATGGTTTTTGTGACATCTTTCCAACTTTAATCGACCTAGAGCAACAAGGTTAGTTCCCATAGTATACAAAGAAGTTAAGAGAAAAGTACGAACGTGCAGGTGCCTTGGTTTTGGTTCATGTATGTCGAGGAAATAGCACGCTCCAACTCGCCTTTGAGGTCTTTCCGTAGCAGATTGACAGGAATGGGCTGTCTAGAATATTGTTTGAATAAAGCATAACCAAGAAGTGGCGTTCGAATTCTCACTTTTTTGCCTCAAACCACTTTGAACCCAGCAACTTTGGTAGCAAAGGTACCACTCGTTCATCGGCCAAGAACATTCCATTTTCTTTCAACAGCATCCTCCTAGCTTCGAATGGCTTGAATTTCCCCTTCAATTTCTCGAGACCAACGACCCTGGAGATAAACTTGATGCCATGTTTTTCAAGAAGATCCTTGTACTCTCGTTGTGGGTCTTTTGTGATTAAACAGACTGAACTTGTTCGTGGGTCAACCAAAGGATGGACAATAGGACTGTGCGTAAGACTCAATCAACAAAGATACTTTTATGATATAACGATGTTCAACACACATTTTTACAGGCTTCAACCTATGGCCAGAGGGTATCGTTTTGACCGTAACATTCAGCCAGATGTGTTGTTCTTTGCCGGGAAGTAGCTGAGTTTCCTCAAACTTTTCCTTCTTTTTAAGTTCATGAGAATGGAGAGCTTCCACTGCTTTTTTGCATTGCGCGAGAGAAACGTGTGAGTCGATGAGTTCGCCTTTAGCCATTGTTCAGAATTTAGAAAAGCGATCAGCGACTTAGGAAATTATTTCGAGAGCGAAAATTCTATGTTTGTCAATGCTTGGCAACAACCTTACTTATGCGGCCCGCTTAGCCGGCTACGAACTGTCATAGGGCCGTAATTCGCTCTTCAAGAGTTTATGTTTATGTATTTCTTTTCTTTTCGATTGTCTCCTCAGAGCCTTGAAAACCCTTTCGAGGTCCTCTGAAACTTGAGGTACCTTCTAATACCCAAGGCCAAATTACTCAAGCAAATTTTCCCCAGATATCGAGCAACGCAACTTATCATGTTTGAGTCACTCTACCAATTCCAGGGGGTTCTAAGGCAAGGATCTTTGGGGTAGTGGGGTCGGATGAGCAACGTTACCGTGAACAAATAGGAGTTCACCATTTTCTCCTCATTTATCCCCGATTTTCTTTCAGGAAATGCTGTCAAAAGGACGCATTTTAGTAACTACACGTTTAAGCTTCAAAACGTCGTATCATGTCAACTCGGGACTAGCGGACTCCGAGCTCCCGCCAGACTGAGCTGTATTCACACCTAACAGAGAGTCCGTCTTCTACTCAACCAAAAATTTCTCGTGAATATCGGAAGTATGGTAACTTGGAATCGTTGTTGTCGCAGATTGCATCTGACTGTCGAACTCAGAGTCTGCTTCACTATTGCTATTTCTCATTGTACATAAGAGCCGCAACGCGTCAAAAGGCTCTCCTTTCAACAACTCCGTACCTTTTCCGCCATATCGTGGCGATGAAGAGAGGCTATCCTAAACGTTAAACTTTTGTTTTGTTTTTTTCTGAAT
>Ga0247779_1001178_pt1 | contig 13059 bp, 13 predicted proteins | sample UWRJL221509R5_FD_179925 | JGI IMG/M metagenome (GOLD analysis project Ga0247779, IMG submission 179925) | Plant litter microbial communities from Arlington Agricultural Research Station in Wisconsin, United States - UWRJ-L221-509R-5 | ecosystem: Environmental > Terrestrial > Plant litter >...
ACATAACAGAGAGAGCGAACCGATCCACAGGACAGGAACCAGGTCGCTGCACTTCAATGATCCCATCCCAGAGGGTTCAAACGTTAAAAACTTAACGTTCATGTGTAATTGAGTTTGAACTCCGAAATTAGATTACATTCTCGGCAATGATGGCATAGTTCATCTTACCACTAGTCGGAGTTTAATGTTAAGTCGGCGATGTCGGACTCGCATTTCGTTTTTTGCCAGCTGGCAGCAATGATCTTCGTTCCTGGCATACTCTTATGTGGAGAAGCAAAGCCGTCACGTCCAATAATCCAGGATATGCCAGGATGCGCGTATATAACCTTCATCTGCAATGAGAGTGTGCTAAAATTCGACGTCTATTTTGAAACAGATGGCAGTATGGTAACAAACAAGAAAAGAAAAGGAAATGATCATCACAGGAAATGTTAGAAGCGAATGATATCAACAAATGATTGCGGGAGAGACTGGGCGCATATTCTTATTTGTTGTATCCACACTACCAAACTTCGTCACATGTCCTTGAGCACAGTTATCCCGCGTCATAATGCGTTAATAGTCGATGAAGTGCGCTTTTTCTGTGATACACCTCCATTCTCTTGCTCATCCATAATAGATTGAACATAAAATGTGTATATTTTCACATATGCCGGGCCGTGAATTCGGGCTAAATCATGAGGCGGAGCCTTAGTTGCCTCGGGCCTACCTCAGTGTGTAGTGAGATGAAAAACGACCCTGAGCAATTTTTCGAACCCAAGTATAAATGATACATCTCAGTAAGAGATCAAACGTTTCCGAGCGGGAGAGAAAGTGAGTTAAGTAGACTATTCAAATGAATGGGAGTGTTGTATTAATACTATTGAGAGCTGCGAGTTATTAATCTATCATGACGGATCATATATGATCTGATTGATTAAGCACCTAGGATACAATGCAGCGCCTCAGATTTTATATGCTGCTGATCATGTAAATGCCCATATAAGGCCACAAGAACCTTATAAAGACGTCGAGTATCTAAAGGTTGTTTATCCACCCCATTTCTAAATATGCCTTCCAAGGCGGACGACATATTATCAGTCCCATTTCAAAAATCAGTCATTAGTGGTAACCTTAACTCCTCTCTGCTATTACTGTTTTTATCGGGTGTGTCTTGCCTCTGGACGGTCTATATTGCCATTAATATAAGTTTATAGGAGGATATATTGAGCTCTTCATTTTGACACTCTTAAGCTACAGTGAAGCGTATTTATATATGTTGCAAGGGGAATATGAATACTAACTTGGTTTCTCTAGCCAGGCCACATCCTAGAAACAAACTTGTTATCGGGTCTATTACAGGACTTTTCGCTGCTATCATTGTACAGTTGACTGTACAGTGGTACTTCACAAAAAGCTGCTTTGTTGGGGCATCCAAGAATAGGCTGACTCTTTTCCTTTTCACAACGGAAAGTACACTTACTCCTGTGGTAGACCTTTTAATCGTGGTTGCACAAGGAGTAGGTCAGATTCTTGCTGATGGCCTGCTGGTGAATTTATTTTACTTCCAAAGCCGCAATCCGGGAAAATTGATCGGTTGGATTTAGCTTTGGCGCTGTTGGCGGATTCTATCTCAGCAAAGATACATCAAACTGGGATTAATATTTCTTTACATTACGGGAATAGGCAAGTGGCTTGAACCGCATCCGATTCAAATGCTCATTACGCACTACAGTATTGATTATAATAACGTCTTTATTCCGGGGACTTGTACTTTTTGTCCCGGAGTACACTACATTTCAGTGGGCACAACGATACAACTTGTTTCAAGGCATCAGTCTTTGTTCAACAGCCGCAACGAGTGTATTAGCGACGTTCATAATTTCCGCTGAAATCTATCGCTCAACACGCGAGAATATTAATGCTCGAAGACGGTATTGGCATATAATTGAAATAGCAGTTCAATCTTCTGCTTTATACACACTTGCAGCACTTGTGAACGCGGTGTTTGCCCTTTTAAACAATGGAAATCTCAACTTGCTTGGATCAACAATTCTTAATGCAGAATCCTACACAGACGTGTTTGCAATCATTAACACTGTAAGTCCCACACAGAGCTCACTGTTTACAATCGCCTGATAATTTCCCTCTTTTTGAATAATAATAAATAAATAAAAAGGCATTCGCGCCTACACTAATGGTTGCACGTCTGGAATGGGCGAAAAACAGCACACCCGATGAGGCTTCAACAAATGGGGCATGGATGAGTGCTTTGGCAGCTGCTCTGCAGCCGCATCCCAACTCTGAAATCGAAGAGGTACCTAGTGGAGGTACATCCGGGGAGATGTATACAGCCGAGCTTTAGCATTATGACGCAAGCAAGTATTATACAAGCGCTGAATTTGATTCCCTAAACACAAAACTATAGGCCTATAGCCAGATCAAATCCAAGCATATAACGAGATTATGGTTGTAATGCGCGCGATGGGTGAACTCGACTTGATTTGCTATTCATCGTTGTTATGATGCAATAGGATACGAAGCGGTGAGATATACATCCCCTGAAGGTGACCCGTCCTGGAAGGACACACCATCTTTCCTCTTTCGTCTTGTTAGTTCCCCCTTGTAAGAGGTGGAATGGTTAGAGCATATCTAAGAGTCCAACAACAGGTTAGGAATTAGTTATTTGAATTGCGAGCCGGGAGATGCTAAAGCCCAAGACCTCCGACTGGGATCATAATTGGTAGTGGCCCCCATAAGAAGAGGCCAGCGGGGAACGCAAATATTTCTTGAGGAAGAACAGTAGCATCGATCAGACAAGTAAGAATGTCTTAAACTTCTGGAGGCGCACTGGCAAAAAAGTCAGCGCTGAGCGCAACACGAATTCGATCGTTAGGACGGACATTACACAGAAGAAATAAATGCCCATGTATAGCGTGGTCCAATTGATCATCCATAGATGATGAATCAAAATACGGAATTAAACAAGCCTTAGGGTGGTTTGAACTTTGGCACGTACCTAACTGACCGGTAACTAAAAATACATGTACATAACCGACGTGAAAGAACCCGGGTTCACACGGTGCTTTTCTTTCCGTTCCGCTTCCTACCCCAACCCTCCTTCAAGGCTTCAGCGCTCAGCGCTTCAGCTTCATGCATCATGTCACTGTCTTTTGTTCTTGTCTCCTACTCTCAACAACATATGTGCACGAAATGGTTACCACCACATCACGCTCTCTGTGGATATCCGTTGTCAATGTCGTTAGTGAGATTCCAGGTCCCTAAAGGTGTCGTTCATTTTTGATAAGGTGGTTGAGGATGGACACGTCGCTGCTGGATGTTAGGACTAAACGCGTCCTACTATATCGGATATCCTACTTCTGGTGGGAGATGCTTTATTTTATTTTATCACTTATTCAGGGTGTAAAGAATCAAGCAGTTTTTTTTCCCTTGGCCCTTAACCTTTCAAAAAAAATCCTACAACATGTACGTACTCGTAAATTAGAGACTAGTCTTTCCAGTTGTTACAGCTCTCTAATCCGCGAACAGAATTTCTGGTCAATGTATGTACAACATGAGCTATATAGAGAAGGAAAGAAAAGAAACAAAAAGAAAGAGACTGGGAGCGTGTATAATGATGCCATTTCAATGCCTGTGGCTTGTGGCCACGTACTACATACAATGCGATGTCCATCGAAGAATGGCTAGCTGGAGAGAAATGAATGGATGAATGAAGAGAAAGAACAACTTTTATGAATGCACCCTGGGTGTTCCTATGCGGAAATAGGATTCAGAACCTGATCATTGTTTAGCGCCTGGCATTGATCAGTCTAAACTTATACACCCAATTTTTAACAATCTTGCATAACAAGCCCCAACCTCGATTTTTCTTTCCATTGTGTCCTTGTTATTTTGGGATGGCCGACAAAGAAGGAACAGAATTAAGGTTGGTGTGGTTGACGAATTAGGAAATAAATACGGTAATGAAAATTTCACGGAGGATGTATGTTTTTTCAGGGTCTGAAATATTGAAAACATATAAAAACCGGGCGTTTTGAGTGGTACTTCTTCATTCTGCGAGTCCCTATCCGTCCCCCAAAACATAATCCTGTCTATCTCACTTCGCCCTTGCAAATTCTGTCCACCATGCTCGACTGCGACATGGTACTACGCATAGGCATCAAAATCCCTCGTCATTCGAGATCTACGAATCTTCTCTCCGAATTGGCATCCCACGTCAATATTTCACATCAAGATAACACCCCTCGCTCCGGGATTTTTTTTGCCTCCTCGATGCCTCTCCAGATCCCTTTCCCAGTGATCCAGGAATCCGTGGCTTCTTTTGCAGTCATAGTGTCGATATTTTCTCTTTGATCAATCACCTTACGGTCCTCGCCAATGTGACTCACGGCGACGAAGAGCCCGGCAAAGCCCAAGACGACGAACTCGAGAAGGAGCTCAGCATATGAGCCTAATTATGAATGTACTATTTCTTCGGTGGTATCGGTTCGATGAGGATTATTTGCCTCCACGGCCATCGTCGTGATATACCACTGTATACTTACATATATATCACTTTAAGCCCTCTGATATTCTGATGCTTGGAAACCCACCAGGTTGAATATTCATGAAATTATGTTATTTAAAGGGTACATTCAATTGATACTGTTTTTCGAGTCATTATCTTCACTTTTTCAATTATAATGTTACACGTTAAACGTCCACCAGACGCAAAATTGGTTATATAACGAGGAAAGAGCAAAGGATTGGCAACGAACTCGGAGCATTTTGAGCTCACGTCGAATTGAATTTGAACTCCGACGGAAAACTATCATGCCGGCGTTAATGAAGTCTCCTATCGGAGATTTATATTGAATCGGCGATTATGGGATTCGGATTTCGCTTTGTTGCCAGCAGTTGATTTTGGGGCCCTTCGTCCCGTTTCACAACTAGTCCCAAGTATCGATCCTGCTCTGCTCAATCCGTTTGTTCTCAATCCCTTCTGCGTCGACTCTGCTTACGTCTGCTCCTAGGTTTTCTTTATTCCTCCCTGCTTATCTTCGCGAACGATGACTTTGGCTATCTAGTACCCGGAACACCGTCGAACGGCGAAACGTTCGCAAGTTCGTCGTTTGGTGCCTTCACTTGCTTACCCATCGCTGTATCGCTGGTCCACGACGACGTTTTTGATCGCTGAGAAGTTGTAGGGAAAGTATGCTCGGTGCAGGGCAGGATTTGCGTATATGAGCGTTGAGCAGGATGTACGAGGGTGGTAGCGATGATGGAGGTGATACCGAGGGTTGGATGTCATAGGATGTATGGATGGATAGAATTAGAGGGAAGCAGGAACTACAAAGGTGTCCATCGGATGCGGAGATTATCGAATGTGAGCGATGCTTCTGCAGTTGGTAAAGCTTAAAGGACTGGAAAGAAGAGGCCGTTCAGCGGCCGCATCATCTGGCATGGGGCCCATGGGGGAGGACAATGCTTTTCTAGCGTTCGATATTCAAATACAAATTCAGTTGCCGGTCTGCTCAATGTTGCTACTGTCATTATGTGTATCATAATCCGTCTCTCGTCGCTTTTGCGTGCCAAGCGTGTACCAAGCGTACCACGCTTTGGCATGCAGATTTCTGTTGGCCCCCCTCCATTGTATGCTTAAGCCCTCTCACTGGGCACAGGATGACTGCGCGGTTGGTGGACGCTTTTTCGAGCGCATTCCGGAGCAACCAGGACTTGTTTTGCTAGCACATACTGTTAAATACTTTCTTGCACCCTTCCTTTTGGTGAAATTGGGAGAGATATCTTGCACCTTTTATCTATTCTCCATTACACTAGCGCGTCCTTTGGGTTAAATAGGACAGTTTACTTGATCATGTTGAATAAATAAATATGTAAATATTCCATCTTTTCCACGATGCTCCGCTTAATTCTATTGTTGTAGTTTGAATCCGGACTGAAACTGGTATACGGCTCATTTACTTTGCGACTCCAATGAGAGGTGAGGTAGTGTTTCTTCTGTATTTTTGGTCTGCGGGCCTAATGCTATTCGAACCACCATAAGAGTTGGCGCAAGTCCCTACGCACTTGGTGTCAGTAAAATATAAAAATATGAATATAAGTCTAGTTTTTGAATGGGTACACTTGTAATGGTTAGAATAATATCGACATAATTTGAACACATGTAAGCAGTGTATTCCATGTCTTTGTTTTGCTGGAATGTACCCAAGAGAATAAGTATTGCGTCAAAGATGGCTGAGAGTGTATGGATGGTGCAAGATTGTATCAGAGCATCAATAATGTGCTGATACCTCCTTCTAGCACGTGGATCTCGGAAGGTGTTCAGGTATATTTGATGGCTTATAGCTAAGGTAGTCGTCAGATTGGTGATAGCTCCCATAATAAAACATGTGACGGTGATGTAATCAGATATTTGCGCATAATAAACTGCCCCTATCGATGGGACAACATTGATAAGTGTGTACCAAACACCATCGATAATGAGAATTCCTGTTATTTATTGAGAAATAGTCAATGAGAAGAGAGCCTTCAGCAACGCTACGCACCAGCTTCAATGAAGAACAGCCCTATCGGCAAATAAAAGTGTAAGATCGACCGACCGCCAGGTGTGAAGTGAAAGCATCTCCATGCCTATAATAATATATCAGAGAGCTAATAAGTATGTCTCATAGTTTCTCCGAGTAGATAGGAATAATACCATTAGTCCATCGGATAATATGAGTGAAAGGACCAATAACCAATGAGAAATGATATGCCAGTCTATCGATTGGTTACCGATCACTACAACAGCAACCATCCACAGTCGTGACTCTACTTCTCCCCCATATGCGGCGTTGGCACAGTACCATTGGATGACGGTCTGACTAATGGTTGATATAAATAAGGCTGATATGACTCCCACGATTATGCGTCTCTGAGAAGGTGTTCCATGAAACGTCGTCACTAATCGTCGACAATTGATGTCCGCACAGATCAGCGACGTATACAAAAAATGAAATAGAGCAGAAAAAGGTCATACGCACAATAAATATGTATTGCTGCTGCGTATACTCCGATGTAGATTCCTATTCGTATTTCAGGCAAGCAACTACGACTGGTTAACCCAAGCACACACCCGACAGGAATTGAAACATGATTGTTGAGTTCAAATCAGCGCGAATAAGCGATTTTTGCAGAGAAACCGGAAGCAAGCTTTCCGAACTCGAGGACATGATGAAATTGAGAGGAAAGAATTTGTTAAAAACCTGGGCAGCTCCATATAGAATGCTTTATATACATAAGAATATGAGCGTCAATACACCTATACACGAGTCACGGGTAGCGCCGACCTGTGTGTTATTGGATTGCCGGAGCTTCTATTAGCTGTGTTAACTGATGAACATGAACAGAAGACATATTTGATTAACGCCTATTTGCTGGACTAGTCGTACACAGTTCGGCGCCAGCTGTGTTGTGTTCATTTCATCTGTTAGCACAGCTGATTAATGATTGGGCATACCGCATGAGGGTATCTTGAGTCGCTTATTTAGCTATTTCTGCAGCGAGCAGACGAAAATTAACTTTTGTTGTTGTAGGAATAGACGACACCTTGAGTGTATCTGTTATATCTTCACGGTAATATAACGCATCATTTTGATCCCTCTTTTGCAGTGTTTTGTTCATAATGCACAAACAAAGAAGAGGACGGAGGGATGATCTCTAGTGGCAGTGTTGCAATTAATTTCCGTGATTTTATAATAGAATCAAGCGAGAAGCTCTCATTATTGAGATGGGAATTAACCGGTAACCTATTATAACTGACGACACAGGAAGAGTGCCTGACATGATGCACAGGCAAAATGGCTCTGCCAAAAGCATACAAACCCATCATTACTTATTCACGGCCCTACGTGCCGAGCAGCTTTCTCGTTTGGCGCGCGTCAAAAACACCTTCAGGCCGTAGTATGAATTTTAATATTTAATATCCATTGACAGACGTCCTGATTCCTCTCTTATTGGTTAATCTCTGGTGTTTATCCCAGCCCATCCTTTTATTCTGCCATCATCCAGGCAGTCATACCATCAATCTCATGATCATCATCCTTTTCATCATGATATAATTTACATGGAAATTTTTGAGCCGCTGCATCGTTCTCGTCCGCAGCCAGATGGCAATATTCCTTCGCAAATATCTGTCCGCTTTCACAATCTTTGGACCCAGCAATCAAATACTTCAGGACCTTTGAGTTGCTTGTGCTACATGATGTGTAAAATTAAAGTGTCTGCCCAGTGTTCGACTGTAACCCGCAACACATAGCCATCTTTTTGTCATCAAAATCGACTCGCTGTTCACTGAACGTCATAGAGAGATGATTTATGAACGTCAAACTCCGACATCCACTTAGTACATCGGCATTAATTGTCTGGTCAGTAATCCCGCGTCGGAGTTGGATTAAAATCGAACTTGAGCGCTGAGCTTGAACATCTGACCCTGGGCACGTCGGAATAAGGTTTTCATCATGCCAGCTCATGCATAACATTTAACGTTCTGCATCTGGGAACCACTTCTCCTTCGCTTGGCATGAAGAGCCGATCCTAGGTAGCGTCCACTGTAATAGCGAGCATCTTATGCCCTAAGCTCGTTGCATTCCATCCTGTCAGCCCTTGACAATCGTCCTTACAGTCCGTGCATCCTACTATTCTCTGAGCATTCTCCCGCTGGACCCAATACAATAGCCCTGCCCAGCATCTGTCGTTCTTCCTCTCTTTGGCGCATTCTACCCTCACGTTTAAAAGAGGGAACTTACGATAGATCTTGCTCGCGCTTCCTATGCAGAGTACACGTCCTGTTTCCGTGCCCATGCCGATTCACCTCTTCCCATTGTCTATCCCGATTCCACAAACACCTTGCTCGTTTTATTGATGCATCACTGTTACTCTAAATGCCATTTCCCAATCCAACCACTGCACACTTCTCAAAGATTGGACCGTCCATCTTCAGAACTCCTGGGTCTCCCTCACAGAACACACCTTTTCTCGACGTCTTCCACCATCGTGTCACCGTTTGATATTATGCGTGCGCCGACCAGCTTCTTATTTCCAGTCTGCTTTAGCCTGCCAATCGACATGGCGTCTCCACAAGCTGCCCATCTTTACATGATCAAGCACCCCCCGGTTCTTCCTGATAAACGCTTGTATACACAAACTATGCGCTGCCAGGCCGTGCTGGGTTGTTTATCGTGTTTTTGAGCGTACATTGCGAGGGGGGGAGGAGATATGAAGGGATGGACAGCTGGTTAGATCACCGTACCATGGAGTTTTAATTTAAACATCAAACGTTGGAAACCCATCGAGCCCCACTGTGTCCCATACCCAATACATACATGCCACAGCCGTGGTATTCACAGGTTTCAACCCATTCCCTCTCGGGTACAAGTCCAAGCGTGATCATAGTGAATGTGGAAGGGATGAGTGAAAACAGCCAGAATTTTTGAACTGATTGTGAAATGAACAAAGGTAAAGTCAACCACTGGCAAAAGTGAAACGCGAATCCGACGTCGCTGATTCAACATCAAACTCCGACACGGGGTTAATTAGCATGCCATCAATGTCGGTTGCATAATTTTGTGTCGTGGGAGAAACGATGCGCTTTGTGATGTGCATCAGGCTATTGGTTTCGCACGATGGTAGTATTTTGGATTTTATTAAATCTGACTCGGAGCTCAACGACTGGCTTATACACTATTGAACAAGATATTTTTACGGATCTTCTAGTACGTTACATCTTGCCCAATATTTTATTTATCACTTTGGGTACTAGCAGTATTAATAAATACTTAGCCTACAGCTCTGTACCTGTCTAGTGGAATAAACAGTAAATTTACTGCACATCATCGTTCTGCTTTTTTTTCTATTGTCGCGTATTGCTCAGCCGTCTAGGGTTAGAACCCTGAGATGATTCGGCCTCGTCTCCAAACACATTGATGCGAGCTTAACCGAGTTACTATCATTTCCCGAGTACGTGCGTTCGCTTCTAATAGTTGGCCAGGTTGTTACCACCTATTGCAGATTCTACTGGTTTATCGAGCAATATTTTCCACTTCCTGTACGTTCAAAATAATATATGATGCCTCTCGAGTCTCGTCTCTGTTTTTCATCTCATACACACCTGTACTACTAGTGACTAATGATTGATCCAGTAAGTAATACATAAATCTTCTGTTCTCCGCTCATTGCAATCACTGATCTTTTAAGTGTGCACCATGCACAGTTTGCAATCTTCTACGGTTCATTGATTCTGCAGATCCGATGGGATGCTAACAGTTGTTTCTTCTATATCCGCGGTCTGGGACCCTATTGTCAACCGAGCCACCATAATGGTCGGTGCAAATGCCTACAGGCTTCGAGTCAATAAAATCCGAATATAAATATAGTTTTGTGCTTCTGAATGCTTACACTTGCAGTGTTTAAAAGAAAATCGTTATAGCTCACAGCTATATAGCTGATCTCCGTTATCCTCTCGTTTTGGTAGAATGTACCCAAGAGACCGAATATCGCATCGAAGACAGTTGCGATCATATAAATGGTGCACGATTGTATCAGTACATTAACAATATTCTGATACCTCCTTCTAACCCGTCGATCTTGGGCAGTTTTTGAATATATTTGATGGCTGATAATGAAAGTAGTCGTCAGATTGGTGACTGCTCCCATGGTAAGACAAGCAATGGTGATGTAATCGGCTATTTGCCCATAATAAACTGTTTCATGAGATGGAACGGCATTTATAACTCCTTCCCAGGCATCATCGGTAATGAGAAGTGCTATCATAAAATTAGACGCTGCTGACAACAAGTAGCCTCAATAATGATATGCACCAGTTTGTAAAACAAAAAGACACATTGGTAAAGCACGATGTAATACTGGACGACCAGATGTAGTGTGAAAACACCTCCAGACCTATGATAATTCATCAAATAAATAAATAAGTCGTATAATTTTACCTGCTAGATAAGAGAAATACCATAAGTCCATTGGTTAACATGAATCCAAGATTCCCCAGGCAATCTGAAAGGATTATTAAAGCTTGTGGAGGGCTCTGAGTGACAGCAAAGAACATATCGAGTTGTGACTCTGCCGATCCTTGAAATACCAAGGTGAGAAAGTACCACTGAATGGCGGTTTGACCAATGAGTGATATGAATAAACCTGTTAGAGCTCCCAGTACTATGCGCTTTTGTAAAGACGCTGCATGATGTTCCTTCACTAGGCACCCAAAATTATTGATCATGGATATCAATAATTTTATACCAAAATAAAAAGAAATGGAAAGAGTAGCACTCACAGTATGAGTGGGTCGCTATTGCATATACTCCTATATAAATTCCTGTTTATCGCAATTAGTATGTCATGAAAGCCACTACTGGCTCGAGCATCACTCACCCGATATGAATTGAAACATGAGTGTCGAGTCCAAATCTGCGCTTATAAAAGATTGCTGCAAAGAAGTCGATGGGGAATTGTCTGTAGTCAAAGACATGTTGTAACTGTGAGGAAAGGATATGGTGGGACCTAGGACATCTCAAATGATAAGCTTTATGTACCTTTAGATATGAGCATCGCCATGGCACCATGTGAACATGTACATGTTGATATAGAACATTGCCTTTCTCCTTCCTACCCAGTTTACTAACCATGATCCATATTATGAGAAAGGTCATCAAAAACAAGAGAGACCATGATGAGTTTATCAAGGTTTGATTCTAGCCCCAGAATTGGAAGAAAACAATAACACCATTGTAATCAGCGTAATTATCGTAGATTGTTCAGACATAAAAAATGGTATGAATGAGCATGAGCACTAGTTGTCGACCTCGAAATTAATTAGCAAAGTGATGCGAGTCAAAACCTGTATCACTTCGGCCACGTATGAGGTCAGACGGTGCAGTCAGACCGAGTACCCGCTCCATAACCTGCATCCAGCGCTCCAGCTGGAGGCGTGCCTGAGACCAGTCATCTTGCACGAAACAAATTAGTCCACAGAGCGTCTATTTGATCACTCTTTTGTTCGTAGCTAGCTTGATTGTTAGATTGTTAAAATGTTGATGATTCGGCGGTAAGCAGGATGGATACCATATGATATGCACTTCTATGAACTGGGGACCAACCCACCTTCTTTGTATCATCAACGAATAGTTGTGCAAACACAGGAATTTGAAATGTCTTCTTTCTGTTCGACTGACTGCTAGCTCCACCTTTAACATGATTATCAGATTCCCGTTTTCCATCACATCAGAATTACACCGAGTCCAGGAACGCTTGGAGAACCTTTGTTTGCCCCTTGTTTTCCATGTTTTCTGGTTTGTACTCGGCCTAAGTTCAATATGGCATTAGCGCTACAGGTTTGTGGTGATGCAGGGAAGTGACAAAGAAATAACTAACTTGGGTTTGGCTTCACTCAACATAAGGTGCGGATAGACTTCGGTACAAGAATAAGGGAAGATGATGGGAAGGTACCATTAGAATTACGTCCAGGGATAGAACACCTGCTTGGAATGGTATCTAACTTTGTCTTGGCTCACTGTAATCATCTGATTTGGAGTGAAAGTGTGGCATGATATTGTTTTCTTGATTCCTATCGACAGATTTGAACTTGCACACCTATTTTTTCAGAGATTGGGGTGATCCCCCTGTTGGAGAAGTAATGGCCAGGCAGTGCACGGACCAAGCCTAACCGAGCGATTACAAATCACTCACGGACTCACTTGTACCGTAGAATGTAGATTACACATTTACTTACTCATCTACATTAATATTTCGGACTCTAGTAATATAGTATTACATGTAGATAGGTATATAAGACCTTCTGTAGATTACCTTTTATTCATTCTCATATTCTGATATCTTTTACAGTGCTACCTACACTACACTGTGCTCAATAGGTTATGGGCCCTGGCCGTAACTAATATTAGAATCCACTATCTATAACCTCATACAGCCTCACTCGCCCTCTTCTATTTTTATCGTGTCACCATGTCAGATGATCACACCACGAGTGGATCGTACCGAATGGAATTATTG
>Ga0247779_1001179_pt1 | contig 13059 bp, 8 predicted proteins | sample UWRJL221509R5_FD_179925 | JGI IMG/M metagenome (GOLD analysis project Ga0247779, IMG submission 179925) | Plant litter microbial communities from Arlington Agricultural Research Station in Wisconsin, United States - UWRJ-L221-509R-5 | ecosystem: Environmental > Terrestrial > Plant litter >...
AAATCAAAACATCGAAAAACCACTAGATTAGTATTTAGGCTTACAGGAGCACCCACGACGGAAGTAAGTAAACCGCCGGGAATAGTGATTTCGATGACTTTGTTCGCAGGGAGGGTATACACAGATCCAGGTGGAAGGAGTGATGCTTATAGGGATTCTTGTCAGGAAACGAAAACAAAAGATAGATCCAGAACTTACTAGCACTAGTAGCGCCGCTTAGGATTTGTAGGAGAACTGGAACGCTTGGAGACACAAATGGAACATCGTTAACCAAGAATTGAAGTGTTAATGGGTTCTGAGGAGAAAGGTTTATTAGCCATTGCAAGGACTCGGATAGGCGAACTGATACTCACAAATTCAAGAGCAAGATTGATGTTCACATCGGCTCCTCCGATGTAGGGAAGACCAGGCTAGTGGATAATTAATAAAAAGTTAAATCAAACACAAGGCCGTTCGAAAAGACCTTACAGCAGCTGTATTTGTAAGTGGCTGAAGAAAGATGATCAGTTTTGGGATGGAATGGAAATGTCAAAGAATAGCTTACATGCAAGTCGGTCTCTCGCAAGGGTGATGTGGAAATGCTCAAAGCTGTTGTAGGGTAGTCCACAGGGGCGCCAGCGTATCTCAAAATAGCAGAATTGAGGCCGCCCAGGTATCCCTGCGCACCAGTGCTTGGATTTGCTCGGATCCCTAATAAGGTTATGGCACTGTGGGTTCGATTTGTTCAGCATGGAAAGAAGCAAAAATATATTACAGTAATTCGCGACCTCTTGGTTCGCGTTTAACTGGTCAGGGAAATGAGTAATACGATCCGCCAAAAACTTGGAAGTGAACATACGACGAAAGAATATCTTTGAGAAGCAAAAATACGGATAGAATCAACATCGATAGGTTCCACGTTTTCGCCATCGACTTCGATGACTTTCAGAGTGTGTCCGTCGATTGAAAATACGAAGTTAGGGTCGCATGAAACCGAGATAAGACGGAATCGATATCTGAAAACAGGGACAATTATTGTCAAACCGTCTATTTGTAGTACCTGTGTAATAATCACTTTTTGCCCGCTTGGATATTCACGACTGCAAGTGGGGAAGGAGGTCCGAGTAGATAGCGGCCCAGTCCGTTAATCAAGGTTGCATCTGGGGTACTTTGAGGGATATAAGTAAAGTACATAAATCAGTGTAAACAATTATCTCTTACGGAACAGGGCCTTCTTGTGGCGATGGGACATCTGATTCAAGACGGTCAGAATCGATATGGTCATATTTGGATTTCATGAGTTCTTACGGTACCTACAGAGAAGAGAACAGTTAGCTGGTCATCGAAAACGCTTGAGAATACATCAAACGACTTACCAGTCAGCCAGAGCGATGATAGTGTTCTCTAGATGATGCAAAAAAATCACAAAATATAAATCATTTTGCCTCGACCGACATGAAACGATTCTTTACCATTATCGATATCGTAGAGGTGGCGATGAGGATCGTTAGGATCATACACAACAAATGCACCTCGCAGTCCATCACAGTATTGGTTCACTAATGAGAGATATGTGAACATCTTGTTTTAAACTGGAAACTATAATGGTACTTACACAGATGGGAGTGATACCAATATGTACCAGCTTGGTCAGGTACATCAAAGTTGTACATGAAAGAGTGTCCGGAGGCGATAGGACACTGGGTAACCATCCATGCTCCGTCTGCCCAGGCGGTTCCATGCTGGAAAATTCCGTGCCAATGCTGACGAAGACATTATGAGCATTATTTTGAGAGTAAAAGGTTAAAGAGCCATAAACAAACGATTGATGTTGTCTTGTCCATGGTCACATCTGTTAGTGCATTAACCACGTTGATGCGGAAATTATCTCCCTAAAATATGTTCGAGTGGTGGTCCGATTGGTGAAAAAGTGGAACGTACTTTCGTTCCCGTGATGACAGGTCCTGGAAAGGTGCCTCCAGCAAGAACTGCACTACGTGTGTAGCCATCAGGAGAAATATTAGAGTTCGCGATATTGAGTGTCGCAACGGGGCCGATGGCAGCTGCGACCTTTCCAGCGAAAAAAGCAAGTAGAACTGACACCTGGAAGGCAAACATCAGGGAAGCGGAGGGCTCTGAGAGAAATAAACTGTGATTCTTTCATTGATTTTATAACACGACGTCCAATGCACGGAAGTTACGCAGTTACACGCCCAGGAAAAGGAACAAAACCAAATGACGTCCTTGCTGAAAAAATCCATACCAAATTCCGATGAGTTCAGTAAGGTTCCGCCAACAATGACCCTGCAACTTTTTAATTGATAGCTATAGGGTTATCATTATTGAGGGTCATTGCCGTCGGAAGAATCAAGGATTTAATCAAAAAAGAATTGAAGCCAATTGGCAATGACCATGCAAATGTGAACGTTGGGAATTCATTGAGGAGAGCAAGCGGCCACCGGAGATACCTTGTAGGTGCTCCAACCATCAATTATAACCCTGAAGAGATCCAGACTTATCGATATTCGACCACTAAGCGCTCAGAAAAGCCCAAAAAAGTCTTGCGAATGTTCTGGTGAGAATAGTTGAACCACTGTAAACACGTGCGCATGAGCGCGGTATATACCAAATCGCGGCGGCGCTTGAACCTTATTTTCTGGTTCGCATCAACTGGCGGCCACATGTTAATCCTATCTTTCTAAGTACATCAAATATCCTTATCAGCTGTCTGTTTCTCTTCAGCAATGAAAATCTGTGAATCAGGAGGCCGCGCTGGCATCTCCTGGGGGCGAAACAATGTCGACGATTGTCTATCACACGGGCGGCACTGAGAATCGTGAATGACAAACGACAAACTAAACATGCTTTCAAATTCGCAGATTAATCGACAATCCCATGATGTCACCTATGCGTCATACTTAACTACTATCAAGAGACGTACGTGTACACCGTCAAGTAGCAGGCATCAAGCTTCAAGCTTCAAGGCTTACGTTGATTGACGGTTATACCGTTAAACGTTAAACGTTTACTCGTATAAATCGTAACGTAAAAGTCTCGTCACTTAATGAGTCGTGGAAGAAATGCTACCTATCTATCTTTGGCAAGAACATATTCCTCGAGACGCTCAACTTATCATCTACCGAACCTGATGAAAATGCGGAGGAAGAGTAAGGGAACAGTGGCATCATTTCTCCCAAACACGCCTTGCCAAGTCTTTTACTTGGTGCAGGTTCGCAGGCACAATTGACTCGACTCTTCAGACGAAATGGCGAAACGCTAGTCATCAAATACACACTCGTGTTCCTGTTCTGCCTCTTTCAAACCCACGACTGTCGGGCTTTTCTGACAGAAACACATGGCCTGTGCTTCAGAACGTCATAGCAGGGGCGCATACCAAACATCGGGTTCGCAACTTTGTCGCAGTTGAGCGAAAAGCATACAGTTTTGTTAGTCAAAAATGACGACCAATTTTCTCGTCTTTCCGAAAACAACTTCCAGTCTCACCGTTTACCGAACCTGCTGAAAAACGGCGGCCGTACAATTCAATTTCCTTCTCTATCGTTTCTTCCTGAGTTCTCTTTGTGACTTTCTCAAATAATGGAATGAGACATCTGACATACCTCCACGCATTTCCCGGCCTTCAAAAGCCATTTGAACCGCATAGGCAACTAAATCACTCAGTATTAGCCATGAAAATCACCGCAATCACATTTCTTCTTGTCATACCTACTGCTCTGGCAAGTGGTCTCTTCGAATTCTCGCTGTGACGTGCCATTCTCTAAAAAAAATGCAAACCTCTACCTGTACAGGCACAGCTCACCGGTACATTCACAGTGCCCAAGATCGTTCACACCACCATTCCCGACCCACCATATATCACAGATCTCACCACCACTGTCGTTTGGACAGTCAACTCGCGACCCACCCCCGTTTAATCTTTTGTCAAGTAAGTACAGGACAATTACTTATCTGAAAACGGCGAACCATTAATTTCATTCATTCAAGAGCTCTGAATCAATCTCACATTTGCTTACAAAGTTTTGTCAGTCAAGTTACATGATGTAGTAAGAAACCCAAACAAGCATCGTTCCAACCAAAGGATATACATAAGATCTATAGAATCCAAGAAGACCTTCCTCGTCGTGTACATTTTTTGTTCAAATTCCGTCCGGTATTTATTACATCTATCCATCCAACAAAGCCTGCGCAGCTTTCCGCGCGTTAGCTCGGATAGTCTCCACTTGCAATTCAAGGTTCCTGATTTTCTCCCTAGCCTCGCGGAGTTCGCTTTCCAGTCTCGTGTTCTCGGTGCGAAGGTCATCCTGGTAAGAAAGCAAAAACTGTCAAATAAATGAGAAAACCATTAGCGATTTTAAGACTCACCTGAGAATCAATGGTTTGCGAGCGAGATGGCGTCCTGGCTTCGAGTGCAGGAGATGGCTCAGGAATAGATGCTGAAGGAGAGGAAGCCGCAACTGCTGGAGAAGGCGCCGATGCGCTGAATGATCTAGTTGGCTGAATAAGTGTGGGAGCAGGCGAAGAAATCGAAGGTGTAACAGGGGTAGGAGTAATAGGAGCAGAAGTAACAACGACGGAACTAGGAACAGCGCTGGGATTGGCACCAGTAATAATAGAGCCATCAGCAAGGTTGACGAGTTTACGAGGAGCAACCTTTCCGCTGAAGAATTCAGAAGCGCTAAGAGAGGGCTCGATAGATGGAGCAGGGGGGAAGATATCGGATTGGAATGAATCGGCCTGTAAGAGAAAGAAAGATCAACAAAATCTTTTATTTGATAATGAATAGAAACTCACCTTTCGGGGGACGATGAAGGCGATAGGTTCGATAGACGATCCGTGAACTTTGTAGGCGCGCGCGATTTCACAGTCACTGACGTTGAGGGATCGTCTTGGAAGGAAGCACATGCCACGTTGTGGTTCAGAAGATTTGTGCTCGGAAAGAGCGAATAGAGAGTCCGACTCGTACTCATAGTAACGAATGTTTCCATCACTATTGGCCATTAGCTGTGTAAAGCAACTTGACAGAAACCACATACCCTTTACCAGCAAGGAACAGAATATTATTGTCCGTCCAGAATGGCATAACTACACCAGCAGACTGGTCCAAAGATATAGTTTTCACGTTGGAGAGTCCTCCAGTCTCCCAGATCGCGACCTGTCGATCCGACATTTTGCTAAACCCAGTCGTAGCGATTTTGTCCATGTCGCCCATCCAGGTGACACGAGATCCTTTGATGCCACTGTGTCCGTCGTTAACCCTCACAGCTTCTGCGCCCACACGAGGATCGAAAAGTCGGAGCTTCCTGTCCCTGCAAGTGGTCGCCAGGAGCGTACCGGTGCTGTTGAAGGCCATGCTTTGGATGATATCCCCATGTCCCGATAAGACAGACCTAGGGTCCTCCGGGTTGGCAAGATCCCATAGTTTCACGGTGTATTCTCCTGAGGAGCTGGCCAGGACATTCGCAGCGGTAGGATGGAACAAGACTTGTCCAATCTTGCGAGGAGACCCATCAATGCGGAGAACGGGGTCAAAATCTTGCGCTACCCATCCCTCTTGGCCCCAGCCCTCGAACATGGAAGCCTCAACTTTCCAGATCATGACCTTTCCATCTTCACCACCCGACGCCACGATAGAGTCGTTATGAGGAGACCAGTCCGTATCGAGAACCGCAGCAGTATGGCTACGCGCCAGGGGGATGGTTTCGGGCAATTTGTGTGTAAGACCTGGTATAGGCTGGAATGGGGAGGGCAAAGGAAGGATGGCAAAGGCGCCTCCTCCGGACGCGTTCCAGTTCACGCTAATATATTCCTAAAGATACACTAACCATCAGCAACATCGAAATAGGGTCACTAGCGTGCAGTCGACAACGCGGCCGCCACTCACCCCAGAAGCAGAGATGATATTAGTATCCCACGCACTATTAGTGACCTTGACATTCTCTAATCCATGTTCCTTCTTTGCTGGTTGCCCAAAGACGTGGCTAGATGGTGCGCGATTAGATATTTCTTCAAAGTTCAAGCTTCATCTACATCACGCTCACTCACCGGTATTTTGAGGCTCGGACAAAGCGAGACATATCTCAGAAGTTATGGCAGAGAAAATGATGTTTTAGAGCAAAGAATTACAGGGATACTCCGTCCCTAGTCTCTCCCTAGTGATGATCGTTGAGGTTAACGTTAAGCAGTGCTAGTGATTACGTTAGGTTAGGGTCACTACAACGAGAGGGGTCAACGCAGGTCAACTGATCCTGGTATACCGTACTTCAACCGTACTTACGAACTTGTCTTCCAACTTGAAGAGAACAATTATCTGAATCATACTCTCTCATATATAAAAGGAGCTTAAAGTACACAAATGACGTATTTTATAAGACGAATTTCTAATAGCGATTTTAGAGCTGGAAGCGTTAGAATATGTCATGGGTAAGGTTATTTATCCAGAACCAATGACGAAAACAGAGATAGAAATGAGTGTAAAAGTCTGGGATGAAGATGAAATGCAGGAGAATATAGAGCACAAGGCACAAGAATGCTATTGAGATGAAAGTAGGATTTTGTGTGGTACACTGATCCTGGTGCTAGGCGTCAACGTTTCTCGGTGATCTCAGTCCGTATTTTGCTGCAGAAACGCCTTGCTATGTGTGAGTTGGTGCTATGAACACGGAGATCCTGATGAAAGATAGAGAGTCTGGGAGCCTCAACAATCTGAAATCGATGACCTAGGAAAAAATATGCCATCGTCCATGCAGATAGTGCAGTGAGCTCAATCGCGTCCTTTCTCTTGCTCTTCCATAACGTCGAGCTCATCCAATTCGGCAGAGAGGCTTTACAGCTCCTCTAGGTTCATAATAGATCATACCAGTGCACTCCAACGTACCAATTTATTCCTGATTGGCTGATCCCGGTAACGGTAAGGATTGCTCGCCATTAGACCAACCAGTTAATCGAAACTTACCAAGTAATTTCCTTCGAATTGACAACAAAGGGAGACCTTCGGTGTCAGGAAATATGTCGTGCAGAGAATTTCGAGCCTATAGTAGGGAACTGAAAGGGTGACCTTGGCCATCGGAGTGACTGTTTGTGCGCTTGTGTCCCATGTTTCGCTTGCAATGCTTCGTACGAAGACCCGAGTAGATAAATCCAAACTGAAGCCAGACATCGTTTTCTTCTAGATTTTCAGCGGAGAAAAACCCTCTCTGGGAGAGCAAGAATATTGGGAACACAAGTTAAGGTGGTCAGACAATTCAACCTAATTCAACGGACTGATGACCCTAACCTAACAGCCTTAATCTCCGCTTTACGAGTGACTGGCAGGCTTTCTCTCGTGTCCTGTTCATTGACAATCATAATGACTGTACTGCGAGCATTTTCTGCATTGAGAGGCACCGTGAACAGATCTTTGACTAGGGGCTATGCGAATCCTTCGGAAACGGTAACGTATCGTCACTTCCTCGTTACATTAAGAAAGCAATTGACGGTCTGGCAGCTGAGGCGCACAGGTCTATATGATTTTCACGTCGAGAACGGTGCAAAAATGGTTCCTTTCGCTGGGTATTCAATGCCTTTATCGTACGGAGACATTGGACAAGGTGGGTGACTTCGCACGATGTCGCGACGAACAGCCATCATTCAACTTGTCTAGTTGCCAGCCACAATCATGTTAGGAAGAGCGTTGGCATTTTCGACGTTGGACATATGGTCCAGTCTAAGTACGCCGCTGCCATTTTAATGCTGGGCAAAGACACGCTGCTTTATCTTTAATTTCTATTTAGTTTCCGGGGAAAGACGGCTACTGAATTTTTGGAATGGTTAACGCCTTCCTCCCTCAACTCACTGAAGCCCTACGGCTCGACATTGTCTGTGTTGCTGAATGAAAGTGGTGGCATCATAGACGATACTATAATTACTAAGCATGCCTCAGATGCTTACTACGTCGTCACAAATGCGGGTCGGCGCAACGAAGATCTAGCTTGGTTTGGTCAGAAGTTAAAGGAGTGGAATGAAAACAAAAGCGGTCGAGAAGGTCCCGTAGAGCATGAGGTACTAGAAAACTGGGGTCTTCTGGCTATTCAAGGTAACCAACCCGCAGCTCTGGCTCGTCGTCATCGACTTAAAATTCCCGTCTTCAGGTCCAGAAGCTGCGTCATACTTACAAAACTTAACATCATTTGACCTTCGCCAACTGACCTTTGGATCGTCTGCCTTTGTCCCAATCGAAGGCTTTAATCTCCATGTCGCTCGCGGGGGCTACACGGGAGAAGATGGCTTTGAGGTAAGGTTTTTCACGTATAGAACGAAACTAATGATTTTGATTTTGAATTTGATCTTAGATCTCAATTCCCCCATCACAAACGTTGGAAGTTGCTAAACTCCTCTCAAAACCACCAGTACAGCTGATTGGTCTTGGAGCCCGCGATTCTCTCCGCCTCGAGGCTGGCATGTGTCTTTACGGCAATGATTTAGACGAAACCACAACCCCAGTTGAGGCAGGATTAACATGGGTGATAGGTGAGCTTTATAGTGTGAGCCACCATCAGCGACGAGTGTCTTAACCATGTGCAGGCAAAGATCGTAGGGATAAAGGCGGCTTTATTGGTGCAGAGACTATTCAAAAACAATTGAAAGAAGGCCCAACGAGGAGACGGGTAGGCTTAATTGTGGAAGGCGCTCCAGCGCGTCGTAAGTCGCCTTTTGTGAGGCTGAATCCAGTCCGGACTCTGATCGCTAACAAAAATTACAGAGGGTGCCAAAATCTTTGCTCCACTTGAACGTGAAGAAATCGGTGTGTATCAATCAAAATCAGAATGTGTATATTTCATTAATTTGACCTTGTCTGTCTCTTTCTTTCCAGGTGTTGTCACGTCTGGTATACCATCTCCCACTCTTGGTAAAAATATTGCTATGGGATATATCAAGTCTGGGTGGCACAAGAAGGGGACGGAAATTCAAGTTGAGGTACGCAAGCAGCTACGCAAGGCCGTAATTACTCCGATGCCGTTCACAAAGCCCAACTACTGGAGGGGATAAGTCAAACATACATATCAGACATCATATATCGTCTATTCATAACATTGTTCAAATCAATCTTACAGCATTTTTTCTCTTACACTTTATGGACCCATTGAACAGTCTATCTCGAGCTTTCAAGATACACACCACCCCTTCCTACTTCTACACCGTCAATGGTCTCCAAAAAATTGCTTTCTCAATTCAAGTGTCAACGGATGGATTCCTCAATTCCACCAAAATGCAGGGTAAGATTTTATTTCGGTTCTACCCGAAATCAACGTTATCAAAATACAAAAACAGACGAGTTTCCCTCGAGAGTTAAAATCGTTCTGAATTACATGTTTACTTATATTCGATTACTTCACAGCATTTTAATCAATCTGTGCCACTGTCACCTGTACAGGTTGATTTCCGCCTGGAAGGTAGAATGCGTAGTAAGACTCGCGCCGATAGAGCTCACCTCACTAGTGTCCACCAATGGGTGATCATACTCGGCGATCGTCGACCTGCCACTGTCCGTGGCTGATGATCCTTCTGCTTCTGCTACTCAGTGAACTTTCTTTTTTGACTCCTCCGAGCTTTGTTCTGGTACGCTCTAGATTTGTCAACGTGCCTGCACTTATTTTCGCAGAATATAATACAAAACAATTTCTCATGTGGAGCATCAGTTAATGTCGAGCAACAACAACAACACAGGTTTGATGTACGAAGCCGTGAAACTGGTTTCTTTGGTCGGTAAACTGTTCTGTTCTGTTCTGTGACTGTGATCTTGACTCTGATTTTTAAGGGGGGCAGAAAGAGAACCCTCGGAATCCATGCGAGACAAAATCTCTCCGGTAGGAAAGGGTATCCGGGGCGTGCCAGTTATCGCATGATTCTATGGATTGAACATGTTCCGGGGGTGACAGAGTACATTCGGGACGCCCGTTCCCAGAATTGCGCTCCGACCTTTTTCACCGACATCGATTCGCGTACTCTTGTACTTCCACCAAGCACCTTTTGAAGGTGATCACTTATTGACGCATGAACGCGTTCCGCGCTTTCGGCCCCTGATTGGTTTTCTTTTTTGTCTTCTTTTCAACGAGACTCGCGGCGTGCTCTGGAAATACACGCTCACCGCACCGCGGACACCGATATACAAAGATGTCCCCAAATTTACTCTTACTGCCTCCGTCGTCTCTTCCACTGGGGATGGATATACAAGGAGTTCAATTTACCGTGATCATTTGTCCAGAAAATGGTGAGAAAATATTGACCGGTTCGTCAGTAAGCTGGAGATTTGGATTATTTGATTGCTGAAATGTCGTCGACTCAATGTTCTCGTCGGACGACTGCGGAAGATACGTACCGTCGAATATTCTATCTTTCATAAAGCACCAATGAAGCCGAACGTTAACAATTGAAGGTTTACGAACATCTACACATAAATTTATTTTCGGCGCCTACGGCAAGCTTCTGATTGAGCTTATCTTACTTTTACTAATATGGGATTCCACCCTTCGACAGTCTCCCTCCTTCAATATTACATACACCATATCCCAGTCGTTGGCTCTGCTCTATTGCTTTTTGGATCTGGGCGCTCGATGCTGGCCCGTGATCGTGAAAAGCCACAGAATTACTGTACTAGACATAATAGAGAAAATTATTTGACATTTTGTCCCACAGGAAAGTTACGTATCTCCGTCATGCATGCCGCCTAAATGCCTGGAAATCTTTCTACGTATTTCTTTTGTGTACATAAGCCTCTTAGAAACGGGTGTTAAACGTAATATTGTTTGATAGATGTCACCCATGTTTTAATCATCTCCAGCCGAGAACTGCGGCAAACGTGAAGATATTAACCTGGACTCGAGTATGTAATTGGCTGGGCCTTTGGAGTTGCCGTGAATCTGCTCCGAGTGTTCAAGAGAACCATAATCCCACTAGATGCATGGCTTGTTTTCCTGCTTCCAGATAAATTAAAAACGGATCCAATTCCAGTGCATTTTTGCCGACTTCAACACATGTTCGTCGTTCCCGGTCATTGGATAAGCTTATGTGAACTAAATGCACAATGCAGTCGGATACTTGCCCACGTATGACGATGTTGGAGAGGCTGAAAGGAGTTTTACCTGCGTCATAAACACGTATTCAAGTCCTGTTGGCCTTGAATCATATTTACCAGAGCGACATGAGTTTACGAAATAAATCAGACGTAGATAGACATGTCAACACGAATATCTCTGTGGCCAATAGGCTGCATGAGAACACAGTAAACCAATGGCACAAAATTTCAACATGTATACATCTAACACAATATGATGACATGATGAACGGAAGGTCTGGAAATCAAACAGATCTGTCCGACGGTTTCCATTTCATTCGCACATTTCACTTATGACAGTTCTTCCACCGAATTTTTCCCTGTTAAATTTAGCAGTCACGTGCAAACTCCAATCAATCGTACCTCGTCTAACTACTTTTGCGAATAGAATGAACTGCCTTTGCGAATGGAAAGGCTAAAAAAACATATCCTGAGCTGTATAAAAGAGGGCAAAGATGGGGGGTAATACTTCAGTTGAACAGATACCCAGTTCTACTTACTTTCAGTTGCACTCAGACCAGCCCTTCCAATCCAACTTTATCCAATATGTTCGCTCGTGCCTCCTCTGTCGTTGTTCTCGCTCTCCCTCTCCTTGCGGCTGCCAATGCTATTCCCCGCAACGACGGTCCATCCAACCAATGCAACACCGGCTCACTTCAGTGCTGCAACTCCGTTCAATCTGTAAGCTTCAGTCAGTGACAGACAATTATAATGGATAATTTACTGTTCCCTTTTTTCTTGTATTAGGCCACCTCTAGCTCCGTTGCTGGATTGCTCGGTCTTTTGGGTGTCGTCGTCGGCTCTGTGACTGGCCTCGTCGGAGGTATGCTGAATATTCTCTACGCGAAGTTCCCATTTGCTAATAATATTATAACCAGTGACCTGCTCCCCAATTAGCGTCATTGGTGTCGCAGGCAACTCCTGCTCTGCCCAGCCAGTCTGCTGCACCGACAATTCTTTCGTAAGTTCTTTTAACGATTTAAATTGAGAATTTCGATCTGAACGCCTCGTGTGTCTTACAGAACGGTCTCATCGCCCTTGGATGCACCCCAATTAACCTCAACCTTTGAACAACGGTGTTTTCTCCGGGTTCTGTTGGAACACGACGTGGCTGCTGAATTATATAACTCGTAAAATAAATATGTGTCCTTTTCTTTAGCTTCTAAGAACATTCGATGCGTTATACCCTACTATGCGAGAATAGTGATTGATCATCCTGACAGTGCAAGTAACCCTTCCGGCCGCGACTGTTAATTGACGAATTATTAATGAGGAACTGCTGAATAAAGAAATCTGAGCAAAAACGTTCATTCAACTAATTTGCGTCGAAAATACAATATTTCCTGTACCATATATGGAAGAAAGGGCTGCGACAAATTTTTCATTGTAGGCGTCCGATTTTAGCTTGTCTTGGCTCTTGGCCAGATCGTTATATTTAGAAATTCTTTAACAAGCCAAAGGCGATGCGGAAGTAAATCTGTATTTCGCATTGATTATTTTTCTCTTCGGTGATTTGATCACATTCAAGCTGTCCCAGACGACTTGAGGCCTTGAAGCTTGCACATGCTTTTGGTGCCGAGAACTCACTCATTATTCTTGTAACTTTCTTTGTGTAATTGTAAGCATGGAACATGGTTTACGCACAAAAACGTGGTTCGGATTCCCCCAATGGGTTCCGGACCAGCTTCTACTAATATCGTTGCAGGAAAGAATTTGCGACATGGTCTTGAAATAAGTGATTCTGTGGTGCCTAGACTTTCTCTTGGGCCACGCATTGACTCCCGGGCTCATTTCAGGTACAGTCTAACTTCATAAAGAAATATGTATTGAAGGTAAGGGTGCATACACCGTTACGACTTCCCTTGACGCGGCGAATCTCTTAGGTTTCAAGGTATGATCAATGCGGCTATGCGAGACGCAGTTGAGTTTCAACTGGTACGTACTCAGTCTGTGCCTATTAAAATGTGTGA
>Ga0247779_1001180_pt1 | contig 13033 bp, 9 predicted proteins | sample UWRJL221509R5_FD_179925 | JGI IMG/M metagenome (GOLD analysis project Ga0247779, IMG submission 179925) | Plant litter microbial communities from Arlington Agricultural Research Station in Wisconsin, United States - UWRJ-L221-509R-5 | ecosystem: Environmental > Terrestrial > Plant litter >...
TATTGGTCGAGCTCTTTATCTTGGTTTCAGATATGTGTAGGTAATTTCTTGTGGTTAGATTTCAATTTCATTTCTATTCATTTAAATCATCCTTCATCATCTACACAAATTTATTTATGTTCTAATGTCTTCTTCTTTCTACATTCTACTAATATCTATTGTATTCTTTCTTCCCTTTTGCCCACTTTACCCTCAAATATTTATGCTTACTGATAAGAGGTACATACAGTAGAAAAAGTATAAATACTTGGCCTACAAGAAATATGTACTTGAGTGGAAATAGACACGAGATCTATTGAGCTCACCATCGTTTTATTAGCCCTTGTCATCTAAAATTGTCTCGTCGTCGTCTTATATGTCTCTCTCGTTGCTTTGATCATTTCCTTTCCATTTCCCTTCCCTTCCTCACCAACACCATTCAACCTACCTCGGATTAGAACCCCGAGACGATTCCGCCTCGTCTCAACCTTTATACGAACTCAAACGACTTCACATCGTTTCAATACCCAGTGTTACTCGCGAAGATCCGTAATTGGGTGCAGTAAGCTTCGGGAATAAAAGTAATGGCACCAATGATTCAAGCACGGGTACTTAGACTTAGAAAATTGGAAGTATTTCCATACATCCAAGGCGCGGAGTTGCGGTAACTAAAATACTGAACGATAGTGTCATATTTATTTTCTGGTGATTTTACATGCAGACGTCGTGGTATTTGGTAAGCCGTGCTCCCGAGACGCTGTCGCTCAATTAGGATACTAATCGAGCAAAACGGGCCTGAAGATCCAGAAGGGAGTGGGTGGAGGGTGTTGAATGACGGGGATGGCAACGACTTCAACCTGCGTAATGAATAGTCAAATAAATTGTTTAGTTATGGCTTCAGCTCGAAGATTGACATCTGATTTACCGGTGGGTGGGCGGGCCTAGTAGGGCTCTGCTGTATATAGAAATTTGAGCCCACCATGATGGGGTCAGGGATAACGCTGATACTGATTTCAAGGAGAAATGGGTACAAGTACGGGACTTTTCCATAAAATTAACTTACCTGAACGCCTGCTCTTCGGGTCCACGGCTTTCCTCCTCTATGTATTGAAGAACCAGCTCCCTTCCTGGGCACTCTAGAACGACAGCACTGCCATCATCTAGAGGGTTGGCTGGCTCAACTGTGAAACCAAGAGGAGGGAGGCTTGGGTTTCCTGGTGCCTGGATGTAGTAGGTGCCGTCACCACCATATACAGGGCCGACACGCCACTACAGAGCAAAGAGTTTGTGGTGAGCTTGAGTGAGAATGTAATATTGCGACATAGATAATCATACTTCCTGGATAAAATCTGGGTTTCTCTCAACGGATCCAAAGACGGGGGATCCTGGTTCACCGTGACGTGCCGACGCATAGGAATAAAGGTTTTCCTCTCTATTGAGGACATGCTGGATAGTGTATAATCCAGGACGAATTTTGATTTCAGACATGGTGAGTAAAGGATAGAAAGGATGGTAGTAAGTTGATCGCTCAAGTGAGTTCACTGACGATTCCAGTTGGCCACACTCTCGCCTTTTATGCTGTACGGAAATACGGTTGTTCTAAAGCAGATATATTTTACCAAACACCCGGGACACGGATCGGAAGCTTGGATATAGTAATTTATCAAGCTAGAAGCCAGAAGTACGGGTATAGCCCTTATCTCTTTCCTTCAGAATCACGATGAATGCACCAGGCGAGCGGTCTGGTAACTTGATGGAATTCATAGAATGGACCAAGGCCGACGCTTTGGTAAATGGAAATTAAGCTATTTTTATGCATCACATGTATCGATTAGTACAGAGTGGTACTTCACGAATACATACCACACTTTGATCGCGATTGTATACCATTTATTCTATGATTTGTCAGAGGGAAAATGTAGAATGGAGCCAAGCTACTGCAACCAACCGTACATCTTGGAGTGCAGTACATACTGCATGCGGCGTGTGCAATTCAATTTTAACTGATGCTAATCAACGAAATCCAGGGACACCTTTCGCATAATTTTTGAAGTTGCACCCTCGGGCAGAAGGCTTCTCGTGGGATAGCCCAGCAAGTATACGCTGTGGCGAACATAGCTTATTCGGAAGCCAAGAGTCAAAGTCCGATATCCAATTTTACAATAGCGGAGAAATCCAGGGCAACACTGACTAGCTTCACTCGTCGTGCACGATTGTTAAGTAAACACCCATGACTAAAAATAAATATCGATCTCGTGGATTTGCAGGTACATAAAGAAGTAGGATGAAACCAAAAAAAACCACGATGAGAGAATTTGGGGTAATAGAAGCTAGAAGCTAAAATCAACGATGAGAAAAAACCTAGAGAATAAGCTTCTAAAGCCAAGATAACTGATTATCGATCAAGTTCAGTTACGAAAGGCTGATAGCAGGGTCCGCTGAGAAGGAATTTGGGCAGCCAGGGTGATCGATTCATCCTTTGCCGTCCTGTTGAGTCAAAACCATCCAAGCGCGTACGTCAGGTGTGATAGAACGCCCGAGCTTGTCGTGGTAGGATCGACATTCAGTTTGGCTTCTGGGAGTATGGTATTGGCGACGCCTGCATGGCATCACATGCACGTCCACGCAGTCTTCTGTACAATATAGTAAATGAAAAAAGTAAACGCACTTCTCGTTATTCGCCTCCTCGGTCCTGGTTGCTATCCTGTCCCTCTACCTCTACCATGCTTTCACTCGTTTGTGTGGGGTGTGGCTATTTGTTGTTCTCGAGTCGATGTCCTGGACCTTTAGTGAATCCAGCTTGGGAATTCCAAACAGAGGATTGAAATTGAAATGGCGAAGACTTTACTTTCACGATAAAGAACGTTGAGAGACAAAATTCTGTATTTTACAGGATCCTTTGAAATTTCCATGGTATAGGATATGTTAGGGAAAGTAAAGAGAGTGCTTGGGTCATGGCGCTGTGTACGAATGGATGGAATGGAAAGACGTTTGATGACGCGACACGATGAGGAAATATAGTGACTCGTCACATCATTTTTTTCTGTCACTTTTTATGGCAGTGCTGAGAATGCGAGAACGGCTTTTGCGGCTAGCATATAACATTAGATATTACATCGCATTTGAAGTGTACACCCAAAATGTAAATGCATCTACGAATAAAGCTATAATACTGCTAATAAGTGCTTTCCTCGTAGACAGCTGCCATCAACGTCGACCTGACATGCTCCACTCACTTCGGGTTCAATGTCACCTTGCTCGACTACCTTTTTGACATACCAGTCAATCTCAACAGCGTGCAATGCAATTAAATTCGTAAAATTTTATGGGCGAGTTTTCTCGCGGATTTTTACTGTTTCTTACTCTCTTATTTCGCTCAAGCCGAAATTTACATTCCGTTTTGTCGGCTCCCTGAGGTATGTAATACTATATTCTTTCGATTTCGGATTTACATTCACCATTTATCGTAGTTTTCATGTAATACAGGACTGCCTTCAAGTACCTGACCTACTACTCGACAAAAATGGGCTTGAAGATCCAGTATGGAGCAGGCGGAGCGTCTGGAATAACGGGGATAGCGACAAGTTGGACCTTGAAAGAAAATAGCATCCCACTGGTAAACGAAAGACATTTCATGGAGATTATTATGTACATACCGGAGGGTTGGCCTCCCTTGTATCCCTCTGTTTCAAGTAGAACGAGGCGCCGACTGTATTAACCGGTACCATAATGCTGGTAGATTAAAACATAAATAGGATGAGCACAGATTACGAATACGAGTATGGATGATATGGCTAGTGGTAGGAGAGCTAACCTATATGCGTTCGCATCAGGTCCCATATCTTCTTCAGGTACGGGTTGGATCCTAAAGGCTGTGGGAGGCCCGGAGTACAAGACCGGCGCGCCAGATTCGACCTCCGTGACTGTGAATCCGTGGGGAGGGATTGTGCGATCAGCCAGGGCCTGGATGCTATATAAACCATCACTGCCATCGACAAAGCGAACTTGCCACTGTATATAATATTTATTTGTTAATATAACAGTCAAGGAGGGCATTATAAATGAAAACATACATCTCTGATCAGCGTTGGTGTGTGCGCGGTGGAGCCCACAATGGACGACCCTACAACAGGAGTTCCGTCGACGGAATGAGCAGACGCATAGGACATAAGTCCTAGTTCCTTGTTGAGAACGTGCATGATGTGGTACAATCCAGGTTGGAGTGCCATAGTGATGTCTGTGAGGAGATGAACTCAGTGATATGGAATGGGAGGTATAGTTTGAAGTGCGGTAGCGATTTTGTCAACTGACAACGTTCAGCTTCGCTGGACGCCACCTTTTATACATCATAAACACGAGGCAGATAACGATTGGATCTGGCTACCAGAGACCAGGGATACGAACTCAAATTCAAACCTTCATGTCTATACGAATCTTTCAAAGCTTGTCGGTCCACATATTTGTGCACCGCTGTTATCTAGGGTCCGACAAGGTTATGTTTTATTCAGAATGAAAGCATAATCTGGCTTCGTTCGTCGAAAAACCCCTCAAATTTAGCTCTGTCTATCAGATAATCATCCTTATGTGGCATCCGGCGCTTTGTCAATCCGTGCTAATAAAAGATAAATAAATTGAAACGACCTATCATACATCTGCTACCAGCTTGCATTATTTTTACAACACAATGCCCTCCAAATAACGCACTTGGCAGATCCATTTGCTTGTCGGTGAACTAGACCTCCGAGAAATTATATTTAGATTCGACCTTCTATATATCTTGGGACCAATCATCGCCCGTTTAAACTCAGTAACATGGGAAATCCATCATATGACCTGGAGTCTTTCAGTCTCCTTGCCGGAGAACAAGCCTAATCGGATCTACCACACAGAGCAATGAGCCAGTAACGTATAATGTACGTTCTGCAGGACGAGTCTTTGTGCTATATGGAAAACAACCAGCATGTACGCAGAAATAGAATCGAAGAGCGAAGCCAGCAACCAGCGACAGTCGAAGTCCGCATTCGCACCTCGGTCACGTTACCCACGCGCTGAGGCGTTTACTGATGCATTCCTGATTTAGGCACTTATGAAACAGAATTGTCTACAAATCGGCAATATCTCGCATATTGCTATACCACTCGCTGAATTGTACTCAAGGTTCGTGTTTTTTGTTGTTTCGGGGGACAAATAACTAACTGTCAAACTAATCGAGGGGAACATTGCATATTGGGCAATGGATGAATCAATCTGCCAATACTGGGGTGAAGATCCAGCTCGGAGGAGGGGGAGGGTGTAACATTACAGGGAATGCCTGAAGGACAAGCTAACGCACCAGCTGAATCAATGCAAATCCCATAGAAGTAAGTACTAAAACATACCTCTTTCTCATCACCTCCCCTTCCCCTGAGAACAACTGTCAGATTTGCGCCAATTGGCCCGCCCAAGATGTGGATTCTGGAATCGGATATATAATCAGGAGCAACCCTATATGCCTTTGTAGAAAGCTTGAAAAAAGGAGTGCACGAACCTATAAACAGACCTCTCTTCATCGACGGGAGAGATCTTCCAGGTGGAAGATTCACTCTTAAACTTAACTGGAACATTTAAATTGATCTCGTCCACTCCAAACCCTCCAGGTGGACCGGGAAGAAATGGGGGCTTCGTGATGGTGTACGAACCATCCTCTTGAAGGAGGACCTCCCACTGTTCAGCACAGTTATGTTAATTCCAATGATATCGCAAGATTTAACGATGTGAGAAGCGTACCCTCTGAATGTTAGGTGTGCCTGGTTGGAGGGGAAGACCAAGGATGGGAACTTCAATGCCAACACCGCTAGCAAAGACGTCGTCCACGCCAATTACATCCTCACGGATAACGTAGATTCCTGATTGGAGGGGCATGGTAATCACAAATGTAGTGAAGATGTGTTGGATATACACTGGGTCTACCGTTCTGACGAATTTTGGCCTTTCTTTTATTCGTCGGATTGGAACAAGACCCTAAAAGTCGTTCGGGAACGTGCAGCACTAGAAGATTTCTAGAAGACAGCAAGTATGCAAGTTTTCCCAGCATTAATGTTTAATATTATGATTGGCTTTTCGCGCATAGTGATTACAATCTAATTCGCTTCAGAGGGCCACTGTATAGATAGTAATGAAGCCTTGAGGCGGTTTAATTAAGTTCTTCGCCAGGCCTTTGCCTTGTGACCTTGTCCCTGAAATAGCTCGAGGGAACTTTTGTACTGCTCTAAGCTGGAAGGTGACCCAATCATTTGGTGCATATTATCATAACCATTCGAAGCACGGAACCGTAGAAAGACCGGCCTGCGCAGCCAAGAAACGGTGTGGCAGTGCAATCTGCACGGCTCGATCCAGTCCAATCCAGTCCATAGATAGTCCATAGATTAGATTAGATCAGCTGTGTGTATGCCAGCGCGACGCGCTCAGCCGAATCACATTGCTTTCTGCCCGCAACTGCCATCCTGCGTGGCCTCCAATGGGGTTCTCTAACGTATTTCAATTCCTTTCTATCCCTGGACTTTTCCTGGGGCTTATTTATTTGCGGTAATTCTCACGGTCTGCTGCCTCTGGAAAGAAACCCGAACGCTAGCGCATTTTTTTCTGTCTTAAATCAACTGATCATTATTCTCGGCGCTTCTGCATCTTTGGTTCATTCATATATACTCTAACATGTACCGTATACCAACTAGTTCGTCGACTTAGTGTGGACTTTCTTGGTTGAGAGAACATGTTTCACAAGATATCGAGTGGCATTACAACGTTGGAAGTGGGACATTGAAGTCTTATGGCGTCCCCTTCAATAATATTATTTCTGCAGCAAATCCTAATATTGTCGTAACATATTACAGCTTCCATACAACGGGGAAGAGTTCCTTCTCACTGAGCGGTGCCAACAGCTGGAATGCTTCGTCGCTCAAGCTGATGTTCTGCGAATGAGCACCCTTGGTGTATACGTCCGTGAATGGAGCCTCTATGTCGATACCATTGTCTGTCGAAGTAATAAGGTAAGTAACAAAATCGACATCGTTGTTGAAATGCCTGGCGATCACAGGATGACGTACAGTTAATATGGACAGTATGGCAGCATTTATTATTAGGCTTTGGGAATAGGTCCGCTGGCAAGGCGACTCTGACATTGTCAACTCGCTTGCAAAAGATACCGCAGTTGCTGACTTCATCAAAGTTCCAGTGTTTTCCTACGGAATAAAGCGATAGATTTGTTTCGAGATCGTGATAATGGGCGATAGAGCGTATTCGGTCTCACCAAATCTAGTGAATGCGTTGGCAGATGAGAAGGTGAATGTGCTTGCAAGAAGCGCAAGGAATGTCTTGGTCGATACCATGATGGAGATAAAGGTAAGATAGTTTTTCTGCTTTATGTTCAAGCTGCTTCTCTGACCTACAACGTCAATAACTCGTTCCCTTATATACCAGACAAGATCCATTTTGAAATAGAAAGACGCTTGGTAGGTGAAAATATAAGTGTCCGATATCATCGTTAAAGAGTTTCTTTCTCCATACAAGTAAATGGCGCTAAAGTACCTGACCGGTTCATAGCAAGCGAACACCACGGAAGATATACAAGGAATTTAGTGTTCGTCTGAACTTCCGTAGAGAACTGGTTTCCCTGTATGTGGAATTGAGACAGATAAAGGACTTGAAACTTGCGTGTTCAGACGTTCCATTACATAAAAATTGTGCAGTCGGATATCCCTTAACCTCGTGGATTGAAATCCCGTCCGTTCAGGTCACCCCAAACCAACCCTTTCGCGTATCTCTCCGGTTGTGGTTGTGTTATGTTAAGAATTATGAATGTGGGCCGTTTTTATTTCTTGTGAAATGGACTGTACGTACTCAACGCGAGTCAGTCTCAGCGGGAGTTGGTTCTGTCGACCCACACGCGAAATTTCCTACTGATGTCGATTTCTTTACAAGTTACCTATAAGCGAGGAGATAAGCATTGCGATATCTATTTGGCGGTTGGCGAACAATACTACGACGTGGGTGCATCAAAACTCTAGGCATCTATGTACACTTACAGCACTCTTCCAATCATCATCGACCCATCTTCAAAAAAATGTATCCAGAATTCTATTGCGAGGTACGATGATAAGGGAATACCTCTTGAATTGATGCAACTTGCCCGTCGAGTCGATTTGCGATGACTTATTCAACCTCCTGCATTCAATATCTGTTCTCTCATGAGAATCGCCATTCTTTTGAAAGATACGCACGTTGTTGCCTCACCTATCGAGTTTCAAGAAGAATTCCTCTGACTCTGAGAACCGAGAAACGGTTTAGAGACGGCGTTCGATAAGCAATGAATTAGTTCCGTCCGCTTTGCGCAATGCGAGGAATCTAATAGCGATGGACGATTTTGGGCGCTGGCTTGCGCAATATCACATACTGCACGGAGCTGGAGGTATTCATAGGATAGATATATGCCAAAATTGCGAGGAAAAGGTCTCCGTTAGGATGATGTTGGGCAAGCTTGAGTACTGGATTGAACTGGATTGATTATTTGGTTTCGATGGACCTAAGAATTTGGACGATCAAAGACAGAGTTTCGAGTCCAAGCACTCGCGCTCGTTCAGGATTCTGTAAACGTATAACCAATGTGTTGTTTCAGTCGCCCAATTACCTATGCACAGGATATCAATATATATCATATCATATGGTACTTTTGCGATTACGCAATAATAAGCCTAACCTGGCCACCGTAGGGTATATTAGTTACATGCATGGAAATGCTCCGACCTCAGGAAACGCCGCTAGATACATAAAGAAAATCATACCAGACTCCAATAACCGATCAATATCTCGGTGGAGCTTCCCACTCATCTTTTACCTGCTTCATCTTCCTGAACGCCTTCATCTGATGCGCCCGCATTCTATGCACGCATGCTGTGTCCCATCGCGTTGTCGTCTCGAATCGTCCTCGATTCTTAAAGTCGTGCCAACCAATCTTGTCGTCAATAATAGTCGTCTCAAGCGAGTAAGGAAGGTATGGCTTGGGGTATACAGGTCGGATCGGGGGATCGTCGTTCTCGGGTGTCGTGTGGAATTTAATTGACGGGTCATAAAAATCTTTAAGCGCGGCGACCCAAGAGCCGATCATGACGTCGTCGGAGGGATAGTTGATGTGATGTGGTACAGAAGGTTTTGCGCTCATGAGTGTGGCCGTTAGGTTAGAACTATCAAAAGTCAAGGGAGTCATTGATAATTAGAGGGCGCAAAACAAGAGAATAAACGAAGAAACCCCGACCTTAACATGTATCCAATTCCAACTGGATAAGGATACCACCGAGCTTTGAAGAGATGATCTTCTGCTTTATCGTCTTCCTCATCGTCAGAAATTGTATTTTCGAAGTAAACTAGATGTTCCCCCATTCTTCCTATCATGGCCGACTCTTCTCGAGGGTTGACGGCTGGGTATATGTATCGTAATCGCTGGGCCAGAACAGGGAAGCGACAGAATGTATCCGAATCAATGGTTAAAGACCAGTCGTACTGGTAGTGAGGAACCGAAGCGGTCTGGGTGTGAAGAAAGGTCAGGGAAGATATGAAAACACAATTAAAAAAAGACCGAACCCACCCATTTCAATGCAGCGAACCTTTTCTCTGATATTCTCTCGGGAATATCTCTGACATTTTCCAAAACCATAACATCGTCGTGTGCTTCATTTTCTTTCGCTATCGCGGCAAGAAGCGCTGGGTTTGCCGGCACCGGACTTCCAACAAAGAACTTGCATTCCAAATGTACGTGCTTCTTCGAAACCCCATCCAACATTGCCTCCCTGTACGTCTGCCTCATCTCGAACTCGTCCACCCGACATATGATAGCCAACCGAATGACTACCGGACTTTCCAAAGGAGCATCGAGGTACGTAGGACGGTCAGAGTCGAAGCTGAGGTCTTCTGGTTCCCAAACCGAGACGATCGTGCCGTCTTTGCTTTTGCGGAAAATGAACGAAGCAAGGAAATATATCACAAGAATGAAGGCTAGGGGCCAAAGCCTCCGTGCTATGGCTGAAATCCGCTTCTTTTTGTGGTGAGGTGATAGAGGAGCTCCTTCAAGGTCGATTGACTCCACTGGCTTGTACTGAGGAGAGCTCGAGCGCTTGGTAGGATGCTGGAACATCGAGGGAATTGCGCGCGCAGGTTGTGGTGGGCGCGAAACAAGAGTGCCATTTTTGCCAGCGAGGATTGTTTCCACGGTACTAATTTGAATAATATTTGATAGCCCCATGGTGTTTCCGGCCTTCTCGGCATGATTGTTTCTAAAAATGGAACATATTTCTTGCAGGTACACTTTGCATGTTGAAGGTATCAATACCAGAAGAATTTCGTATAGAATAAAATAAAAGAGAAATCATGTGTCGGGAAGAATGGTGAAAACAACCAATGCCATCCTCGAACCGCAGTCACTGAGGCCGAGCGTAGCCACATCATCACGGCCCGCCTAGCTCAATCGGATAGAGCGTCAGACTCTTATGCATATGACCAGGCGGTTTCCATTAATCATTCCTATCAGGAATCTGAAGGCTGCGAGTTCGACCCTCGCGGTGGGCTACTGATTTATTTTTCTTTCTCATTACATATGGGTGTTATCGACATGAGCATTAGTATCTCACAGAAGAATTTCTTGTTGTAAATAAATGTTTTGAATGTTTCTTCCAAGCATGTACATAGGTCTTAACGATGGATTCTCGCAAATTTCAGACACGCAATGCATCGCTAGAAAATTTACATCAATAATATTCTGCACAGCAGCAAGCACTGTGAGCCCTAAACTAGCTTATTTTTACCCAAATTTAATCATTTAAGGTATATTTAGTTTAGGTACAGCACCTACCAGTAAGCTATGTATGGGAACAGGGGTCTCCGTTTGAGTGTCTGTATCAGGCATCCGGTACTTGTATAATACCGACGTACTATGTTTGATAGATAGTGCTAACCAAAAGAAAAGACAAGGCGCTCACAAAGATTGACAGAGCTTGTGAGCGTAATTTCCATTCTATTCAAAGCCGTGATGGAGTATGATCAGCCGAATTTGATGTGAGAAACAAGCAGTTTGATATTTTGACGTGTTTCGCCACACAGTTCACCCATTTTCATTGGAACTCTTTGTCGTATCTAAAGTTCAGTGTCGTCATAGAGGCTTACCGTTACAATGCCCGCAATCTCACATATTACTTGCGAAATTTCCCCTTCTTCCTGAACCGTTTTGCGACTCGGCAGCGGCGCGGGCTATTCATGTTTTGACATGTACTAACGACTCTGCTCTCTATTGCGCCTGTTCGTTCTCATCAATTTAAATTTCTACGACACCTTGCTTAGAACAATTACATGGGTAATTTGTCAGTTTTTAGGACCTGCTGATAGTTCACATTCGCACGCGGTGTAAGTGTTGTACAGTTAAGTAACGTATTGCGCTGCGCAGTAGCTGGTCTTTCATTGATTTTTCCAAATTTGACAGTATATATCTGTTCTCAGGGATGAGACAGGTATCCAACACGAATTTCATTATAGCTGTCAAAAGAGCCCCACAGCATCAAAATGTGGCTATTTATGACGAAGATCCTAAAGGTTTGAATCTCTAATACACTGTATCCAAGCGTATAAAAGACGGGTAGTAATACTTCGTTGAAATAACAAAAACCCACTACTTCTAGTTTTCAAGACCACAATTTCTCATAAACTTCTTTACTCGGACATATATCTGATATATAGATATCAATATGTCTGTCACGTCGGGAGTCTACACTATCCGCTGGCCAGAAGCAAATCACCAGGGTTGGGTAACCACTGCCCGCGACATCGATGACAGTCTGTACGAGGAAGCCCTACCAGTAACAGATGTTAGGCTCCTCCAGAAGGTTCGTTGTACTTAACATTCACTCGTGGCTCATAGTCTCAAGATGATATTTTCCATTAGTGGAGGGTTATACGCCTTGAAGGTGAAGGAGATTTATACATGATACTAAAAGCAGGCGACGAAGGCCCTCCAGGAGGATTCGGTATCGAAAAAGCGAGAAACGGAGCGCCAGTGAAGTTTAAGACACAGCCATCTGTATGGCACATTGCGAAAAAAGGAGAAACTTATACGTGGGTGTTTTCTCCTTCCTGATACTATTTTCTCCTGATTTCAATTTATTTATTAGCATCAACCTCGTGGGTGGTACTGGTGATAACGTTCTCACTGTTGCTCTGATAAATCCATGGGGGATTGCAGTTCGAAGGGTAAGTTTGATCTTTTTACTGCTTAAAGGTTGTCGTTAGTTATATCTCGAAACTATCAGCTCACTCTTCATTCTCACTGTGATTCATGCGCACACGAGGCTTTTGGATGGGTCTTCGACCCAGTCAAAGAGAATGAGACAAAGAAGACCGAGAAAACGGCAGAGAAGGCCAAAGAGTAGTTGTCTGTAGATGACTATTCTTTGCAGAGGAATATCTTGCTTTTCGAATTTGTAAACGAAAGTATTGGACGCCGTACCAATGGTTATGGCCTACCTTTTATGGATTAGATTAGCATATATATATTTGTGTTCATACGACTCGGCAGCGCAACTAGCGTTCATAAAATCGTCTGCCCATTATCCCACCCTCAGTTCCGTCAAGTATGGGGCAAATCATCGCTGAAAGTAAGAGCAGTGAGGCATACCAGGTCATATGCCGATAGAGTGACAGAAATAACGCTCGGCGATCTCCGTTCGCCTAGAACGCTAAATTTGATACATATCCTGCTTCGTGCTATTTCAAGCCCACATGCAGTCCTCCGATATTAGCTGCCAGCCTATGCCGACCTTCGATAACGATGATAGTAGGATTTCTTCAGGCAAAAACGACGATCTGATTAACGTCAGCACGCTCATCCAGCCCAATAATTCCAAATGGATACGATGGTGTCATGGGTATATAAGAGGCGTGTTAGCTTCTGATTGCATTACCACTGATACACATACATCCCACTTCGACTAGTTCCACTGCATCCTCTTTGCAGTCGCCGTTAACGTTGTTCCACAAATGT
>Ga0247779_1001182_pt1 | contig 13011 bp, 9 predicted proteins | sample UWRJL221509R5_FD_179925 | JGI IMG/M metagenome (GOLD analysis project Ga0247779, IMG submission 179925) | Plant litter microbial communities from Arlington Agricultural Research Station in Wisconsin, United States - UWRJ-L221-509R-5 | ecosystem: Environmental > Terrestrial > Plant litter >...
TATAAGTCTGTAGACAATTCCCTGAAGTCCCCAGTTACTCACTCTGGACTTCAGGTCAGTAGTATCACTTATATCACAATACAACCAGTTACTCACTCTGGACTTCAGCTCTTCATAGCTCATCAGTCCTTTGTCTTGGGTGTACCATACTAGGTCACCAGGTAGCTCGCGACGTCCCGCACTCGCTCCCTTTAACAATTAGTACGGGTTCTTTGGTGAATTTCTGTTTCAAGGTTTCGAATGACTTCTGTGCTTCTTCATTCCAGATAAATCCTTTGTTCTTCTGAAGAAGGGTGTTAAGTGGTTTTGCTATATCTGAATATCTTCTAATGAATCGTCGGTAGAAGTTGCCGAATCCTAAAAAGGATCGGACTTGTTTGACTGTTTTTGGAACTGGCCAATCTCGGATTCCTTTGAGTTTTGTTGGGTCCATGGAAATCTTTCCTTCTTCGATGATCATGCCTAGATAGTCGATTTTGGTTTTTTCGAACGAACATTTTCTGGCTTCAGGTATAGGTCATTTTCTTGAAGTCTCTGTAAGACTTTTCGTGTGATTTCATCGAGTTGTCGTTTGTCTTTTGCGAAAATTAGAATGTCGTCCATATAGACGATGATAAGTCCTTCTGCTATGAGATCTTTAAAAATGCTATCCATCATGGCTTGGAAGGTGGCTGGCAAATTGCACATGCCGAAGAACATGACGGTCGGTTCAAATAGTCCTTTGTTGGTTTTAAAGGCGGCTTTCCATTCATCGCCTTTCTTGATTCAAATATTGTTGTATCCCCATCGTACGTCAAACTTTGTGAATAATTTTGCTCCTTTGAGTTTATCGAGGAGTTCAGAAATCAGAGGAAGGGGATAGGCGTTCTTGATGGTCCATTCGTTTAGATAACGATAATCTTGGCAGGGTCGAAGTTTTCCGTCCTTCTTGGATACGAAGAAAAATGGGGATGCCATTGGTGATTTTGATGGGCGAATGTATCCTTTTGCTAATTGTTCGTCTAAGAACGAATCGAGTTCCTTGGTTTCTTCTGGTGTTAAGTTGTACGTTTTGAATGATTTTGGTTCGAATCTTTCCTTCATTTTGATTTTGTGATCCCAGGGTTTTGAAGTTGGGAATCGATCAGATGCTTCTTTGTCAAAGACTTTGAGGAATTCGTGAAACTGTGAAGGCACGATGTCTTCGACTGGTTTTTCTTTCTTGACTTCTTCGTGTTTTAGGGCAAGGTTTTGAGAAGCTGTGATCTTCGTCCTGATCCATTCGGGTTCGTTTTCGAGTAGTTCTCCATTTATGAATCTTAGAAGAAGATCTAGTTCTTCTTCTTGATCTTCTTGTTTGATCTTCTCCTTTTTGATTTTCTTTGTTTGGACTTTTCGTATTTCTTGGTTTTTTATTCTTCAAGAAACATGTCCAGTTTCCCAGTCAATGATGGGATTATTTTCTCGGAACCATGGTAAACCGAGAATGATCTGTTGTTTTCCTAATCCAGTGCAGTAAAATGTTTCCCATTTGGTTCTTCCTCCGATGGTCATGAGAACTTTGATGTAATGAATGATTGTCCCTTTTTTGTTTAGGGTTCCGTCCACGTTGTAAACGTCAATCGGTTGTTTCAAAGCTATTTTTGGAATTCGGAGTTTTCATGTGTATGTTTCGTCAATGAATCTTCCCGATGCTCTGGTGTCGGCTAGTGCTTCTTCTTTTTCGACGGTTTGAGATATGCTGGTAATTTTGAATGAAATCGATATATAAATAGATTTCTTATCAATGCGTGCTACCAGTACATGCGATATAGATAGCGAAGGGGTGACTGCCGTCGATGCAGGTCCCTTGTCTAAAAACCCTGATCTTCTTTGTCGGCTTCTTCGTTGGTTTCTGGCCCGAAGGCGGCAAGGTAAAATTCTCGTTTCTCCTCCTTGCTCATAGAGCGGACTTGTTGGGCGAGGTTTTTGCGATTTGGAGGAGGGTTCTGGTTTGCGTAGTTGGGATGGTTATTGTTGTTGTATCAATAGTTTGGGTTGTAGTTATTGCCTCGGTAATTGGGATTGCCTTGAGGCCGATTGCCTCGTGGTTTGGGGCAATCCCGTGCAAGGTGACCTGTTTCCTTGCAGTTGAAGCATGCTCCCTTCTTCATGAGGTTGGTGCGTTTGTCTGCTTTGAGGACATCGATGTCCATGGCATTGGGGTCTCTTTCTTGTCTGTAATTGTTTTGTGGACGGGGAGTGTAGTATTGTCGATTTGGACGATAATTGGTTTGGACGTCTCAGGTGTACTTGAAAGTATTGGTGTTTCGGCCAATGTCTTCTTTGAGTCGATGAAACCTGTTGTCGGTTTGGACAGCTTTTTCGTACCAGTCCTTGAGATCTTTGGGTTCGTCTCCGAGGTTGATCCTTTCTCTGATGTGGTCTGCCAGAGATACTTCGAATTTTCGGATGATATCTGTCTCTTCTTTGAGCCTGGACCTGGTGACTAGGGTTTTGAATAGTGCAATGTGATCTTCTGCTGAATTGTTCTTCATACGAAGGGTGTTGAGGTCGTGTAGAGCATCCTTCTGGGCGTTTTGAGATTTGAACGCCTCTTGAAATTCTTTGGAGAATTCGGTCCAGGTGCCGTATTCGATGTTGGTTTTGTTTTTCTTTTGAGCATCGTCCATTTTGGCAGTAACGAACGATTCAGCCCATGTTGCTGCGTCTCCTTTGGCTAAGTAAGAGAGTACGAAGACAATCTTTGTTTGCTCGGTGGTGAATTGAGAGGGATTTCCATCGATAAAGAGATGGACTCGTTGCCAGAATTGATTGAAGTTTCGTTTGTTTCTGTCATATTCGGGTGGAGGGTTGATTTTGACGGTGGAAGAAGTTGTCGGGGTTGTTCCAGTGGATCCCATGTTGAGTGATAATTGGTGAAGAGGTACGAGTAGTTCTTCGATAGATGGCGAGTTTCGTACAGTTGGTTCTTGGACTTCGACTTGGATTGGTGTGTGAGGTTCCGAATAGTAATCGGACGTGTTTGGAGTATTAGAACGTCTTTCCCAGAAAGAGTTCCGTTCGTGGTTGTTTGGTGTTTCCGTGATGGAATTTCTTCACGGTCAAGTTTGGTGAAGAGCAAGTAAAGAGCTAGTTCTTTTGTTACGACCAAAGGCGTTTCGTATGAATAACTCCTAAATAAGAGTTATCCCGAAGAAGCCTTGAAGTCGTATCGAGCCAACTTTGAGAGCGAGTAGAGAAGAAGAGGAAACTAGTTGATTCTCAAGAACTAGCTAAAGAACAAGAGAATAACTACTAGAGTTTATATAGTAAAGAACAGCACTCTTTGGTGCATATGTACGTGAGGCAAGAGCAAGGTTATCGTTCGGTATATATCAGAAACATGCATAAGTCGGTTGTATATCAAACAGGAGTCAATGCGCAGCAAGCTGCGCATTATGAAACGTGTATTCAAGAAATGAAAAAGAAAAAGGTCGAATCGTAACAGGCTCCTATGATCCTGTGTCATGAAAGGTGCAGCAAGGCTGAGGCAGAACAGGCTGGAACCCTTCGGGAGTACTTAACGACCAAGCTCTGGTTGTTGGGTCCGTAGCCGGTTTGGACGAGCTAGCCAATGCCTAGGGGTAGTTTCGACTTCAACCCCTGCACTTCCCTCAATGTGCACAAGAGGGTGGCCACCCTGGACTTTACTCAATGAGGCTTGCATTGTCCTCAATGTTTGAGTATCTCGATCGTGTCAGGGTTTCCCTTATTTTTCTTTATTTTTCTATATTTATTTCGCATTTTGTCCTTTTATATTTGTGTAGATATCTTATCTGTCTATCTTTGTCCCATAGCCTAATGGTAGTAAGGACTAAGGACATTAGGGTATATTCGCACAATGTAGCCAAGAATTATTTGTATCTTGATGTGCTTCTCGAAACTTTACATGATAAATTCGACGTGTTATTCGTTCAAGAACCACCTTGGCGAACCATAAGACAAGCGCCCTCTTCCTCTAACAAGGAAGGAGACAATGTGATAGGAGCACCTATGCACCCTGAGTGGCTATACATGGCGCGTCCACCTCAAAACGATCAAGCTCCTCGTGTCATGGCATTCGTGTCAAAGCGACTCGAGAAACTTCGTCCCTCTATGCGAACCGATCTTATTGATCACCGCGACATATTCATCCTTTCTCTGTTCCAGGGAAACGATACTTATAATCTGATGAATGTTTATTCTGATGATGACAAAACAGCAATCTTGTATTTACAAGATCATGTTGATGAACTCCCATCGTTTCATTACATGGGTGGCAACTTCAACATTCATTCGAACGTGTGAGACCCTGAGGTCACGCATCATCGATGGGCCGCTATTACCCTGCTAGAAATAGCAGCAGATTTGGACTTGGAAAGGACCGAACCGTCCAACCCCGGTCCAACTTTCATATCTCACAATGTAGATCTGCGTCCATCGGTGATAGATCTCATGTTCCATAGGATCTCTGAATCTGCGCGATCGCGCACCAGACGAGATCCAGATTCAAAAGGGCCAACGGATCATGTCCCGCTGACCACGTCAATCACTCTTGACTCGGTGATAGAAGCTGTCACCAGACGTTCAATCACACGTGGATCGGATGCCGAGAAGGCGTTCATCGACGACCTCAGAAAAGGGGTCCCAGTCATTGTGCCTGGGACCCTGAACACCGCAGCTGACATTGATCGAGTGGCCCAGGCCCTCGCTGACGTGTTCTCCTCGGCATAGAATAAGCATTCTCACGAGGTCTGCATCACTAAGCGCTCGCAACCCTGGTGGAACGACGAGTGCACTAAATCTCTAAGTCAATACAAGGTGGAGAAATCCCACGAGAGTTGGCTTCTTTTTAGGCGAGCTGTTAAAGCTGCCAAGTGCAAGTTCTTTGATCTTAGGATTGATGAGATTGCGGGTTCGAACAAGCGCCCTTGGGACCTAATGGAATGGGTCAAGCAGCGCAAACTCCCCGCCTGTGAGGCTATCCAATATAACAGACAGCCTTGCCATCAGATGAGCGAATTGTGGGATGCGCTCCACAACACCTACAACTCGGCCTCCGGCCGAGAAGTTGATCTGTCAGTCCTGGATCCCCTTCCCACTCTTCAAGAAAGGGATTGGCCTCCGTTCTTTGCACTCGAACTTACAGACGCACTGTCCTCCTGTTCGAGCCGGTCTTCCCCAGGGCCGGACCACATTACATGGGTACATCTGAAGGCAGTACTGGAAAACGAGAAATCGGTCCAGTTGCTTGTTACCCTGGCCGATGCTTGCATTCGTGTGGGTCATTGGCCAAAACAGTTCAAGGATTCCGTCTCAGTCATCATACCGAAACCTGGAAAGCCTACCTACTCTACCCCCAAGTCGTTCAGGCCTATTGTGCTTCTGAACACTGTGGGTAAACTTGTTGAGAAGATGATCTCAAATCGTCTCCAATTCGACATGATCAAGTATGATCTTGTTCACCCAAACCAGGTCGGTGGTGTGTGACAACACTCTACTGAGGATGCCGGGCTTTTCCTTGCTCACTTAGTTCGAACTGGGTGGGCGAAAGGAAAGAAGACAAGTGTGCTGGCTTTCGACATCGCACAATTCTTCCCCTCGCTCAATCATGCCATGCTGTTGGCTATCCTTCGCAAGCAGGGATTCTCGTCCTTTGTGGGGAGGTTCTTTGCTTCATATTTAGTTGATCGTTTCACCTCATATCTATGGGGGTCGTTTCAATCTGGTCCTCGTCAAGCAGATGTGGGGTTGGCCAAGGCTCGGCCCTCTCACCTGTCTTGTCAGCCTTGTACATAGCTCCAGTAATGAAGCTGTACCACATGCAAGCAGTGGCGCTTAAGACGTCGCTGCTCTCATATGTTGATGATGGGACTGTCATGGCGCAGTCCAAATCTCTCGACGAAAATAGGGAAACCTTAAAGGACGCTTATGCTGTTCTCCTTCGTCTCTTTGTTGCTATTGGTCTAGTGCTTGAGCACTCAAAGACTGAGTATTTCATATTTGATTGCTCTCACAGCGATTACTCTCCTCCCATTGATCTGGGGTATGCCCCATACACTGGCGAGAATCTCCTTAAACCCAATCTCTACTGGAGATATTTGGGTTTCTACTTTGACCGCAAACTGCTCTTTCACGAGCATGTCCACTACTATTCCACTAAGGCTCTTTCATCGGTGAAAGCCATGAAGATGCTTGGTAGTTCCACCCGAGGCCTTCCCCCTAAGGAGAAGCATCTTCTTTATCGCTGATGTGTCCTCCCTATTGCGACATATGGGTATCGTCTTTGGTATTACGAGGGGGCTCGATGTAAAAAGGCCCTTTCTTTACTGAAAACTATGCAATGTAAGGCTGGTCTTTGGATAACTGGGGCCTTCAGCACCTCTCCAACGGGTGGGATTGAGTCCCTCGCAGGCCTCATCCCCATTCATCTTCATCTTCAGAAGATGGCTGGTCGTGCCAATTTTAGGGCAGCCACCCTATCTGACACTCATCCCTTGAGGTCAATCCTTAGTCAGGACCACCACAAGGGCGCGCAGCCTCATCCCTTGAGGTCAATCCTTAGTCAGGACCACTACAAGGGCGCGCAGCCTCATCCCTGTGCAATTTCACAGATGTCTGAAGCTTTTAAGCGAAAGGTCAAAGGCACTGTAATGGAGATAGACCGACATCTCCTGGAACTCACCGAATCTTTTGAGCCTGTTGCTTCAGAAGCTTGGCCTGGCACTCGATTTATGGACAGGTTCCCTGACCAAGTCATATTTGACGATTGCGGCTCTCTCTTGGAGCAGGATGCCTTAGAGGCCTGCGAACACGATTTGTTTACCATTCTTAGGAATGTGAGACTTTCTGACGATACTGTGTATTGTTTGGTGGATGCAAGTCTGCCTGATAACACGCAGCATCAGGCTGTTTCGGCGGCTATTTTGTACTGGGAACTTGAAGAATTCAATAGAGTTTGTCATGTCGCCGGTAGGGTTACTGCTCCTGATGCAGAACTCTTTGCGATTTGCTCTGCAATTACCCTTGCCACCCAGCAGGATAATTGCGAGAAAATCTATATCTTCACTGACTCGATAGCTTCAGCTCGTCGAGCAGTGGACCCATCTCTCCATTCTGGCCAAGGTCACTCCTTGGCAGTATGTCGAACACTCTCAGCTTGGCTTGCGGAGGATTCTAGTTGCACCATCACCTTCATTCAAGTTCCATCCAAACTTGAATGGTCGATTCACAAAGAGGCCCATGACTACGCCAAGGACCTCATCTCACCAGCTGGCCTTCGGCCAGCCACGTCACTGGATAGTGTACGGAAGGCTGTCACTAAACGTGCTCAGGAATCTTGGACACGTATGTTTGAGGATCCGTCTTACAAAGGGCGCAATTTCTTGCACCTTGAGCGTCTTGACAGGGATGCTCTCAAACCGACTTACATTAATGGTGGAATTTGGTTATCACCTGTGGGGAGCAACCTTTCGGTTGCTGTGAGATTGTTTAGATGCATTCTCAACCATGCGCCAATTGGATCGTATTACGAACGATTCAATATTCCTGAACCTCTCACTTGTGACTGCGGCTTTTATCACCAGGATCGCGACCACATTCTCCTCGCGTGCACCAAACACAAGAGGAAAGCCAACTGGCATCCTCATTATCTTAAGGACATCGTCCACTTCTTGGAAGAGAACCCTTTGGTGTTCTCTTTTAGACGACCCCTTGGGGTCAGTTAATCAACTACCATCGGTATGGGCTCCTATGATCCTGTGTCGTGAAAGGTGCAGCAAGGCTGAGGCAGAACGGGCTGGAACCCTTCGGGGAGTATTCAACGACCGAGCTCTGGTTGTTGGGTCCGTAGCCGGCTTGGACGAGCTAGCCAATGCCTAGGGGTAGTTTCGACTTTGACCCCTACACTTCCCTCAATGCACACAAGAGGGTGGCCACCCTGGACTTTACTTAACGCGACTCACATTAATCTTGATGCTCAAGTATCGTGCCTTGTTTCTTAACTTTGCTATGGTGAGGTTTCGTTAGATTAGGGACCTTAAGTCTCTCCTTGGACGCGTTGTAGAATTACTATTGCTTAGCTTGCTTTGTATTTAGTGACCGGACTGCCAGCATACACCGGTATATAAATTGGCCCCTTCGGGGCCAAGAATTAAAAAAAAAAAAAAAATCTTATCTGTCTTCTTTCCTTGATTATCTTTTGATTATTCTTTGATTGAATAAGCTTCATCATTCATCATTTGATGGTAACCAAGCATCACTGATTAACACAGCCAATGCATAGCAATGCACAGCCATGTACTGCCTTGCATAGCCTTTTACATTCCAGAGCCTTCTATATGACATCATTGTATTATTCATCTAAGAACATTCTAGAATATCTGTAGAGTATAAATACTGGTCCTGTAGGTAGCTGTAGCCCCAGCTTCAATCTCTTAGGATTTCCACTATCATTGGTGTGACCTCTTAGAACCATTGAGCCAAACCTCTCTTCTCTCTATTTCTCTCTCTCTCTCTCTCTTCTCTCTCTCTTGCTTGATCTTTGTTGGTGGCCTTGTCACACTGATTATAGTGTTGCCCTGACAGATCGCTTCTAACTTTGCTATAGTGGGGTTTCGATAGTTTAGAGACCTTAAGTCTCTCCTTGGGCGCATTGTAGAATTACTTTTACTTAGCTTGCTTTGTATTTAGTGACCAGACTGCCAGCACACACTGGTATATAAATTGTTGTCCTCAAAGAAAGGAATGTTGATGATTCGAATGTACAATGTGGAAGTGGAGCCTTGTGGCTGAGCTGGTTTAGCGGGCTTTCATCAGGAAGCCTTGGGAGTAGCTGACATATCAACATCTGTTGATTGGCCAGCCCGAGGTGGGGTTGTGGGACCTGTGGGAACATACATGTCATCGTCGCCAGTAGCGTTGTCGAAGTGTTGGGAAGAGGGGTTGTCGTTGTCGTCCTCATCTTCAGCCTGGGTGGTTTTCTCCTCCCGTTGCGCAAGTAGCTCCGAGTCAAAGCTGGCCTGGGCCAGCTTCTCCATGTCTTTGCTGAGGTCTTTGAGGTCTTCTCGGGTCAGGTGGGTATTAGAGATGTTAATCTTGTCAACCTTGGCAAACCAGGTGGTAATGCGTTGAACCATGTCCTGGACTAACTCTGTCTCTCTAAGCAGCTGATCTGGGTGACCGGTCAGCGTCTGGTAGAAACAGGACGGGGGTGTGGGGTTTGAGCTGGATGGCCCTGCCTCGATTGGTGCATCCCCAGGCAGTGGCCCCATGGAGATGTCCCTAACCGATGGCTGGGGGATAGGAGTGTTGGTTCTGCTGCTGATGGGAGAGCCATGTCGAGAACGCTTAGCAGGGGAAGGGGGTTCTGGGAAAGAGGTTCGCTCTTGCTGAGGTAGGGGCGATTGGACCCATGGTGCCTACCACAACTATTGATTTTTGAAAACACATCATTTTTACTGCTTACTCGTTCAACAACTATCTAGTGGTGTTCAATCCAGGTGGCCTAGTCCATATGACACCTGAGGTCTATTTCGCTCGATACGGGGCCCCAGCCGCCCCAGCGCCAGCATCATCGGTCCAATCTCCCCCACCCCAGCGTGAGCGAACCCCTTCCCCAGAACCGCCTTCCCCTGTGAAGCGTTCTTGACACGGCTCTCCCATCAGCAGCAGAGTCAACACTCCAACTCCCCAGCCATTGGTTAGAGATGTCTCCATGGAGCCACCGCCTGGAGATGCACCAATCGACGCAGGGCTGTCTAACTTGAACCCTACACCCTCGTCCTGTTTCTATGAGGCGCTGTCCGGTCACCCAGATCGACTGCTTAGAGAGACAGAGTTAGTTTTTTTTTTTTAAGGAGAACATGGTCACGATCTTGATGATGAAAGCCGCAGTCGCAAGCAAGAGGCTCAGGAATATTGAATTGTTCATAATACGATCCAATTGGCGCATGGTTGAGAATGCATCTAAACAATCTCATGGCAACCGACAGGTTGCCCCCTACAGGACATAACCAAACTCCACTGTTAATATAAGTTGGTTTGAGAGCATCTCCATCAAGGCGCTCAAGGTGCAAAAAGTTGCGACCTTTGTAAGAAGGATCCTCAAACAAATGTGTCCAAGTCTCCTGAGAACATTTAGTAACAGCCTTCCGTACACTATCCAGTGACGTAGCTGGCCAAAGGCCAGCTGGTGAGATGAGGCCTTTGGCAAAGTCATGGGCCTCCTTATGAATCAACCACTCAAGTTTCGAAGGAACTTGAACAAAGGTGATAGTGCAGCTAGAGTCCTGGGTCCACTGCTTGACGAGCTGAGGCTATTGAGCGGGTGAAGATATAGATCTTTTTGCAGTTATCCTGCTGAGTGGCAAGGGATCAGGCAGACTTACATCCACCGAACAGTACACAGTATCATCAGATAGTGTCACATTACTAAGAATGGTAGACAGTTCACGTTCATGGACCTCTAAGGCATCCTGCTCCAAAAGAGCACTGCAATTGTCAAATATGATTTGGTCTGGAAATCTGTCCATAAGTCGAGCGCCAGGCTGAGCCTCAGAAGCCACAGGCTCAAAGGATTCAGTGAGTTCAGGGAGATGTCAGTCTATCTCCATTACAGTGCCTTTGACCTTTTGCTTGAAGGCTTCAGACATCTGTGAAATTGCACAGGTGTGAGGCTGTGCACCTTTGTGATGATCCTGGCCCAGGATTGACCTCAAGGGATGAGTGTCAGATAGGGTGGCTGCCCTGAAATTGGCACAACCAGTCATTTTCTGAAGATGCAAGTGGATAGGGATGAGTCTAGCAAGGGACTCAGTCCCACCCGTGGAAGAGGTGCTAAAGGCTCCAGTGATCCAAAGACTGGCCTTGCACTGCATAGATTTCAGTAACAAGAGGGCCTTTTTACATTGAGCCCCCTCATAATACCAAAGTTGATATCCATATGTTGCTATAGGAAGGACACATGAACGATAAAGGAGGCACTTCTCTCTAGGGGGAAGACCTCGTGTGGAACTACCAAGCATCTTCATGGCTTTTACCAATGACAGAGCCTTAGTAGAGTAGTAGCGAACATGCTCATGAAAGAGCAGTTTGCGGTCAAAGTAAAAGCCCAAATATCTCCAATAGAGATTGGGTTTCAGGAGGTTCTCACCAGTGTATGGGGCATACCCCAGATCAATGGGAGGAGAGTAATCGCTGTGAGAGTGATCAAAAATGAAGTACTTGGTCTTGGAGTGCTCGAGCACCAGACCAATAGCAACAAAAAGATGAAGAAGGACAGCATAGGCGTCCTTTAAGGTTTCCCTATTTTCGTTGAGAAATTTGGACTGCGCCATCACAGTCCCATCATCAACATATGAGAGCAGCAATGTTTTGAGTGCCACTAATTGCATGTGGTACAGCTTCATTACTGGAGCAATGTACAAGGCTGACAAGACAGGTGAGAGGGCCGAGCCTTGGCCGACCCCCACATCTGCTTGACGAGGACCTGATCGAAATGATCCCCATAAATATGAGGTGAATCCAGCTACCAAGTAGGAAGCAAAGAACCTCACCACAAAAGACGAGAACCCTTGCTTGCGAAGGATAGCCAAAAGCATGGCATGGTTGAGATAGGGGAAGAATTGTGCAATGTCAAAGGCCAGCACACTTGTCTTCTTTCTTTTAGCCTACCCAGTGGGAACTAAGTGAGTGAGGAAGAGCCCAGCATCCTCGGTAGAGTGTTGTCACACACCACCGACTTGGTTTGGGTGGACAAGATCATATTTGATCATATCAAATTGGAGCTGATTAGAAATCATTTTCTCAATAAGTTTCCCCACAGTGTTCAAGAGCACAATAGGCTTGAACAACTTTGGAGTAGAGTAAGTAGGCTTTCCAGGTTTCGGTATGATGACCGAGACTGAATCCTTAAAATGTTTTGGCCAATGACCCACACAAATGCAAGGATCTTTTTTTTTTTTTAAAAAAAAATCTTGGCCCTAAAGGGGCCAATTTATATACCGGTGCGTACTGGCAGTCCGGTCACTAAATACAAAGCAAGCTAAGTAAAAGTAATTCTACAATGCGTCCAAGGAGAGACTTAAGGTCTCTAAGCTATCAAAACCCCACCGTAGCAAAGTTAGAACTGTTCAAGATACTCGAGCGTCAAAAGGATGTGAGTCTCGTCAAGGTGAAGTCCAGGGCGGCCACCCTCACGTGCGCAACGAGGGAAGTGCAGGGGTCAAAGTCGAAAATACCCCTAAGTGTTAGCTAGCTCGTCCAAGCTGGCTAAGGACCCAACAACCAGAGCTCAGTCGTTACACCGGATGCAGGGTAAGATATGTAATACAGATGAGAATATCTTACTATTATTTATGTAATATTTACGGACTTTGATTGATATTGCACCATGCAATATTGAAACTATATTCAAAATTAAATACAAAATATCACAAGACAGTTTATCTTGAAAATATGTAAGGTATATTAAAAGCTTATTCAGGTTATCATTTTCAGAGTAAAACATTGATATTGCAGTGTTTTATATTTTTCCAATATTAATTATAAGATCAAATATAAAAATTACAGAATGTTATACTGAAACAATATTAAAATCTAGGATGGCCTAGAAATTTGATATCATTATGCTATTACGGTTTGTAATATTTATCTGGTATAATATCCTTATAGTATTGCAGTGACTAATATTCATGTCTAAGCTTATGTATATTGATATTACAGTGAGGGACAAAACTGTTCAAATGTTTTTTGAATTTGGACAGTTACTTGAATAATTCAGGACTGGCTGATCCAAACTGGTTGAAATTTTTGATCAAGATAGATCAAGATGTGATAAACAAAGAACAATTTGTTTTATTATATAATATTATTTTACTCCCACACTATTAATATTCTACTGGTACAAGTACATTTGAACGGTTTTGTCCCTTCCATATTATAATATACTATTCTAGGTTTTTAGTACTTGGTATAACCTCCCTTGGCCTGTAACACAGCCTGAATCCTCCT
>Ga0247779_1001183_pt1 | contig 12990 bp, 9 predicted proteins | sample UWRJL221509R5_FD_179925 | JGI IMG/M metagenome (GOLD analysis project Ga0247779, IMG submission 179925) | Plant litter microbial communities from Arlington Agricultural Research Station in Wisconsin, United States - UWRJ-L221-509R-5 | ecosystem: Environmental > Terrestrial > Plant litter >...
TCTTGCTCTCTGCTGGTTCTTCTTGGTCTGATTACGGTCCTTCTCGACCCCTCACGATAGAGGCGCTCGCCTCCTATCGTGTAAACAAACAAAACAAACACATAAAAAAATCACACAAAAAAAAAATTTGTCACAATCTGAGTCCCTGTTCTGGCGTGCTCTTGTTCTCACTTGTTCCTCCTACTTGCCTATCTGATCAGGTTCCGTAGTCCTTCAGACCGCAGGTTCCTATGATCAGGGTCCTGATCTTATTCTCCGTCGCTATGGGCTACTTCATTTTCAGGGTCTCTGATCAGATGCCGGCCCCGCGGTATTTCTACCACCAGTCTCTGACCTTTCTCCCTCTCAAATGCTAGCCGTCCCATATCTGCCCGGGTTCGTGGTTTCTCTCTATACAGGTCCTCTACACTGCTTGCCGAACTTGCAGAGCTGGAGTCGTCTGTATCTTCTTCAGGGTTTCCGGTCAAAATGGAGTCCACCGGCGGTCCCTTTTCTTGTACCTGTTCTGTACCTTGCCGATCTGAAGTAGTAATTTCTTGGTGGGAGTTCTGATCAAGCTGGCTCCCTGGGAGGTCGTCAATTACATCTTCCTCTCGGTATTGTGGTTCTTCCGGCCCGGTGGGGTTAGGGTGGGTCGGATCCGATCCGTCGGGTCTGATCGCGTCGTCTCCATCCGCTGCCAGCAAAACACCTTCTGCCGTCCTCACGAACTTCTTCAGGCGCCAAGCTGGGTACGTTCCTGCTTTCCAAACCCCATCCAATTGCTGTAAGTGGTATGTTCCTTGCTTCTCGATTTTCCGGATCCTGAACGGTCCTTGCCATCGGTATTGCAGCTTGCGATTGACCGACTTGTCGATGAGTCGTAGCTGATCAGTTGCCAGAACCAGGTCTCCCTCACTCAATTGAGCATTTTTCGGACGCATTCGACCCCTGTTCCTCTCGTCTCGGTACTCGGCCTGCTGCTTTCTCGCGTGCCTGACGAGCTCGGCCGCCTTGCTGATCGCGTCGGCTTTCGACGCGAACATCTCGGTCCGGAGCCTGATCAGCTTCAACCACGCGTCCTGATCAGAGACATCGATCGACTCCCATTCGAGGACCCTCCATGTCGGCACGTCGAGTTCGATAGGCAGTATAGGGTCGTAACCGTGTGTCAGGAAGTATGGCGAATACCCGTGCATCCTTCGTACGGCTGTCCGATCTGCCATGGTGACGGCTGGTACCAACGCAACCCACTTGGTGCTTTTTCCATCTAGCATCTTCAGCAACATCTGGGCGATGGGAACGTGGCCTTGCTCGCTGATTCCGTTGGCAGGCGAATTGTAGGATGAGATGACTACCCTCCTGATCTTGAAAGAAAGGAGCATGTCCCGGAGCTCTCCCTTGTTTTCCGGCCCTCCGTCGACTGTGACTTCCAGTGGATAGCCATGTACAAGGAAGACATCCTCGAAAAGCCAGCTCCTGATCTTGCGTGCAGCTGCTCGCTTCAAAGGCTTGGTCACCACGTATCCGGTAAACGCACATCTGGCCTCGGCCAAGTACGTACATCCCTGATCAGGCGGGAGCCTCTGGAGATCCAGGTGCCATTTCACAAACGGTTGAAGTGGAGGCGACGTGTACCTTGCTGGGTCTTCAAATCTTTTCGTCAAGGCCTTCTGACACGGCTCGCAAGACCTGGTCCACTCGCTGACATCCCGGTACATGCCTTGCCACCAGTAGAGCTTTCTGATTCTCTCGTAAGTAGCAAATCGTCCTTTATGTCCCAATTCGCCGTGGCAACGGTCCCAGATTAGCTTCCGCTCCTGATCAGAGTCCACGACTCGTCGCTTTGTGGGGTTTTTGGCGTCGGGGCGCTTCCACAGGATCTTGTTCTGGAGGACGTAGTGCTGCATTACTCGAGCTTTCCAGTTTCTCAGGGCCTTTCCGGACAAGGACGGCGGATCAGACAGTGTCGCGAGGAAGTTCGCGATTGTCCATGACTCTTCTGACCACGACCCCTCGAGCAAAGGCCCCTCGTTGAGTTCTTGCGTGAAGGTTCTGGCAACTTCTATGCTCTGGGCGTCCCTGATCAGCTCCTGGTAGTGGATCTGAGTGTCGACGAAGTCGTCAATGTTTTCTTCGGTCTCCTGATCAAGGGCATCCGAGGGTCCCGGTCCTCGCCTTGACAATGCATCGGCAACCACATTCTTGGATCCCGGAACGTGGCGTATCGTGAAGTCGAACAGTCTGATCCAAGCGATCCATCGCATGAGGACTGCCCCGGGGAGATCGTCAGCGGCTCCGTTAATCTGGTACACGAGTACGTTGGCGTCGGTTTCGATAACAAACTGGCACCCAAACAGTTGCCGCCGCATTCTCCTCAACGCACACAACAGTCCCCTGCACTCTCTTTTCGTGGCATCGTATCTGCTTTCGGCATCTGACCAAATTCCGCTCTCGTAACGGCTAGGCATTCGTTTTCCGTTTCTGATCTGCATGAGGCCGGCACCCCATCCGAGCAAGCTTGCGTCCACCATGAGGATAATCTCTCCTCCGTTTTCTCCGTAATCGAGGACGATCAGGATGGGCGGTGTCGTTAACGCTTTCTTCAAACTGGCCATAGCGTTGCTCTGACGATATCCCCACTGGAACTTCTTCCCCTTCCGGAGCAGTTCGATCAGAGGCAGTGCGATGATGGCATAGTGGTCGATCCAGAGCCGGTAGTATATGATCATGCCAAGGAAAACCCGGACATCTTTCACATCCTTACACGGTCCCCACTCGGTGATCTTGATGACCTTCGCCTGATCAGGGAGCCGGCCGTTCGTTCCGCAGATGTATCCAAGCAGTACGGCCGTGTTTCGGCACCATTGCGACTTCCCGGCGGCAATCGTAGCTCCCGCCAATTCGCAGTTGACCAGTACGCTCGAGATGTTCTGCAGATGTTCGAGGACGAACTTCCGGATACCCGGCTCGACCTCCTGATCAGAGTAACGGTCTATCGGTCCTTTCACGCAAATGTCGTCGACGAATGCTTGGCAGATGTGAGGGATCAGATCGTACAACACTCTCGTGATGGCTCTGACGAACTGTCCCACCGAGTTCGTTGCTCCCTGAGGCAAAGTGCACATCCGCAGGAGACCGATGGGGGTGTGAAAGGTGGTCAGATCTCGGCTTAGCAGATCTAGTTCGACCTGATCATACCCGGAGAACAAATCGAGCAATGAGAGAATGGCACAGGCTGCGAACTCTTCCGCTATTGCGTCCGCGTCAGGAGGGATACAGGCGTCTCTGATCGTGACCTTGTTGTATCGGGTCGCGTTGTTGATCAGGCGGAGACCCCCGTCTTTCTTTTGTACTAAGAACCACGGGTTCCTGTACGCTCCATGACTCTGTTCAAGGATCCCTCTCTCGATTCTCTGCCGTAATAGTTCGACCACTTTTCCTAGCAACGGCCTGGGGATCGGAATGCTCTTTTCCTGCCACGCGCTGTGGGGGATGGTCCTGATCACCTGCGGTGGGACCACATCGGCGTCGATGCGACCACATTCTGTAAAGTCCCACGCCAGGGCAGCCTCCCGAGCAAACAGTATGTGAGTGAAAAGTTCCCGTTCCTCGTCCGTCAGATCTGGCGTGCACCCCTGCAGTAACGTTCCCAGGCGCTCCGGAGTCAATCTTGATCCGGCCGGAATGTCTGAGAACTTCGGGCAGACGTATTTGTCGAAACGATGCCCGTACTGCAGGCTTTCTTTTGCCGTCTTCCACTTCTTCTTTTTCCACTCAGGATCTCCGTCTGGTACCGACCCATCTGAAGGGTGATCGTCCACCGGCTGCACTTTCCTCGACTTAGGCTTGTACATGGTGTTGATCATCCTGATCAGAGGGGTCCGGTTACACGCTGCTCTTCCTGATTCTTTCCCGCATCTCCCGCACACACAATCCCAGTCGATCCCGTGCACCACCTTGGTCCAGATCTCTTGAGCCTTGGTCAGACGGGACCGACTGATCATTTCAAAAGCTATTTCCTCCCCGACAGTCTCCGGAACTGCTCCGATCATTATCTCTCCCTCGTTCAGATCAGGTCCTCTATGGTCCGGGATAGCCGTCTGATCAGCAACCAACCCGGTTAGATTGCTGATCGTCCTTTTAACGCAGCTTCCGATTCCACGACCAGCGCCTTTGAGTAGACTGGCGCTGTGATCTTGGTACCCTTGACGTTCAAAAGCACTTTGATCTCTGACGGGCTGTGGAGGAGAGTCAGGGCTGTATCCACGACAAAAGGCATCCCCAATAGCACATCTTGCGAATTAACTCCCTTTGGCTGGATGAAGAACCTCGCCCATACAAAGTGGTCTGCAAGCCAAATCTGCTCTACACATTCCCCAGCAAACTTCACATGAGTACCGTGAACAGACTTAGAGTACGTCTGGCTTTCCTGGAATGTTATCTTGTGTGCAGTAGCAAACTCGTAGCTCATAGAGTTGATCTCTGAACCCGAATCGACAAGAGCTCGAACTTTATCAGATGAACTGAATCCAATCCTACAGTACAGCATAGGGAGGGCAAACCACGGAGTCGCTTGTGGCTGTACAGGGAGCTTGCTGGTCTGTTGCAGCAGTGCATTTACCGCAGCGAGCGCCTGATCAGGTTCGTCGTTTACCCTGCTCCAGTCGACAGTACCGTCTGACCAGAATCCCTGTGTAGGAGCGACCAAGCATCCTTCCGTGTTCACTCCCGTCAGAGCCAAGGACTGCGCATTTGAGCCAACAACAGGAGAGCCCATAGGTTCGCCCGGAACAGGATCCCCAAGCTGGTCCAGCTCGATCAGGTTTCCATTCTCAGCAGTCTTAGCTCTGATAAAGGATTCCACGGCCCACGCTAGTTCCGGGCTAAGGTCCATCAGATCTCGGCCGGAGATTTTCAGTTTAGCGTCAAGGAGGTTGTTTACCAACGTGCTGATCAGAGCGGTCCGCTTGATCAGACGCTCACTGACTTGTTTGGCTTCGTTCGAGGGCTGTATCCCTTTACCCAAGTCAATGAACGGTGTCGGTTCATCATTCGCAGGAACTTGTTTCTTCTGATTCTGATCGGAACGATCAGAGAGCTTCGGGTTCTGATTATTTACGACCGGTTGGCTTCTGATCAGACCGTCACTTTCGAAATCAGACTCGGAGAGTTCTTCGATGGTCACTTCTGGAGGGCCACTTTTCTTGGTCCGGCTTCGAGCGGCGTTGGTTTCCTTGGCCGAGGCTGGATTAAATTGACTGACATCTGTCGCTCCTCTGTGGATGGTGACTTGGTAGGTATCATAGACGCCCTTCTCGGTAGTCATTTCTACACTGGCGGGCTCAGTATATTCGAAGAAGTTTCTTCCCTCTTGATCACAGACTCCTTGGGCATTGATTGTGGCTGTACGGTTGACATTGTTGGATCCGTCTGCTGTTCCGTTCTCAAGCGGGCCTTTCTTTTCCATGAGTTCCCAACGGATTGCGTACTGCGGCTGCCGTTCTGCTTTCCACCTCTCGAAACGGTCACGTAAGATTCCCGGGGCAAAAGCTGCGTATGCTCTGATCAGATGGCCCAAGGCGTACTGGCTTCTGGCAGAGACCCAATGACTCCGACGGATCGCCCTCCGGACCTGATCAGTATCGTTCGCACTTCCGACAAGCGTCTCCATGCGCCCGACCGGTCTGAACGCAAGCATGTAGATGTGTTCATCTTCTTCTTTCATCTTGCAGTCCCTGATCAGGTGTTGGTCTCCGCAGTAGAAACATCGGCGATCGTCGGTCATGCCATATCCGTAGGTCTGACCGGCCACGAAACCATTAGCGCGGTAGGGTGCTTGCCCTGTAACCTGTGCGTTGGTCATGAAGGTCGAGTTGTAGCCTCCCCTTTGGTCCAGGACTGACTGAAGCTGGCGGTTCTGCTGGATCAGAGTCTGCTGTTCCAGCCTCATGGTCTCCAACTGCTTGGCAAGCGATTCTACTGCAATCGTCTGATCATGGGACACGGCTCTGGCATCCACGACGGTCGGGTTTCCAAGATCGATCGGTCTTCCCATGCCAGCTCCGGAGGCTGTCTGAGCAGGACCCGACAGTCTGGAACCGTGGTGGGCACTAGCCTGCTTGCGGTTAGTCCTCCCGTTCTCCTGTTCGTGAAGGTCTGATTCTGACGAAGATCCGAGAGTGTAGTTCAGTTTCCTCGGCTTGGATCGGCGGTAGTGATCAGGCGCTGAATCGCTGCCAAGAGAGGAGTCATCATCTTCTTCGTCACGCAAGACGCTGATCAGCTTCTCACGGAACGTGGGGTAGTCCATCTGGAGGGCTTCGTCTTTGGTTGTGGCTTTGTACTGGCAGAACCGACGACGGATTGCACGCGGAAGCCAACGGTAGAGCCGAGCTGTGGCTTGCTTCTGAGCCGCGTCCAGCTGATCAGGCAGTTGCCTGGCCAGGATCTTGTCATGCTCTCCCAGCGCAGCTAGAAGTTTGCGAGCCGATTGAGACTTGATCTTCTTCTGGTAGAAGTTCTCCAGCTCGTCGGCATAGTTCCGGTACTGTTGAGGGTCAAGATGGGCCCAGAACTTCTTGAGTTCTTTTTCCACAGTGACCCATCCTCCGGCACGGTGCTTGTCAACAAGTTGTCTCACGCTGTCCTTAGCTTCGTCGTGGCAGCAACTGATCAGGTAGTCTGCCTTTTCCATGGTGGGAACATCATTGTTGGCGCAGTTCCACTCAAAAGTGCTCAGCCATTCCGTGACTTTCCGTCCGTTGAAGAGCGGCTGTCGCTCTGATCCGGGGGTGGGGAACTTCCCGGTCCTGAACGTGGGCTTTCCTGTGTGTGACCCAGGGGGTCCCACAAGTTCTCCAGGTCCTTCCGGATTCGGGGTGTTCCGTCCCGGGACCGTATCAGCCGAGGAACTCATGGTCTGGTCAGGCGTGTTTTCTCGCGAGGTAGCACTAAGACGTTCAAAGGATCTGACCGTTCTGATCACTCCTCCGGTAGGGTAGGTCTTCCGGGCTAGGTGCGATGTGGGGATTTCCGGGGATGAGTCCTCGTCTGAACTTAGCACAATGATGCTCGGTTCAGGGACTGGAAGCTGGATTCCTAAGGACGGGCCCTGGGGAGGTGGGGATGCGACTGGGTCTTGATCTGGCTGGGGCGGTTGAAGGACGGGTGAAGGTTGCTGACTTCTGAGTCTCCGGGTGTAATCTGAAGGCGGGAGGGGGATATCAGGGACTGGTCCTGAGCTGCGGGTATGACGACTTTCTTTTGCCATAAGGAATTCTTCTCCCCGGGTGGCGAGCCTGATCAGGGCATACCCAAGACTTCTTATTCCTCTCAATCCTGTCTGTATGAGGAACAAGGTTAGCCCTAGGATTACCACTGCTGCTTTCCAGCTGAGCTTCATCCATGGTTCGGCCGAGTAGATAAGCCATTGTGCAATTTCCCTGGCCCTGTCCTGATCCCGGTTGCATTCTTCCTTGATTGCCTCTAGGAGGTCCTGATTATTTTTCCTGACAACTCTGCTCTGATCTGATCTCGGGTCTCCTGTTCTGGTCCTGATTCTGACTGGTGGGGCCCGGCCGGCGGACTCCTTTGTTGCCCCTGGTGGGCTTCTCTTCGCGCTGCTGTTCGGCTTCATGGTTCCTGTCTGATCTGTCTGTCTGAACCTGATTCCGATGCTGTTGCTGCGCTTCATTCTGTTTCTGTCTCTGTTTCTGTCTGTAGTCGAATCATTTCCTGTGTCTGGAGCTTCCCGGGGTCATGATCCTGATAGTCCGAGTCTGTCTCTGATCAGGTCCTTCTGTGTCCGCTTGTCTGTCTCTGGCTCTCAAGTTGTCGTTTGGGTCATCTTCCGCAAGTGATTCCCTGGGTCTCCTTCTGTCCTTCTCTGTCGTCGTTGCTGATGTCGGCCTGATTGCCTTCCGGAGATCTTCCGGATCTGAGCGCCTGATCAGACGGCTCTTCTCCGGAGCTTTTCTTGAAGTCTCTCCAGTCTTCTGAGTCTCTCTAGAACCTTCTCGTAGGTTCTCGCTAGCTCTGGATCTTTCCGACTTCTTTCAGCTTCTTTCTTTCCTCCTTGCAGTCTGATCAGTGGGCTCCGGATCGCCGGCTACCAGCACTTCTCAAGGCTGCAAGGGGGTCTTCTGCGGCTGCTCGGCCGAGTGCGCTCACGAATTCTTCCACCTGCCCAGGAACGAAGTTTCCTTGTCGTGATCTTAACGGTTTAGGGCTGACGGTGGCGTTTTCTTCATTTTTTGCAATTGATGAGTGTGGCCGTGATGTTCCTGGGTATTTGGTGGTTCTGTCTTCGCTTAGGCCTGACTGGCGCTGCTGATTGGCTCCTTTTGTTGACTTTGGCCAGGGGGCTGGTCTGCGCACAAGGGGACCTGGTACGTGCTTTTCCAGGTTCGTTCAGCTGCGTTGATCAGGAGCGCAACTCGCTGGTATTGACGTTTTTCGGGGAGGTTTTGGTTGCCCGCTTTCGCGCGCTCGTGTGTTCTCGTCGCCTGTGTGTTCTTGCTTGTTCCAGGTGGCTTGCCTGGCGAGTGCTTCCTGATCGTGTTGTCGTTGTTGTAGCGCGCCTTCTGATCAGGCTGTCGGGGCTTCCGATCAGGTTGCCGTAGCTTCCGATTAGGTTGCCGGACCTTCTGAGCTTTGCTGTGTGCCGATTGCTATGTTGTGTATTCGCGGTCCGAAAGGAAATGAGTCAAAAAGGTCGAATCTTGAACTCTTGTCACCAATTTTGAAGTGGCACTGGCCCACTTCATGATCATTCCTACCACAACACTATCACTCGGCGCTGATCAGAGGTGGCGGCCGGTGATCAGAGGAGATCCCGGCTCACCTCCGGTCTGATCGGACGGAGCGGAAGCGGAGGGCAGGCGATCAGAAGGGACGGCCGCTTCTCAGGTTGGTCTCTGATAGTACTTGGCGAGAGCTCTTAAGTGGTCTCGGCCGCGTCTGATCAGAGGAGTAGGATGAAGCCGCAAGGGCATCTGGGTGGTCGTGGCTTGGAGTTCTAGAGAGTAGGATCTAGTGGAAAGGAGAGTTTATTACTTGATAGTTTAGGATCTGCTTGCTTGGTCTCATGCCATCTGCTCGTTTTTGCTTGCTTGCCGATTCTTACTTGCTTGCTTGATTGTTGCCTCTAGAAAAAAAAGAAGTCCTTGCCGAAATCTACTTATACATGGTAAACACCCCTGAACAAGGGGCTGATCAGACCCCATTTCTGATCAGGAACCAGATCCCCACTTCAACACGACCCCTTAAGTTCTCGCTGCCCAGCGCAGAACTTACAACACCATAGTAGATAGTTAACTCTGCTTATTGCCTGCTTTCTTTCCTGCACCTTGATCATCCTTCATCCGCGCCCAGAGTCCTTCAGGTCCTTTCCAACCAGGGAACCCTGCGATGTATGTAGGCTCGATCCTGAAGTCTAGTCCCCGATGGTCCCAAGTTGGTCGCATCTGATCAGCCGCCGAGATAATGTCTCCTGTGATCAGGTTCTTCTTTTCCTTCTTCTGCCCTGTGTGCCCCAGGAGGCGGCCGGTGCTGATTGATCGTTGAACACTGGGGGAGTCGACGGACATTCTGTCTAGGCTCTCTGTTAGGCTGCCCACTGAGACGTTCCGGCTGTGGGACGAGCGCAGTCGGCCGGTACTGGCGTCCCTGATCCGTACGTTGAACAGTTGGCTGGAGATGCGCGGCGAGTCGGCTGATCTGAACGGAGAGGGGTTCGAAGGGCGGAGATCAGGCAGGAAGCTTCGTGTTGGCGTGTCTTTTCGCGTGAATGGTGTACCGGGTGTGTGGACAGCTGGACTGTTCAGACGCAAGGGCTGCGGTGTGAGCTCGAACACTGGCTTCGAAACTATTTGGCGATCTTTTGGCAAGCTTGAATCCGGCAGGTCGTACTCAGTCAGGTCAGCAACACCCTCGAAGTCATTCCCCATTGAGAAGGTTGCCAGGTTTGTTTGAACCTTGGTCTGGACCCACGACGGCACCTCTTGGTTTTTCAGGTGGTTCCAGGTTGCCCAAGCTCTCCGATTGGATTCCTCCTCCCCGCCTGTACTGTGCTGGCAGATGGCCATCCATTCTTTCATGCTGAGGGTAGGAGCGGGAGGTGATCTGATCGGACCGGAGTTTCCAAGCTCGGTTCTGATCATGGCCACATAGGCTTCAGCAAGTGCCATGGAGGTTCGGGGCCTGAGAATGCTTCTCGTCCAGCAGGGGTAATTTTCTCCAGAGACTCGCCCATTCCATTCCATGAAGTACTGTCTGGCGTTCTCGATGCAGTGGATTCCGCAGCTCCAGCCATCTCTCTGATCAGCCTGCCGGGGCTGAGCAACCGAGATCACTCTCATGTGGAGTCTGTTTACCGGTTCTGCTTTGAACTCTCTCTGCGTTAACCACCGGTTGATGTTGTTAGCCAGCTCTCTCTCCTCCTTCCCCGAGGTGTTGTTGGCTGAATCAAAAACCCAGAGCTGCCCATTAGCTCTGTCCCAGATCAGGAGTCTCCAGTGATTGTTGTTCTGATTTTCCGGAAACACGTAAAACCGCTTGCCCATAGGGGCCCGGTCTGGGTTGACTTTGACCATGTCCTGCTGGAGCCAGATAGTGGTGTTGAACGGCGCAGGGCTGAGCCAGATCAGACTCTCCATACTCTTAAGAACCATCCTCAGTCCAGCGAAAACGTCATAGTCGTCCAGCCATTCCTTCCGCTGAAGTCGTCCCTCCAGATTGTAAAGGGCCGCGCCCTGATCATGCCAGGCCGTGCCGAAGGGGGCTATGCCTTGGCTCTGATCATATCCGTACGGGGGCGGGCCTGGAAAAAACGTCGCGAAAGTCTCGGGGGTGCGAGCTCGGTGAGCCTCTATCCAGGGTGGTCGTGACCCAATCATGTTCAAGGTGGCAGGAGTGTCGGCGATCTGACCTATTCTCCCAACTTGGACAAACCCAGCCCAGGCGAAGTTAGTGTCTCGAGCATCGTATATCCGGTTGCCGCTATACAGAGTGAGCTCTCGAGCAGTTTGCCTCACCCAGGTGGCTGGTATGCTCAGAATGTTAGGTAGATCAGGCAGAGGGGGCTGATAAGATTGGACTTGGGAACTGCCCTCAGACGAATCCCACATAGAGGTATCCGACCGCGCAGTCATGGTGAATTGGGGGAGGCGTGTCTGATCAGGAAGAGGAGAGGCAGTAGCTGGTGAGAGGATGGATTGTCGAGGCGCGAAGAGATCTGACCGCGTAGCGGTGGGTAGTGAAAGATAAAACGCGTAGATATGCCAGGTGAATCTGATCAGGATGTCTAGGAACGCGTAGGTATCTGTTGCAGGCTTAGGTATAAGCTTACTTGAGTAGATAGAGGGAGATCTTTGTCAAAGTAGAAGGGCAGTTGGAAGGTAGCTGGCGTTGTTGCAGTTGAAAGGTTTTTGAAGTTGGCTGGTTGGAAGAGTTCGCAAGAAGTAGGCTGTGGCGGTTTTTGTAGCCGGAACGGCCTACTTAACCTGATCAGGTAGTCGTTCCTTCCTTCCACAGCAACAACCACAAAGAAACTGTCTAGGCAAATCACCCATCCAGTCACTTTCTTCTTCAACCTTGTTCTGACTCATTCTGGCCTCCTATATCTTCTCGCCTCCTGGCTTCTCAAGCTTGGCCCTGATCAGATCCCCGATCTTCTTTTTCACTTGGATGCTCAGCCCGAACACCTTCCGCCTCTGGCTTTTCTGATCAGCAACACCAGCTCATTATGGCCGGCATTTCTCGCAGCTCTCTGGCTCTCCCCAGTGAGGAGCTGATGCAGAATCCTCACATCGCCACAGCTCACCAACCTCCTTCTGATAGCAATCCCTGGGGTGGAACCTTCAACACTTGGCTGATTGACGATGTTGCCCCTCCTCGTGGTTTTTACAAGTTCACTCCTGCGCATCGGCCTTCCTCTCTCACGTTCAGATCAACCAATTGCGGGGCGATCTGGGTGAAATCTTTCTCTCGTGGGAGCTGCCTCCGAATCCCGATCTGATCAAGCAGTTCTTCGTTGAGATGAATGCCAGCAATGCTATTCTGAGCTTCTGGGACACTCATTCAAGGGCCCTGATCAGGAAGCTCAAGCCGATCTATCTCCCTCTCCACTGTGGCCGGCCGTTTTCAGCAACCATTGCACAGCTCTCCCGCACTGATCGCCTGAAAGGTTTGTTCGTGCAGTTTTTCGGCAGCCGCAACGCAGTTCCTTGCTCTCGGTGCGAACACGCATATGCCAGCACCGTGGTCAGGCCAAACGGTCAAATAGACGGCAATGGCCGTCTCACCATGTCGCCCTTTTTCGAGTGCAAGTCCCTGATTGTGGGCGAAGAGCGCTTCGATCATGGTCGCTGTGGTCGCTGTCTCTTCAAGGTATGTTCCCCCTTCTTTTCTTCTCCGCACTCTTCCACCTGATCAGGGCTAACTTTTCTTTCTTACTCAGATGGACGCGAATATGTGCAACTATAGCACCAAGCCTTCTGATTTTACCCACAACGATCTGACCACCGCCCTCATGGCGCGCGACGAAAGCGACTCTGATCAGGAGTTAACCATTGTGGTTGGCGGGAAGGTTCTTGGAAAACGGCCCCGTTCCTTGGTTCGACCTGATACAGCGCCCACCCTCACAACGTATACTCGAGCCATGCTTAATCAGGAGCGGGCTCAGGCGATTAGGCTCCAGCGTGCGGCGATTGATTCTGGCGAATTCTCCTGATCTCTGTGCTGGGTGCTAGGGGTTGGGGATATTCGGAGAACGAAAGGAAAGGAGTCTTGCTGGTTCTTCTTGGTCTGAGAGGGAGAATGGGAAAAAACATAAGGAAACGGGGATGGTCTCTGTACAATCTTGCTCTCTGCTGGTTCTTCTTGGTCTGATTACGGTCCTTCTCGACCCCTCACGATAGAGGCGCTCGCCTCCTATCGTGTAAACAAACAAAACAAACACATAAAAAAATCACACAAAAAAAAAAATTTGTCACAATCTGAGTCCCTGTT
>Ga0247779_1001184_pt1 | contig 12987 bp, 7 predicted proteins | sample UWRJL221509R5_FD_179925 | JGI IMG/M metagenome (GOLD analysis project Ga0247779, IMG submission 179925) | Plant litter microbial communities from Arlington Agricultural Research Station in Wisconsin, United States - UWRJ-L221-509R-5 | ecosystem: Environmental > Terrestrial > Plant litter >...
AACCGGCGTCGGACCGCCAGGGTCGGGCAGGCCGCGCAGTAGTTCGCCCGCGGAATTCGTCTGGAGCGCCCGCTGTTGGATCCGACATGACTTCCCTTGCCGGTGCGCCGCTTTCCGTACTCGACCTCGCCTCCGTGTACGACGGGATGTCGCACGCGGAGGCTCTCGCCCAGACGATCACCACGGCGAAGCTCGCGGACGAGCTGGAGTATGCGCGCTTCTGGGTCGCGGAGCACCACGGGATGCCCGCCGTGGCGAGTTCCGCCCCTCCGGTGCTGATCGGAGCCATCGCGGCGGCGACCGAACGCATCAGGGTGGGGTCCGGCGGCGTGATGCTGCCCAATCACTCGTCGCTGGTGGTCGCCGAGCAGTTCGGCACGCTGGTGGCGCTGCACGGCGACCGGATCGACCTGGGGCTGGGGCGGGCACCGGGAACCGACCAGCTGACCGCAGCCATCCTCCGCCGCAACATCGGCGCAGAGACCGTCGACGACTTTCCGAACCAGGTCGTGGAGCTCCTGGCGTTCTTCGGCACGATCCCGCCGCTCGAGAACGGACTAGGCTCACAGCCGGCCGCCATCCCGGGGCTCGGCGATGCGCCCCAGATGTGGCTGCTCGGCTCGAGCGGGTTCAGCGCCCAGCTTGCCGGGATGCTCGGACTGCCGTTCGCTTTCGCCCACCACTTCGCCGGCGGCGACAACACGCCTGCCGCCTTCCAGCTCTATCGGCAGTCCTTTGAACCCTCCGCCATTCTGCGGGAGCCGCACTCGATGGTGGCAGTCGCGACAATCGTGGGCGACACCACAGAGGATGCGGATCGGCTCGCGCTGCCGAACGGCCTGTACTTCAGCCGGTTGCGCTCCGGTGCGAGGCCTGGCCGCATCCCGACCCTCGCCGAGGCCGAGGCCCACGACTGGACGGCCGCCGAGCGCCAGTTCGTCGCGGACCGCAACGCGGCGCAGGCCGTCGGCGACCTCGCCAGCGTCGTCGCGCGCATCGAGAACCTCGTGTCGGCAACCGGCGCCGACGAAGTGATCGTCGTACCCCAGGGCCCCGACCTCGAGACGAAGCTGCGGACCCTCAGCGACCTCGCCGCGTAGCGAGCGGGCTACGGCACGGTCACGGGGGCGCTGGTCTCGGTCGCCTGCGCGTGGCCCGCGCGCGTCGCGACGATGGTGAGCCTGATCCTGCCCCCCGAAACGACGCCCTGGGCAGCGGTGGGGGTGAACGAGTTGGATGTCGCCCCGACGACGGGAACATAGCCCGGGGTTCCGGGCGCCAGGTACTCCCATTGCCACGTGACGGTCGGCGAGAAGTTCCAGCCGCCGACCGTGGCGCCAAGAGGCTTGCCAAGACCCACCGTTCCCGTGATCTTCACGGGCACGGCCGCCAGGTTCTGCAGGGGTGCTCCCGCACCGATCGAGATGGGGAGCGCCACGGCCTGGGCGGGCAGGTATCCCGCCTTCGTGACGTAGATCTCGAAGCTGATGTCACTTCCCTCGTCCGGTGCCGTCGGCAGGTATTTCGCGGTCGTCGCGCCGGGGATCGCCTGGTTGTCGCGGAACCACTGGTAGCGGAAGGTTACGCCGGGCACGGTCCATGTGCCGGGGTCAGCCCCCAGCGCTCCATCAACACTCATCGTGCCCGTGATCGATGGCGGCACTGTGCTGGTGATGGGGGTGTCAGACAGGGGCGTGCCTGCCACCACCGTGACGACGCCGGACGCATAGCCGTCCTTGTCTGCTGTGACCGTGACTGAGATCACGGCGCCGAGGTCAGCGGTCGCCAGGGTGTACGTGGCGTTCACCGCGCCCGTGATGGCTTTGCCTCCGCGGTACCACTGCACACGAACGAACGGATTCGCCGTCGACCACTCGTTCCAGTTCACGGTGAGGTCGTTGCCAACGACGGCGGTTCCCGTGACGGTGATCGGGCTCCCGGGTGCGATGGTGGCTCCGCGTTGCGCAACCGTGACCTGCGGAACGCTGTTGTAGTGCGTTTTCACGGGCGTGGTCGTCACCGTGATCTCCTTGCCGACATCCGCGGCGACCGGGACATATGTCGCGGTCGTGCCGACCACGGTGGGCACATCGGTGGCGGGATCATAAACATCCCACTCGTATTGGACGCTCGTCGGCACCGGCGCCCAGGTCGGCGCCGCCACCGTGAGCGAACCCGTCCTGGACGTCACGACCTTAGCGGCGACCTTGACCGCGAATGGGCCGTCGACGGGTGGGCCGATGGTGGTGATTCGCGTGCTGCCCGTCGCATACCCCGCCCGTGTCGCCGTGATCACGACGCCAATATTCTGGCTCTGCCAGGCCGAGTCCGGGATGACGAAGCCGGCCGACTTCGCGCCGGGCACATTCGTCCAACTCGAACCGTCCGGGGAGAGCTGCCACTGGTATGCGAACTTCAGGCCACTCACGCTCCAGGAGCCGGGGAAGGCTGTCTGCGTGCTTCCGATCGCGTTGTAGCCGTTGATGCCGGGTGCAGCCGCGCCGGTACCGGGAATCGGCGCCAGGCCGGGCGAGATCGTCACGGCGGTGCTGGCGAAGACGCCAGGGGTGTAGTTGCCGTGCGAGGCAGTCACAACGGCGCGCACCTGCCGGGCGAGGTAGGTCGACGACGGCGTGTATGCCGAGGACTTCGCGCTCGAAATCGTCTTCCAGGTGCTGCCTGACTTGTATTCCCACGCGTACTTCGCGGTGACGCTCGTAACGTTCCAGGCCGGCAGCGCAACGGTGATGGCTGAGCCGACCGGACCGCCCGCGAGAGTGACGGATGCGGACGGCACGAGGTCGCCCTTCTTCGCGAGAGAAAGGGGGCCGTCCGTCGCGGTGTAGCCGGCGCGAGTTCCCGTCGCCTGCACGACGATGTGGTCGTGGGCGAGGCTCGAAGGCACAGTCCAGCTGCTGCCCGTTGACTCCAGCACGAGATTCGTGTCGGTCTGGTCGTACACCTCCCACGTGTACGTGACGCCCGTTGCCGCGGGAGAGAATTCGACGCCGGACGCCTTCAGCACGCTTCCCGAGCGGGTCACCTTCGGAGCCCTGGTCTGCGTGAGGTGCGAAGCGGTGACGACACCGGCGGGGACGACAACGACGGCAGGGGTCTGCCCTGCGGCAACGATGGTCACCACGACGACGAGCATCCTGCCCTTGAGGCTCTGCGGAATCGTGTAACTTGCCGACGTAGCTCCACTGATCTTCGTGTACGGCGCCGCGCCGGTCGATGAGTACTCCCACTGGTATTTCGGGGTGACGAGAGTCGACCACTGGCCGGGCATCGCTGTCATCGTGAGGTTGGTTCCCGCGGTTCCGCTGACGGTTGGCGCGACGACCTGCACCGGGGCGGCGGACGCCTTGACCGCCGCAGTCGGAGCGGTCGCGGTCGACGCAGTCGCATAGCCGAACGCGCTCGCGGTGAACAGGACGCGGAGCACGCGGCCGAGGTCGGTCGTGGTCGGAGTGTAACTGGAGGATGTTGCTCCAGCTATCGACTTCCAGGTCGAGCCGGACCTGTACTGCCACTGCTTCGCGACCGTGACGCTGCCGAGCACGAAGGTCGGCGCGGATGATGTGAGCGGCGTACCAACTCGAGGCGTGCCCGCAAGGACCGGCGCCGTGACGACCTTCGGGGCGGAGCCCTTCTGCACAACGGTCACCGCGTCGGCTGCGTCATTCATGCCGCCTGCCGAGCGCACGGGGAATACCGTGACCAGCTTGCCGCTCGTGCCGGATTTCGAGAAGGAAGTCCCGATCGTCATGTGCTGGGTGCCGTCGGCGTCGAAGACACTCCACGTGGTCGTGGTGGCCCCGATGCTCGGCGACCAGCTGCCCGGTGAATCGCTCCACTTTGTCGATGTCGACGTGAGTTTCGGCGGAGTGATCTCCGAGAAGTTGCCGACGTGTGCCTGGTCCGCGCTCGTCACGGCATCGAAATCCCCGTAACCCTCGCGGGCGCCGTGAAGTTTGACGCGGAGGAACGGCCCGTTCGTCAGGTCGGAATCGGTGACGGTGTGGGTGATGCCCGTCGCCCCGGGGATATCCGTCCAGGTGGACTTGTCTGCGCTGAGCTGCCACTGGTAGCTGAAGACGATCCCGCCGACGTTCCAGCCGTCCGAAACGAGGGTGAGCACCGAACCGACCGCAGGGTCTCCCTGCTCGAACGGGGAGCCGAACTCCTGGATGACTCCCGGGGTGATCGTTCCGGCGGGGTCGCTCACGGCGCTGGCGTCACCGTAGGCGAGGGAGTGCGCGGTCACGCGAACCGTGATGATCTGGCCGACGTCGCCGGCCTGGAGTGCATAGCTGCCGATCGTCGCGCCGGCGATGGGCTTGCCATTGCGCAGCCACTGGTAGGTGTACGAATCGATCGAGGCATTCCAGATTCCCGCGTTTGCGGCGAGTTCCGCGCCGACGCTCAGGCTGCCGAACGAGACGATCGATGGCGGCTGTGCGGAAGGGTTGAGCCCAGCCGGATCCTTCTTGTCGAGCGCGATCCGCTCGAAATCGCTGCCGCCGACAGTGAACGGCTGGCCGTACGTGTAGTCCTGGCGTTGCCAGGATGTGTCCTCAGCGATGCCATCGGTCGGATCGCTGTCCGTGTTCGTGCCGATGAAGAGTTGCCACATTCCTGTGCCGAGGCCCGAGAACGAGAAGTGCCCCTGGTCGTCGCTGATGACCGACTGGGCATCGTGCGAAGGCTGGTCGGGTGCTGCGCCATCGTGGTCGACGGTGACGCGCACGTTCGGGACGGGGACGAGCGTCGGCCATTGCCCGCCGTCGACGAGTTGTCCGCTGATGGATTCGCCCGCCGCCAGCTGGATGTTCGCGGTGGCTGCAGTTGCGTTGACGACGTGGATGGGCGTCGCTGTGATCGCCGACCCGGTGCCACCGAGGAAGGTGCGCCCGTAGATCGTGCCGGATGGCGGAAGAGGCGTGGTCGTACGCGGTACGAATTCGAGCGCGTAGTAGCCGGGAGCCAGGTTTCCGAGAGTGTACGTGCCGTCCGGCCTGGTCGATGCCGGCGTCGCTCCGGTCGCGCTCGCGCTCGTGAAGGTCGGACTCGTGCCCTGGAGCGCGTACGGAATGACGGTCACGCCTGCGAGGTTCTCGCTGCCTGTTCCCGTGAGACCCGTGACCCTGCCGGAGACCGTACCGGCCTTGCCGAGCACGAAAGCGTAGCTCGTCGTCTGGCCAGCCGTCGCACCGATCGCGGTCGCGCCGGCGATGGAGGATGTGCCGCTCGACCCCGAAACGCTCGAGAACGTGGGACCGTAGGCAGGTGCGGCCACCCCAGCGTCCACGGCCTCAAGCCGGTACGCGCCCGGCTCGAGGCCGGCGAGGGAATAGGTGCCGGTCGTCGACGTCACGGCCGTCCGGATCGGGGCGGATGCGTCATCCGAGTCCGCGTATGCGCGCACCGTGTACGACTTCAGCGCGCCACCCGTCGTGGTCTTGACGGTGCCAGCGATGGTCGCGCTGCCCGCGAGGGTCGCCTGGATGTACGAGTGATTGCCTCCGCCGGAGGCCAGGGTGATCGTCTGGGCCTCAGTGAGGTCGGACGTCTCCCCGAGGTACTGCGGATATGTGGTCGCACTCGCCGCGAAACGGAGGGTGTACGTGCCATCCGCCAGCGTGGCGAAGCTGAACGCGCCAGCGGACGATGCCGTTGTCGCCGCGACCTGCACAGGGACGCCGCCGGAGAGCGAGTCAACCTCGACGGCGATGCCCGCGAGTGCGACGCCGGTCGGTCCCTTTGCGGTGCCGGACAGCGTGATCGGTGTTGCCTGCGCCGACATCGGTACGAGGAGCGCGCCGAACACGGCGACCGCCCCCGCGATCGACAGTGCGACGATCGGGCGGACGGACTGCGAGCGCCGACGTACGGACATGATTCCCCCTGTGGTTCATGAAGCTGGAACCATTTTCGGAGGTGGGCACCCGCGGTGCCATGAGTACCAGGTACTCATGGCACCTGTCCGGTTACTCCAGTCCGCGGCGCTTGACGAGCGGCTCGATCGTCGCGTCGCGGCCGCGGAAGTCGCGGAACGCCTCGAGCGGATCCTTCGATCCACCGACCCCGAGGAGCCTCTGCCGGAAACGATCGCCATTGGCCCGCGTCATCCCGCCGTTCTCCTTGAACCAGTCGACGGTGTCGGCGTCGAGCACCTCACTCCAGATGTAGGAGTAGTAGCCCGCGTCGTACCCGCCGGAGAAGGTGTGCGCGAAGTAGGTGCTTGAGTAGCGCGGCGGGACGGCCGGGTTGTCGAGGCCGAAGCCTGCAAGCGCCTTCGCCTCGAAGTCCGCCACGTCCGTGATCGTGTCGTCGGCGGTTATCCGGTGCCAGGCCTGGTCGAGCAGCGCAGCGCCAAGGTACTCGCTCGTCTTGAAGCCCTCGTTGAATGCGGAAGACGCCTGCAGCTTGTCCACGAACTCCTGCGGCATCGCCGCCCCGGTCTCGTAGTGCCTCGCGTAGTTCTCGAGCACTTCCGGCCACAGCATCCACATCTCGTTCACCTGGCTCGGAAACTCCACGAAGTCGCGGAACACGTTGGTCCCGGCGAACTTCGGGTACGTCACCTGCGCGAAGAGTCCGTGCAGCGCGTGGCCGAACTCGTGGAACAGGGTGCCGACCTCGTCGTAGGTCAGGAGCGTCGGAGAACCGGCCGCAGGCTTCGGAACGTTGTGGTTGTTGACGACCACTGTCGGGTAGTCGAGCAGGGTGTTCTGCGAAATGAGCGGGTTCATCCACGCGCCGCCGCGCTTCGAATCACGGGTGTACAGGTCGTAGAGGAAGAGCCCGACGGCGGAGCCGTCGTCGTTGAACACCTCGAAGATGCGAACATCCGGATGATAGGCGACGAGGTCGTCGCGCTCCGTGAAGGTGATCCCATAGACCTGGGTTGCTGCGTAGAACACGCCGTCCTGCAGCACCCGCTCTGCCTCGAAGTACGGCCGCATCTCCGAGGTGTCGACGTCGTACTTCGCCTTGCGAACGCGCTCGGTGTACAGCGCCCAGTCCCAGCTCTCCACGGTGAAATCGCCGTCGACCTGTGCGGTGAGGTCTGCCTGCTCCGCCTTCGCGTTGCGGGCGGCTGGCACGGCGAGCTTCCGCAGCATGTCATCCACCGCCTCCGGGGTCTTCGCCGTCTCGTCCGCGGTGACCACTGCGGCGTGGTTCGGGTACCCGAGGAGCCGCGCCCGCTCGGCACGCAGCTTCGTGATTTCGAGCACCAGGTCGCGGTTGTCATTCGCACCACCGCGGATGCCACGCGAGCGTGATGCGTCCATGATGCGCTTGCGCAGGTCGCGGTTGGTGAGAGAGGACAGGTACGGATGCCCGGTCGGGAGCACGAGGGTGATGAGGTACTTGCCGTCCAGCCCCCGCTCCTTCGCGGCCTCGGCGGCGGCAGAGATCTCGCCGTCGCCAAGCCCGTCGAGTTCTGCGACATCCTCGATCACGATGGCCAGCTCGTTGGTGTCTGCGAGCAGGTTCTTCTCGAACCGCGTGGTGAGAGTCGAGAGCTTCTGGTTGAGGTCGCTGAGGGTCTTCTTCGACGCGTCGTCCAGTCCGGCGCCCGCGATCGTGAACTCGTCGTAGTAGCGCTCGACCAGGTAGCGGGACTCCGCATCGAGGCCGAGGTCGGCGCGAGAGTCGTACAGCGCTTTGATCCTGGCGTACAGGCGCGGGTTCAGGCGGATGGCGTCCTCGTGCGCGGCGAGGAGGGGTGCGATGTCCTCCTCGAGCTGGTTCGTGAAGTCGTTGCTGTCGGACGATGACTTGTTGTAGAAGACGTGCGTCACGCGGCTCAGCAGCTGGCCACCACGCTCGAGCGGCAGCATCGTGTTCTCAAACGTGGGGGAGGCCGGGTCGTTCGCCACCGCGAGGATCTCGGCCAGGTTGTCTTCGAGGCCCTTGTCGAAGGCCGGCCTGAAGTCGTCATCCGTGATGTCGGCGAAGGGCGGAAGACCGTATGGCAGGGAGCTCGGCTCGAAGAAGGGATTTGTCATCCCTCGAGCCTACGACCGGCCATGACAGCGTGCAAAGGTTTCGTTGCAAACAATTGGTTGCAAAGGCAACGTTGCAAAGAATGTGTTGCAAAGAGAGTGTTGCAAAGAAAGCTTTGCAATGCTATCTTTGCACTATGAACCACACGGGCCAACTCGATGAGGGCATCGAACCTGCGGAGAACACGGTTCTCGCGGCGGTCGAGGCAGAGGTCGAGACCCTCGGGTTCAACGAGCGAGACCTCGATCTCGACAGCCTGAAGGCGCTGGCGCACCCCCTTCGCGTTCAGATCTTCGACACCCTGTCGACCTACGGCCCCCACACCGCGAGCGGACTGGCCGAGCGTCTCGGCGAGTCGAGTGGTGCGACCAGCTATCACCTCCGCCAGCTCGAGAAGCACGGCTTCGTTCGCGAAGTCGAGGGCAGGGGGACAGGTCGAGAGCGCTGGTGGGAGCGCACCCCTGGCGCGATCAACATCGGCTCTGACGAGGCGATGGCGACCCCCGCGGGCAAGTCGGCCGCCGGAGTGATCTGGCGGCAGTTCCGCGTTACCCAGACGCAGATGCTCACGGACTTCGTCGAGCGATCTGAAGAGCTCGGGCCGAAGTGGCGCGAGGTTGCGGCGATCAGCACGACCAACAGTCGGATGACGCCGGCACAACTGGCGATTTTCGTGCGCGAGGTGAACAAGCTCATCGACCGTTACGTCATGCCGTACAAGTACCAGACTGCCCCGGGTTCGCGCCCGGTGCACATCGATTTCAATGCCTTCCCGGTAGTGGATGGCGATGTTTCGCCAGGCGAAACGGAAGAAGAAAAATCATGAGAATCACCATCGAGAACGGCTCGAAGACCCCCCAGGAAATGTCGGTGGTCGACCCTAACCTGAATGAAGAAAACGAGGTGAAAACGATGACCACATCAACCGCAGTTGCACCGTCCAGCACCATCGCAGCGCCTAGCCGCGACGCGATGCTTTCGGCCTTCGCCACGCACGGCTCGGGCAGCGCGAAGCCGATCAGGTCGAGCGCCCACTACACGGGCTCCGAGCGCTTCGTCGCGAATGTCGGGCTTGCGCTCCTGCGCTGGTCCAACCGTCGCGCCGGCCACGCGCAGCCCACGCACGCTCGCATGGCGCTGCTCCTCGAGAACGAGCGCGTTCGCGCAAGCCAGAACCCCGCGCGTCCGATGGGTGTTCGTTAGTCACACATCCGCAGTTCTCACCCCAGCACCCCGTGCTGGCTGTCATCGCCCTGGTGACCTGGCGTCCTAGCGCCACTTCAATTTTCTTCGGTGGCCTGAGCGATGACGGCTTGTTCGGGGTGTTGTCGTATGCGCCGCGTTGTCCGTCGACGCTGTCGGTTCAGTCGACGGGTGTTTCGATGAGCGCGGCTCCGGTCGGTCCGAGCCGGATGACCGTGCCGTCGTCGAGTTCGACGACGGGCTTGCGCTCAAGCCAGGTCAGCGTCCAGCGCCACTGGCCGGTGTCGACATCCTCGAGGTCCTTTTCGACCAGGGCGATCGCCGAAACGACCTCATCCGGGAGCTGGGTCGGTGGCATGTCGCCGACCGACCATCGGGTTCCGAGCTGCATGATCAGGCCTCCGGTTGTTCTGCGAGCACGATGTCGCGCACCTCGACCGTGTCAGCGACGACGAAATCGAGATGCGAGATGCGGCCGACGGCCCTGAGGTCGTCCGCGGCGAGCTCGAGCGCCGCGGGCCCGGCGATCGTCGCGCTGACGACCTCGGTCTTCTGCGATGCCTTCGCCTCCGTCTTTGCGCCACGGATTCCGATGAGCGCATCGCCGACGAGACCCAGCAGGCCGGACGGCTGTGGAGCGTCGGCCAGTGCGGGCCACGGCGCGGTGTGCACGGAGCCGTCGTGTGTCCAGCTCCACACCTCCTCCGTCGCGAACGGGATGAATGGGGCGAACAGGCGCAACAGCACATCGATCGCACCGCGCAGGGTGATGACGGCGCTCGCCTGCCCCTCCGGGCCGCTCGCGCCATACGCGCGTTCCTTGACCAGCTCGAGGTAGTCGTCGCAGAAGGTCCAGAAGAAGCGTTCGGCGGTCTCGAGCGCGCGGGCGTGGTCGAAGTCCTCGAACGCCTGCGTTGCCGTCTCGATGACCCTGTCGAGCTCGGCCAGAAGGTCGATGTCGAGCGCGTTGGCCGCACCACTCAGGGCGACGGCGGGCTCCGGGAACGAGTACACGAACTTGGCGGCGTTCAGGACCTTGATCGCGAGCCTGCGCCCGATCTTCATCTGTTTGGGGTTCTGCGGGTCGAAGGCCGCGTCCGTGCCGAGTCGGCTCGATGCGGCCCAGTAGCGCACGGCATCCGAGCCGTGTTCGTCGAGCATCGCGGCGGGAGTGACGACGTTGCCCTTGGACTTCGACATCTTCTTGCGGTCCGGGTCGACGATGAAGCCGGAGATGCCGGCGTTCGCCCACGGCACCGTGCCGTGCTCGAGCTGGGAGCGAAGCACGGTGGAGAAGAGCCACGTGCGGATGATGTCCTGGCCCTGGCTCCGCAGCGAGTAGGGGAAGACCAGCTCGAACAGCTCTGGGTCGGTCTCCCAGCCGCCCGCGATCTGCGGCGTCAGGGACGAGGTCGCCCAGGTGTCCATGATGTCGAGTTCTCCGACGAACTTCGTGCCGCGATCACTCTCCGTGTAGCCGGCAGGCACGTCAGACGATGGATCGACAGGAAGGATGTCCTCGGTCGGCACCAGCACGGCGCCGCGGTTGCCATCCGCATCGAGCTCGTACCAGACGGGGATCGGCACGCCGAAGAAGCGCTGCCGGGAGACCAGCCAGTCGCCCGTGAGGCCGCCGACCCAGTTCTCGTAGCGAACGCGCATGTGGTCCGGGGTGAAGGTGATCTGCCTGCCGTTGTCGATCAGCTGGTCGCGCAGCTTCTCGTCGCGTGCGCCGTTCGTGATGTACCACTGGCGGGTCGAGATGATCTCGAGCGGGCGGTCGCCCTTCTCGAAGAACTTCACGGAGTGGGTGATCGGCTTCGGATCCCCGATGAGCTCACCGGATTCGCGGAGCAGCTCCACGACGCGGGCCTTGGCGCTGAACACGGTCTTGCCCGCGAGCTCCGCGTATGACGCCTTCGCGGCATCCGACTCGATCGCGTCTGGCGCGTCGGCGATGATACGCCCGTCCGCACCGATGATCGTGCGGTTGGGCAGGTCGAGTTCGCGCCACCACACGACGTCGGTCACGTCGCCGAAGGTGCAGATCATGGCGATGCCGGAGCCCTTGTCCTTCTGGGCGAGGTGATGCGCGAGGACGGGCACCTCGACGCCGAAGAGGGGCGTGGTCACGGTCGTGCCGAAGAGGTGCTGGTATCGCTCGTCGTCGGGATGCGCGACGAGCGCGACGCAGGCCGGGAGCAGCTCCGGCCTCGTGGTCTCGATCACGACATCCGAGCCGTCCGGGCGGTGGAACGTGATCGCGTGGTACGCGGCGGGCTGCTCCTTGTCCTCGAGCTCGGCCTGGGCGACGGCGGTGCGGAAGGTGATGTCCCAGAGGGTGGGGGCATCGGCCTGGTACGCCTCACCGCGGGCGAGGTTGCGCAGGAAAGCGCGCTGGGCGGCCAGCCGCGACTCCTCACCGATGGTGCGGTAGCTCTGGGTCCAGTCGACGCTCAGTCCGAGTTTGCGCCAGAGGTCTTCGTACTGCTTCTCGTCTTCCGCCGTCAGGCGTTCGCACAGTTCGATGAAGTTGCGGCGCGAGATCGGCTTCTGGTCTGCGGCCTTCGACGACGCGTTGTCTCCGCCCTCGAGCGGGGGCGTGAAGCCCGGATCGTATGGCAGGGTCGGGTCGCAGCGGACGCCGTAGTAGTTCTGCACGCGACGCTCGGTCGGCAGGCCGTTGTCGTCCCAGCCCATCGGGTAGAACACGGTCTTGCCGCGCATTCGCTGGTAGCGCGCGATCAGGTCCATGTGGGTGTAGCTGAAGACATGGCCGATGTGGAGGCTGCCGGATGCCGTCGGAGGAGGCGTATCGACGGAGAAGATGTTCTCGCGGGTCGCACCCGTGCGATCGAATCGGTAGGTGCCGCTGGCGTCCCACGCCCCGCCCCATTTGTCCTCGAGCCCCTCGAGTGCAGGCTTGTCGGGGATGGGCTGTGCTGGGCTGGCGGCGGGCATGGTTGCTCCGATTCGATATGTGCGGCACCGAGTCAAAGTGGAGGTGCCTGAGTGTGAGGTTGTGTGGCAATTCTACGCGGTCGCGGCTGGCCTAATCGCGGCCCGGTCCGCCCCGACCCGAACCGGGGACCGCGCGGAACCTCTAGGAGGGAGGTGCGTTTCGGATATGTCAACACGCGCTGGTGTTGACGCGAATAGACACCGCGCGGTGCGGGGCCGCACGGATGATGGGCCGCGCTGGAGGGCATGTCAGTTCGCGCCTACGTTGACGCGAACTGACATAGCCGAAATAGACACCCCCCCCCTGGGGCTCCAAATCGGGGCGATCGAACCGTCTCCTGCCCCTGCCTACGAGAGCAGATCGGCAGATTTGCCGATGAGTCGATCGGCCGGTGAGCCGACGCACAGACGCGCCGAGGGAGGGCTGAGTCGCGGGGCTAGGCGGTCAGCTCGTCGACCGGCCGCCGCCAGCGCGCCGCGATGATCGCTGTGACGAGCGTGACAACCGAGAGGATCGCGAGCACGATCCCCGGGTGCCACCACGCGGAATTCGTCGCGCTGGCGAGCCCCGCCGTCGCGAGAGGAACCAGACCGGAGATGACGGCCGCGATGCTGTAGGCGATCGACAGTGCGCTGTACCGGATGGGTCCACCGAACAGGTCGGACATGAGACCACCGAGAGCGGCCCACGACAGCGTCGGCAGGATTCCGCCGATGATCATGGTCGCCACGAGGATCGGGAACGTCGCGAACTGCAGCAGGAAATACATCGGGAACGCGATGATCAGCGTGCCAGCCGCGCCGATG
>Ga0247779_1001185_pt1 | contig 12976 bp, 12 predicted proteins | sample UWRJL221509R5_FD_179925 | JGI IMG/M metagenome (GOLD analysis project Ga0247779, IMG submission 179925) | Plant litter microbial communities from Arlington Agricultural Research Station in Wisconsin, United States - UWRJ-L221-509R-5 | ecosystem: Environmental > Terrestrial > Plant litter >...
ACTACGATTAGCAAGAATAACCGGTGCGCTGAATCCTCGGCCTCAATCAGCATCGGTGAGCATCGGAGGTTCGTATTATGCGCTTGGACTGATATACATCCAATCTTGAGAGTCATCAGTCATCCTCAAAAGCTTTTCTAGAAAAAGACTCTTATAGTACAGTATTGTAATAAATAAGGCTGCACACACGATATAGCGGATACGATCAGTGATAGAGTTATTAAGGGTAGAAGCTACAGTTGCAGAGGTGAGAAATAGATTCACAGATGCTCTTAAAACGCGATTGCAAATAGATATGGGGATGACCCACTCACGTTGGGCCCTCAGATTTGGTTACCAGGGAGTTCTGAAGTACTAGTGAGCTACTTGGGGTGTGTGAGGATAACGGAGCCTTCTCTTGCGCCGCTGCCAATCTCGTACACCTTGAAATCCCTGTCGACTCGTGCGTGAAATGTACACCGGGTAGAAGGCAAATTCTATTTATAGCATAAATCGAGGTCCTGAGCCCTTGACCGCAAACTTCCCTGCCAGGACTACAAATATCTAGTCAAAAGTTCCATGTTTATTTACGGTGGAGTACTTAAACAGATGTTTAACTGCGATGGTTATACAATTCAGTTGTTACGCTATTCTACTTAAGGAGGATTGACCAAGTCGATGACATCGCCAAAGCGATGAACGTGGTTCCTAGGAATGTGAACGGCATTATCCATACCCCATTTCAGTATCTTCTCGAAATTTCTGCACTGATGCTTCGTGTTGAAATCGGGGTATGGAACACTGAATCCTCTGCAAAATATTATAGTGAGTAGGATGATTTCGGTCATGAGCGGTAGCGTACTTGACCCATTCATAAGTCAGCATCCCAACATCAGCAGAGCACATGAGGTTCTGGCGAATGATTTCGACACAGTGATCTACGAAAGATAATATGAGTAGGTAAAATAATAATAGAAGACCGAGGAAGCCCGTGTTTGATTTAGATACCTAAATGATTACGGAAAGTTTCGGGCTTCGGGGACGTAAAGATGGGGTCGAAAGTCTCGTAATAGGTGTGGTACGTATATTTGCGAAGGAAGTTCTATAATAAAAATTGCATGAGAGACCAAAAAAGAACCTCAACATATTTTTGAATGTCTCTTACCAAGCAGTGCAATTGGTGGGTAACTTCAATGGAAGCCATGTAGCCTCCTCCGTCTTCTTCTTGGAACCTGACAAGAGAAGGGCTGTCAGGATCCTTACCCAGCTTGATGATGTCCTCCCTGCTCAGACGAGTCGGCTTTACTGAAATACAAATTACGATTAATCAAAGGGCCAATCTCAAGAGCGAGAATGACAACTCGGAATGACGACTAACATACCTTCCTGAGATATCCTCCACCATTCGGCGTCGATCTCAGCAGACGGGGCTCCGCGATACACCGAAGGCCAGTCGAACGTTCCGTTGAACTTTGTGAGTTCCTTGTTGTATTCGACGGCGATGTTTGCAGGAGCTATGCATAGCAGATGGTGTTAAATCCTGGTATGTACATACATCTTCCAGGAACTCACAATATACGCGCATCATTGGGTTATAAACTTTGACTGTGGTACGTGCATGAATCCACAGGCAGAAAAACAGGATGGCCAAGACGCCCAAGGATCCATGCGTAACGTATGCATGGTAACGAGTCCAGAAATTTCGTACTCTGGATCCTTTGTAGTGGGCAAGAGGAATGATAGGATGAGAGTCCTGTCCGAGGAGCTTTTCAATGGACCCCTCCTCTTCGTCTAGCTGCTCAACAGGAGTGTATGTAGGTGGATGAAGCATTACCGAAGAAGTTTGGGGTAGTATCCTGTTTTTTTGAAGGGGTTGGAAAGACAGAAAGAAAATGCTGGAGATCTTATCTGTTGCTCAGAAGTGAGTCCAAGTTTCCACGATATTCCAAGATGATGGATCGTATTCGGGTTTCAAAGACCCCCCCGAAATTGATGTTTGGTGGCGAACCTCATGAATTCTTTGAATATTTCAAGACACATCCAAAAGTACAAGAAGCCCTGGAAGCACTCTGATTAGACCTTTATGGAGAAGGAATGCAACGCTTAATCAAATCTAGAACATTGGGTCTCGTGAACATTCTTGAAAGGGTAGGGTGTATGATCATCGGAGCATTCGCTTAGTTACTGGTAGCCGATTCATAACATCCGGACAAATCGAAATATCTCTTTGTTTCTTTATCCACTTACACTTCGTAAAATTGCGTGCTATTGAGAGAAAAAGAAGCACAAATTTATCAACTATTGTCCGACAAGTATGGGTTCCATTTGGAATTCCTGCATTCATTGGCGAGAGGATCCAAGTTGCAGCTCACACCCGGTGTTAACGAGTCAGATGGGACTACTCCAAAACTTTGGCTCAATTCATGAAAGAGATCTTTTCTTACACAAGGAGAGAATTCCAGAGATAACAGGAAATGTTTAAAGACTGACGCAGAAATGAGGGATTTACTCCAAGTTTCGGTTTCTCCATTCCGACTCTTAAGCATCGCACACAATCTAGTGAACACTCCCGTAGACTCCTTTCAACTCAAACATGCAGTTCTCTCGTGTTTTCATTGCCCTTCTCCCATTCTTGTCGGTTGCCTTGGCTCTACCCACTAGTTCAGAGGCTGGTGAGTGTACTTTCCTTTGCTACGTCGCAGACCATACGGCTAGATGAAAAATGTTTAGGATTGGCCAGACGCCACTCAACCTATGAACCAGACCTGAGTAAGTTATCTCTGTATAGTTTAGAATCATTTTTCACTGACAGTACTAACACGTGTTGTAGTTGTGGACCGCAGAGGTCAGTGTAGAGCATTATAGGTTCTCATATCACATTCTCTTGGCTAATTTTATATTTAGAGGAATTCACGGACGATGTTCAGAGCCACTACAACCGACGTGAAGAGTTTACCGACGATGTTCAAAGCCACTACAACCGCGAGGAGTTTACCGACGATGTCCAAAGCCACTATAATCGACGTGAGGAGTTCACCGACGACGTTCAGAGCCACTACAACCGAGAAGAGTTTACCGACGACGTCCAAAGCCACTACAACCGTGAAGACTTTACCGATGATGTTCAGAGTCACTACAACCGTCGCGAAGAATTTACAGACGACGTCCAGAGCCACTACAACCGCGAAGAGTTTACCGACGATGTCCAAAGCCACTACAACCGCGAGGAATTCACTGATGACGTTCAAAGTCACTACAACCGTCGTGAGGAGTTCACAGACGACGTCCAGAGTCACTACAATCGCGAGGAATTCACTGACGATGTCCAAAGCCACTACAACTAGAACTTTGCTCTTCATCGCTATGGAACACTGTCTACGGTAAGTATTTACAACTTCCCATATGTGTGAGCCAAAAATCATATTTTTTATTAGCACTCTACGGTGTAATGTTCTCGGAACGCTTGCGCGTTGGCTGCAACGCTCCATGGCTTTGTTGACTCACGAATGTATTACTATCGAACACAGATCACAAATTTTTCTCGTCATTTTACCCGATTTTATTTGCTCTATCCTTTTGTATAAATTTGTTCATGCAATACAAAGAAATATGGGATTCAAGTCGTCATCAGAGATGATTTGTGCAATTTTCACCAAGTCAAGAAACGGAAATGTGGCGCCGGCTCTTGCCGGACGCCGGCATGGCAGCGCATCAACGTTCCAACGTCAACATTTGTCAACAACAGCGCCGCGTCCTAAAGAAAGGTTTTGGGCGCGCTTAACCTTGGTTTGTTGGCACCCTGTATCGGTCCTACAACGCAATTACGACTTTGACTGGTCTTACCACAAATTTTTATGCCAATTCATATATTATCAAGATTCACCACTATTGTATTTATTGCAGCGCAAGTTGACTTCGACTCTGGGCAGACTTTGACTGCGCGATAACCTTCACACACTTATTGGCTACCGAGTCAAGTTGTCACATTACCTGCAGTTTTATGCACGCTCCCTATATTTGTAAGTAATTCAAGGCACTTCTGGAGAATATTCTGGCCGTATCTGTAGTATAAACAGTTTGTGTTTGTCTTGATCCAAACAGTGGACTGTCGATCTATCGTTGACGAGTCGCCATATTATGGGAGGAGAGACCTTTCTGGTTTAAAAAATCCTAGGTTCAAAAAGAAATTTCCTGTACTTTTGTAACGTTCAGAAGCATAGAGTTCCACATTTGCTGTTAAAGGCGGCCGAGCGACATCAGAGCTCTTCAAGTGAGAGAATTTATGATCATTTACAAGGTTTCCACCGTATTCGCGTACTCCCTTAGCGTAGCAGATTGTTCCGTTCCAGATACAGTTGGTTGAATACTCTTATGAATACTCTTATTTGCGTTAGCTCTATTTGTGCTAAACCGGTAGGTTGAGTCTTACGTGCCCCTGCATCCCTTGACAAGATAATCTGACATTCTCTTTACTCGTATAATTTTTTTTACTAAGCTAGTAGGGCATCTGATCAGCAAGAATTCAAATCTTGGTTCAAGTTAAGCCCCAAAGTGTCAAAAGCCCCTACTTATAATCTGTGTCCAGATTCGGCATTTTGGATGACAAATTTCTAGTCAATATATTTTTTGCTGTCAATTCATAATATTCCCACGGCGCATTGCCGTGAACCACATCGAGCACGACCCCTTGGTAGACATTGGAGACGATGTCGAGCCTTCCATATCCCTTGTCGGCAGCCGTACAGACCTTTTCCGATATTATTCATGCAATAATTGCTGCTTGGGCAAGGCTGGACAAGTCTTTGAACCCGTTGGTGACTTTGCAGTGGCTGCGCTCGCACAGATTTACACTACGGGACTCTCTATATATCTTCCACATTGCCAATGCTACCATGTGGTTGACTCTCATGCAAGATCCAGGATATCCAACCAAACTGGCCATTCCAGTCCTGTATACCATCGCTCTCCTCGTGCCATTCACCAGCCAGTTTTTCGTTCCAGCAACACCCGTTTTCAGCTGGATTTTGACATGGTATTCGTCACGGTTTATGCCATCGCAGTGGAGGCCTTCAATATCAGTTTCTCTGTTACCCACCCTTGAATCCGTACTCTACGGTGCCAACATCTCCGATATCCTGACTCGCTTTACCCACCCAATACTTGATTTGCTAGCATGGCTGCCTTACGGTGTCGTGCACTTCACTTGTCCGTTTGTGGTGGCCATTTTCCTATGGATTTTCCGCACCAAACCGACACTCCATCTTTGGGCAAGGACATTCGGGTATATGAACCTTGCTGGCGTGTTCATCCAGCTTGTACTACCATGTTCGGCACCATGGTACGAACTTATATACGGTCTCACACCCGCCAATTACGGCATGAAAGGTTCGCCAGGTGGACTTGCACGTATCGACACATTATTCCATTCAAATACATACACCACCGGATTCACAAACTCTCCTTTGGTTTTCGGTGCATTCCCATCCCTTCACGCCGGCAACGCTACCTTGGAGGCTTTATTCCTTTCTCATTTCTTCCCCCAGGTCACTAAATTCATTTGGGTGTACGCCCTCATTTTGTATTGGGCGACGATGTACCTGACACATCACTACCTCATCGATGTAGTTGGTGGTGCATGTCTCGCTACTGCCTTCTTCTACCTATTTCTTCCAGACGAACTCAGGGGTCCTGCAGCCCAAGCTCTGCCACCCAACCTTTACCTTGGATCGACAACAGGATCAAGGAATAAATACGATTTATATGATTTAGAAGATCCGGCAAGAGGAGGTGTTATGCTTTCTGCGCGCGAATTTGATGCGGTCAGTGAGCCTAGCTCGGAGGATGAGGAAGTGGACATCACTTATCGATCACCCGTTCCCGGAAAAACGACGTTCCCCACAACGATACAAGCGCCACCACAGGGAAAGAAAGCGACTACAGGGACGGCCTCGAGGGGGAAAGGACATCGACATACGGCGTCCATCGCCAGCCTAATACGGGGTGACGAAAGGGGTCCTGAAGATGGATGGAGTCCTGTCGCTGGATCATTCCCGTTCACAAATGCGAATGGCAGAACGCGGGTAGATTGAACCATAGTTATTGACTAATTGTTCTTAGAACGGACCCAGGCGCTCCGATATTGATACCACTGTCTTTTTCCTGCCTTCTTTTCATAACGGGTTTGGGCATAATTTCCTCCTGATAGTTACTCAGAGTGGTTTATCGTATATAACTACAGTACTTAGTGCGAAGCTTGGACATTTGCCAGCTTTTTTTATTATCTCTATATACATACTATTTACTAGTATCTATTTCCCCTCTCATTCATCTCTTGCCCGCCTTTGATTTGAAAGCACACATGTATACCCCAGCGTTTCTCACAACAATTTCAGCAAAGATTTGGCTGATTTGGCGAGTCTCGTACTCCCAACGCTTTTGAAGCCTTTCTTCAGACAACCCCACAAAGCGCCAAGGCGCCCGACAACTAAACCAAACAGTATCGATAGGACAACCGATTTGGATCGAACATCAACCACAACTTTGACCCTTGCAACTTCAAGCGCCCTCAAAATTATCCCACGTTGACGCTTCCTTGCACGCAGAAATGCCCCTTACCCGAGCGAATACCACGCGCAATAAATCTCGCTCTCCAGCGCCACCAGTCATGTTAAATCCTTCAACTCTGAGAGCGTTCTTGCCGCCGTCACATTATGCAGCTGCTGGAGGTTTCAATATTCGCAGTCCTTCGAGTCAATCGACAAAGGACGAAGAAGATTATGCAACGAAGAAAAGCAGAAACAGTCGCAAAGATATAAATGGACAACACCGACAGAATAACCCAGAATCTTCAAAGTCTCCTGGGTTTCTCAGCGATAGTTACGGTCCAGTCATGGCTTCCAAGCGTCCAAGTTCGCGTTCAGGGTTTCCAGATATAGAGCCACAGCTTGTGCCTTCTCTTCGAGATACTATAGACCGAATGACGCGTATTCCAGGTTCTGGTACATCTTCTGTCGCGCACAAGTCAGGAACGACGACGACGACTACAAGCGAACCGTCCATACGAGATCGACAAAGGTTACCTCGCCCAAATTCGCCTGGACGAAGAACAAGGGGCCCTATCCCAGAAGCAAAGTATTCGGACAACCAAATGTTCGCAAGTTATTATTCACCCGCTGCGATTGAAGAATCGATTACGACAAATGTATCTCAAATCTACTCCAACCAAAACACGCCTACTACTACATCTACTATGAAGGGTCCTGTAAAATCTGCACTTAAGTCGTCCTTGAAGGCGACTGCTGCTACAACTAATTCACCCCAGCCGTCTGACATAACTCGTTCTCCTTCTGTAGCAGGGTCATCTCTGCGGACCATGAGAAGTCTTACTCGTAAATGTTCTGCGACATTGAAATCGCCATTCAGTAGTAACAAGTCTCTTTATGAGAGAGGACGAAAGGTAAATTTTTGAAGTTGCATCTCTTTCTCCATTTCTCATACATTTTAGAACCATGGAAACGTCATGCTACCAATACCAGTCTTGGACAACGCTCGAAATGATTTGGAGCCTGAAGGAGGCAGTAGCTTCGTGGTAAAGAAAGCACCCAAATCCAGTATTCCACGTCCACGAAGATACTATCACGACGATCCCCAGGATTCCGACCTTGATCGACAATATGATAGCGTCCTACGAAACAATCGAAAATTAACAGTAGCAAATGCTGAGGTCCCTGCATCTGGCTCAGAAAGTGATGCTGACCCGCGGAGGAATACATCTTTTTCATACGCCAATATCAAACCTACGAAAATAAAGAACGAGGAAGGACATGTTGGCCTAGGTCTCTCTTTACGAAACAACCCGCAGGAGCAAACATCGAATGCGATAAGTTGGAAATACTCGGGAGTTAGGCTTGAAGATAACCAACACCAAGGTCAAAACAGTAATGCGCAACGAGAGAAAAACTTGAGATTTTCCTTGCCCGAATCAGATTCTTCCGTGTCGAAATATTCTCAGAGTGTAGCGGACAGTGAAAAACCATCCAGGATGAGTCCGGAGAGTGATTATGGAAGCGTCGAGTACGATAGGAGAACCTCTCCATCGGCAGGAACATCGAGAATACATACAGAAGGCTCGATGGAGTCTGACGACCAGTCCTATTATGGAAGCAGACTTCAGTCACACAATAAGACTAGATCCTCCCCAATATCTTCGGTATCAACGGTACAAAGTGCGGACAAAGAATTGGAATCTAAGCGAGAAGGCTATTCCTTCCGGAGACCAAAGTTTAAAGAAAAACGCCGAAGCTCAAGTTGCACACCGACGATATCAGGCTCGCCAGAGGTAGAAAGTGAAGGTTTTGTGCCTATTGTTCCTCCACGGCCTCGATCAGCCTGTCACAGGTATGAAGCGGAACCATCTCGCGAGTCGCGGGTATTTCCTCCAGACCTCCGGGAATTGATCAAAAGCAGGCATTCATTCACGAAAAAACTTCCCAAAGAATCGTCTGGCCCGCTATACCATAAACCAGTCTCGAATCAAAAGACGGAGGATGGTTCGGATGCGAAAATACAACGAAAGCAACAGATTAATCATCAGACCCAAGTCAAGAACGCGCATTCTACAGCGGCTTCTACGATCGTTGAAGATTATCGATCTGCAGCTGCTCGAGAACGAAAGGCATTTGGCATTCCTCCGTCAGAGTCAGAAGAGATTTTTAACCCTAGTGGCGATCAAAACTATAATAATCTTTCGCAGTCAGGCAGCGAAGAGTCATCTACGCCAAATTCCCTATGGCAGGACGAAAATTACAGTGGAGATGCTGAAAGCCTTTTTAAAGGGTTCAAGTCTGCTGACCAGGAAACTCCTAGGCAAGAGTGGAAGGTGAAAATAAAATTTCCTGATGAGTCAGAAGTGCCTTTGGCTTACATTGCATCATGCTCATAGGACTCTATACAAGACAGAACTCCGCGATTCAGTGTCATCGCACCTTCTTTGAGTGCATCATCTGTGCAAGGGCGTTCTTCCCAAACAGATAGTCCACAGTATCCACGTCGCAAAACGAGAATCAATTTGGATGGAAATCCCGTCACCGATGAGCACATCGAAAACGAGGAGATCCCGAGGACTCGAGAGGCTGTTATTCAAGAAATTTTCGAAACTGAGGAAATCTTACTAAAACATCTTCATATATGTATGAATGTTTTTATCCTCCCGCTGCGAGTCAACAACAGCCGCTCATGGATATCAGGGGTCCCTCCGAGCGTTGCGAGACTGTTGGACTGGTTCGACGATATCATCAATCTCCATGAACAGATTTATCAATCCCTCTGCTGTGCCAGAGATACTATGTCTCCAGCTACTGACCGTGTGTCAGAATCCCTGCGATGTTTTGTTTTGAAAGGAGAGACCTATCAACCTTATCTTGTTCGACTTGCCGATGTATCGGAGGAAATCCTTCGCTGCGTGAACGATCCTAGCAGTGATTTTGGCCAATTCATCTCTATTCAGCAAGCGTCTCCTGACTGCGAGGGATGGTCACTCGACGGGTTACTGAGGCTACCTGTGAATCGACTGACAGCTTATCAAGAAATGTTTACGGTGCAACTTTTACATGATTTTCTATGACCCTGTGACTAACTTTTCTTCTTGCAGAAGTTATTGGATCTGACGCCTAAAACTCACCAGGACTATTTGTCCACTTTTTCTCTTTCACGATCAACAGATATGCTCATCAGGGTTATGACGGAAGTCAAAGTACGAGAGGATGAGTATAATTTACTGAAACGATTTTCAGCTCGAATACAAGGGCTGCCCCTTGCTGATAAGCTGGCTATTCGGGAAAGGAGGCTTCTGCATTCTGGACCGTTGTCTCTCGTTATCTCTGGCTTATCTGATGCTGTTGCTACTGCTTCCGCCACACGAAACATGGACTATCAGGGCGTAGATAATAGGAAACGCGGAGATCGGTCTTCAAAACTGCTAGATGCTATCAGCACTACGAGCTCTATATCTGATAAGTCTGACTCCGAAACGTCTGTATCATCTTCCGATTCTAGAGATCCTCCACCCGCTGGTTTATCTTCTAACTCTGATGCTGCAAAATCTTCTTGGCTCTCTCGGCTTCCTTTGCGTAAACGGTCCAAATCCAAATCACCGATGCCTCCAGCGATTGAAAAATTGCCTGAACTTCCGGTTACTGCCGTTCAATCTATCCCGGAACCTACACTGCAGACAGTGGATGTCCATGCCTTTGTGTTCTCTGATATGGTTCTTTTGGCTCAGCCCAGCCGAGCATCTGGGCGTATGTCTTGCTGGATCTTGCTCGAAGACCTAGGACTATTCAGGCCCTTGTCAATTGCACGTATAGACACTAAAGGGCAAGGTATTGGTTTGTTGTTCGAAAAACTCTTGTTTACACACTGGCGTTGATTTTTGTTCTTAGACGAAACAATCCTGTCGCTGGAAGCTCTTGATCTACCGCCGGAAAGCATGAACGACAATGTAGACTTCCGCGCTGCCTCCTTTCGAACGATCGAGCTATTGCTCCCACTAACGCTGAGTGGAACGTCTCCCAGTGAACATGGTGCGAACAGTAGCAGTCCACTACTCCAGGCCTGGCTTTCGGCATTTCAAAAATGTATGAAAACGACTTTGCAGCAGCTTACCTTCATTGGCCATGTCAACCAACAGGACGCACAATTCATTGGGTCTGATAAAGTACTTGATACGTACCTCGCTGTCTCTTCTCTCGTCAATTCTGGGCTACCCATACCTAGGAGTCCATCTGGACAAATTCCAAGTATATATGATGGAAAAGAAGATCATGCCTTTGGCGATGAAAGAGAGGAACGTGGGTGGTGGTCCCTTCGTTTCCAACAAATCTTTCGCCAATTTCAAAGACAAGATTCCTTGCTCTTCGAGGATGAATAACCTGAATAACCTGTTGTTTCTGCTAATCTTGCTACCATATGATGTATAATATAGGACGGTGATAATGGTCACTAGATATGTGTATGCAAAGCAGCTTTTGTGTGTAAATCCTTTTTTTAGATGGTCATATAGGAAATCAAGCTAAAAATTGATAGAAATGCGAGAAAAGTGACCCAAAAAGGTAAAACGTTCTAACGCTATTAGCAGGACTTCGAACACAGCCTTTCTTACATCCTAGCTATGTACACGGACGACCCTCCGCCATACAACGTCGCAATTTCAGACTCGCACGAGTATTCTGCGGACAACACACGGCCTGCCAGTGACGATATCAATGATTCTGTTGAAGGCAGCGAAATATCCTCTACATTAGAGACTGGGTTCACCACTCTATCCGCCGAAATTATTGCAGAAATACTTCTGCGGGTCTGCACGCTAACGCAGAATGAAGACCACGATTTACATTTGGAGCCCCAGTACCGATGGGTCTGGGATAACCACCCTCTTTCATTAGCGAGCGTGTGCAGAGTCTGGAGAGATATTATTTGCTCCACATCGGAGTTCTGGAAGACTGTTATTCTACGCCTTCCGCGTAACAAGGACCGATTCCCTGTGGAAATATTGCAGGATTGGTTGAATCGTGCAAAAGGACGACCTCTGGATATTTTCGTATATTGCCCACCGACATCGGTACCTCGAGAAATGAGATACATGCAAGAGGCGCTAGCACTACTAGCAGAGCACTTCGAGCAGCGGCGCTGCATTGAAGCACATCTTCCACTCGTGTGGTCCCAACATCTTTTCATGGAGTGTAGTATGCGTACATCGGAAGGTCCCATTTCCAGGCTCCCTCTTCTCCAGAAAGCTGTTCTTGATTACAAAATGGACCATCTTTTGCACATACCTGATGCCCAGCTCCCCAATTTCACTCAAGTCAAGTCACTGCGACATCTGTCACTGCTGGGTGTTCGCCTCACAGGTTCAGATCCTCTTCCGAGAATAAATATCAAACGCGTTACGACTCTAACGTTACATGATATCGCCAACATACCCCTTCTCTCTCTTCTCAATCTCGATCGTTGTCCCCAACTCACAAACCTCACGATACTGAACTCCCGAGTGGAATACCGGTCATCATTCACCAGGATGGTTCATGACAAACTCCAGACACTGACTATTGATTTAGTGGATTATAGATCACTCGATAGGCTATTTGAACACATATCTTTTCCCAACCTTAAATCTTTATCGGTTCATTCGCACCAAGCTCTCTTGTACACTTACTGTATTCTCCCATTTCTGAAAGCCTCCGAATGCAACCTGACCAAGCTTTCCCTTAAATGTCGCATTGATCTCAAATACGAATTCGATCTTATTGAACTCCTTTCTGACGATTCGATATCTCCTTCACTTCAAGAGTTATATATCGAAGATTATGAACCACCGCAGAATGGGGAGCCTAACCCACCCAAGGTCTTCGACACGGGACTTGGTCCCACCTTTTTCGAAAATTTACACCCTGATCGAGATCCAAGTTATCTTCCACAGTTGGAACATATCGAGCACAATGGCCCTTTGGCTGTTTTGGATATCGACTTTCTTGAGCCTCTTGTCATTCGCTCTAAAATTCGCGATAGACTGGCGTCGTCAGGCGAGTTCTTGGCAACAAGAAGCGACTTTGATAGTCAGATGGCCACCTTGCGGAGGGTAGTTATCAAGGGTAATCAGTACTCGGAGGAAACACAATTTACTGTTTCCGAATATTCAGACCCACACTTCGTCTGGGAAATTATTAGCCTCATGGATGAAGATGTTTTTTCTCTTAGAAACCAAGATGGGTCAATCTGGCTGTAGCATAGAGTGTGAGTAGCCTCTCATTCTCTGCAGGAACGGCACCACTTACTATGTACGTCTGTAAAGAAACAACAAATTCTTCGCTAATCATTAATACAGGTTTCCCAAAAAAGGCAATTCATTGCCTTAATGATAATACTTAGTAACAAGCTTACCTTCATTGCCCACGTCAATCAACAAGACGCACAATTCATTGGGTCTGATAAATTGCTCGAT
>Ga0247779_1001186_pt1 | contig 12967 bp, 15 predicted proteins | sample UWRJL221509R5_FD_179925 | JGI IMG/M metagenome (GOLD analysis project Ga0247779, IMG submission 179925) | Plant litter microbial communities from Arlington Agricultural Research Station in Wisconsin, United States - UWRJ-L221-509R-5 | ecosystem: Environmental > Terrestrial > Plant litter >...
CGACGAAGACGTCGAAGCTTGCTGATCTTGGGCATCGGCAGTCGTAACTGGAGGCATGATGGTGGTAGTTGGAGGGAAAGCACGATTGCACTATAAGTATCCAAAGTTCCTAATAATATAAGGATTGAGTCATAAATAACATTAATCACTTTCCGCGTGCACAATACAAACCGAATCCACCCGATTCGCGGAGGACAAGTCTTTTCTAGACATGAGATTGATGAGGGCCATATCATTGGAAAGAATTGTCCGTACTAACGTGATCTGTCTCTCACACGACTTTCGAATTTATCTGACAAAATTCCTATCGGATATCGTCTCTGAAGTCGTTCTTGTACAAATATTGAAAGAGAAATTCGATCAATTGTGGTTTTACTGTGCTCGACATGAGGGTGTTGACAAAAGAGGGACGTCACACCTTTTACATTGTGTGACATCGGTTAATGCTTTAGCCGAAGCCGGCTCCTGCCATTTCATCCATAGCCTCTACAACCATGATATACCTGATACTCTACCACTCTCTACAAGCTTGTTTTGCTGCTTGTACCCGACCATTAAATCTTTGATTTTTCACTAGACCCATCTTCTCTGTGGGCTTCTTGATGCTATAATCCTCTTTAAACTTGTCTTTCCTCTACTGTGAGGCGATCTTACTTTGTTCAGACTTCAATCGCCACTCCGATGCTCAACTTTACGGCCCTACGGGCTTGGAGAATAGAATATTCACAATGTTCTTGGCTGTCTCCCTCGTCTACTAGGGCCTAATATCCACTCTCTAACACAAGGTTGCGATTTTTCGGCACGGACGTTCGACGACTTGGATTTAATTCGTGATAAGCTAGTAGTCTTTTCAGGCTTTTTCGAAGGGAAGGTGTGCATATCTTTCAAGCTCTCTACAAACCTGCTATTCTCGGTCCTTAAAGCTATCGACATTATGTGTGGAGATAAATATGATCAGCTATTTTGCAAGTTCGGCGTACATCGGAATGTTTCAAGTGCCGTAGTTTCTTTTATCTCATCCGTTGCGCCAATGTGAGCAAACGTCGTTACTATCACAAATCCCTACTGGTCTCGAAAAATTTCCTTGTTAGCTGTATCTATTCACATCCGCACGATAATCCTCATCGGTGAATGAAACGCCCCTTTCATACCATTGTTCGAAACGCGCGACCTTGGGTATAAGTATGGTTAATTTTCTGGTCAGAATCCTTGATAAACTGGATTTTTTTACTTTAAATTTGGTGATGTTCGAAATCTCGAAACAATATTCAACTGAGGATTACCAGACTGTCGTCGATTATTTCGACGAGGCTATTGCGGAGCCTGGGTCACCGAGGCCTGCTTCTTCTTCAACTTCACTTATACTCGACAAGGCGCAACCAGAGGTTCCATGGCACGAAATCCTGCGAGAATCTTTTCGGCATTGTCTTCCAATACGGACAAGGAATTATTGCGTGGTGCACCGAGTCCGGACACACCGCCTATATTTACTCGACAGCCCAAAGTGATACCATCCGCAAGTGCCCAAAAAACTAAATTCACAGAAAGGAAACACATTCTTTGAAAAGATAAATGCATTTCGAGGATGAATTATGCGGTTTTCCTCAAATAAAACGGGCCAGAAATGCCGAGTAACACGAGCTTCCTTGCGGAAAACGGAATTCGATTAGACATGCAAGAAAACGATGTGATAAGTAGTACATGAAGGGGTATGCAAAGAATGATGATGATGATGCGAAGGAAACCGTCGAGGTTCATGGATGGACGAAACAAGAAATGATACATAAACTTGAAGAACGAAAGCAAGCGATTAGCAACATTCAGTAGGGATAGGAGGGGCAGGTTTACGATAGCTAGAAGGACGCTTTTTTATCTCGTGGGGCGAGCGGTTCAAAAAGGCAGAAGAAACGGGAGTTAAAGGGGAATCCGGAGTGATTGGACCAGCACTGCTCAAACTATTATCATCACAGGAAGAAGACAAAACAGTGAAGCTGGAGATGGGAGAGGCATCGGGGTTACTCTGCTTAGACACGTCTCTGTGCGAGTTCCACCCCTCGTAGCCCTTTCTCGTGCTCCATAATTTGAGCTCAGTCTTGTTGGATGAACTGATAAGCCATTGAGACGTTATGTCTGCGACTTTGAGGTTGGCGGATGTGGCGATACCGAACTCCTCAGCACACCCTGCGCTGTGTTCATCTGGGCTTTCGACGATAAGAGACAGCCTCCCTGTCAATCGCTTAAAATCACCGTTGGGGACAGCGGGCAAAGCCTTGTCGCGATAAGCCAAGAGAGACGAGGGGGACGTTGCAACATGGACTTGACGTTTGGCGCGGTGGACGTCAAGAACTAGAGAGTCGCGTGATGAGGCAATGCGACCTGAGGATTTCTTTGCACTCTTTCTTTGATGAGATACTGGAGTAGGAGTGGACGTGGCGCGAGGCCTTTTCTCCACTAATTCGGGAGCAAGAGATGGAGGATAATTTTCGGAACAGTCGCTCTCATTTTCCTTCGGGAATACGAGGTCAAAGGGAACATCTGCGCCAAGTTTCTTCCGGAGCCTGTCCATCTTCTGCTTGCGGAAGCTGTTCGCTGAAGGGATTATGAGCGGTGTGAGTACAAGGGAATCTCGTGGAGATGTCTCTGTTGCAACGAGAGCATAGGCATCCAAGTTGGATCCTGCTCTTGAATTTGACCGAGAATGAGATGGCGAGGAAGAAGAAGAAATGAGCGAGTCATCGTCCGAACTTGATGAGTTGTCTGATAGTGGAGAAGCGGGTATTATCTCGAGACAAGGCGATTGCGTTGTAAGCCTGAGTTTAGGGGTGATGTCGGTTCGAGGCCAAATTTCGAAAGAACTTTTCTTCGAAATAAGAGGGCGATGCGAATTAAGTGTAGAAGAAATAGAAGACGAGCGAGAAATGGGCGACAAGGATCCGGTCGATGAAGAGGAAGATGTCGAATCGACAGAGCTTCGTCGAACTTTCGTCAGCCTGCGTTGGGTATTATTGAGTGCATAAGGTAAGGCTACGTGTATTGGACCTGAACTCAACTATAAACAGGGCAGTTACGAAGATATAAAACGATTAAACGCACTGGTTGATCTGATAGTTGCATCTATGAGCTGGGGTGTCGCGCCCAAGATTTGCTCAATCTTTCTTGCTCTGCGCACGAGCTGTGCACGTTGGTGAAACGTAAGTTCGTTAGTCGTCGGTGGTGGTGCAGGGTAGACCACTTTCATATCTGGGTTCATGACGGCTCAGAGGAGAGGTATCGCAGAATAAATGGCGGGCGAGGGCGGAGAAAAGAGAATTAAAGTCCACCAGGGAAAGGAATCAGCTCGTCCTTCGAATGCCATCGCATTGACAGTATTCATATCTTCTGAAAACAAAAAACCGCAAATAGCCCACGCGATGCCAAATTATCCGCAAATGTGAGTTCTTCGTTTTATTGTCTTGAAGAAGCCTAAAGGCTTCGCGCATGATAAGCCCTGAGAAAGGCACGTCGTATAACGCCCAAGAATAGCCGTGCTTATTGTCCTATGGTCAAATTCTTGCATACCGCATCAGAAATTCAGAGCGCTTCGGGTGTGATGTTAAATAGCAGAATTATAAGACAATAAGCATGCTAGTCGTCCAGGAGTAAGCAAATAGCACATCAAACTTTCCAGCGAGAAATATCGACATTTCGGATCTTCAACTTGGCGTTCCAACTTCACACGCGTGCCAGTGAGGCTCATCGCTCTCTCTCGGTGCTCGTTCACCATTCCATTCGTTGACACTGGATATTCTGTTTTGTTACAGCTCGTCGAGACTTAGAAGAGTGCATAATGAGGGGACGTCACCATGTTTCCAAGCAACGATGGAAAAAGACATCCAGGAGCGCGGTGATAGAAGAAAAGATATTTCACGATGTAGTCAGCCACCGTGTAGTACCCAGAGTCTCAGATAACCAGCGTTCGCCGCACCTGGAGACATACGAAGCAAATCGTGGAGGCACCGGGCAACCATGTATATGATGACAGCGCCGATTCAACCCCGGAATTATCTTTCCTAACTGTGTGGGTGGACAACGCTCAATTGCCGTCCTCAAATTATGAGTAAGGTCCGTCATGAAACTGTGATTTTTTTGACAGAATGAACCTCCACTATAGCGACAGTCGAAATAAATTCTATGCTACATCCGTGAGCGCGTATAGGGGGCTGTGTATGAAAAAGCCTGATTTAGACGACTCAGTAACCACGTTTTTCGTTCATTACACCCACCTATGTTTAACATACCGGAATGGATGACGCCCCTTCGAAACGACGAGAATATCGCGGTGATAGAAGAGCAGAAAAAGGAAACGATGTACTCGGGAAACCCATTACTACGTCGCATCCTGAGCCCCGGGTTCTCGCAGAAAGCGGCGAGCGCAGCACAACACAGCGATTCGACATATGCGTTTTAGCAGAGGATATCGGACAACTTATTACTACGACGCATCCTGATTCTTGGTTCTGGCGAATTAGGAGGGAGAGCTTGAACTTGGCTTGAACAGACCCAAGAGGTTCTTGGAGTTTTCTTGGGGTTTAAAGTCTTGGTCAAGCTACATTTGAGTGTCAACTTGGCCAACATGTGAGCTGATTCATAGGACGAATAAAAATGAGGGAGAGAGATTGACATCCGACATACGTGTATGCCGACATCCACTGTTAGTGGTCGTCGGACAATCACGAACACTTATATGTGCCTGCGGGCGCGTATGACTACTGGAAAATCAAAATTATCCGCGAGCGTCGCTGGGCTCCAGGACCAGAACACCGGCATCACAAGTACTGCTCAAGAGGAAGGACCCCGTACCGTCCTTTCTTTATATCATTGTGATCAAGTTTACGCCAGTGAGTCGAGTGATATGATGCATCTATCACAAAGACAGGCAACCCGATTTAACGTGAAGCAGCCACTAATTAGCTCTAAGCAAATGAACGCATCTATCAGCTAGAATGTCTCTAGATTTAACATTGAAGAAACCTGATACTTATGAATTTCCCTAAAAGGTGGCTAGCTTATAACTCAAGTGGTGTGAGTGTCAATTGTCGGTTTTACTTCTCTGAACTAGAATTGGTTGTTTCGAAGGGGGCTTCATCAATTTCGGCATGTTCGAACTTCTTTCTATTTATGCTGGCGAGTAGACGGCAAAAGAAAACATACGTGAGTGTAGGGGACGAAAAGCGTGGTTACCGAATTGTTTATAAACAGTCTTTTTCTCTCAGACGGCAGATATATACAGCCCCTTATGAACAAGTTGAGTAAACGCTCGAGGAAGAAGCAGCCAATCTAGAATTACATACAAACGACCAAAGTAAACTTGGGGGAGTAGGTAAAATATAAATCTCCGCCGCAGGGTGGAGGAAGGCCTGGCTCGCTTCGCCATCCTAGATCTGCAGGGAGACCGGCCGTAGGATTTTGAGAGTCCAAATGAAGGGAAAACATTTCTAGTTCTTACATTATTCTCTCTGTAATATGTACAATACTAGGAAATCTAATGATTTTACCGTTTACATCTTTAGGGGACAAGCACTGGGCAAGTTGCAGCTGTTACAAGATGAGGCCGGCCTCCAGGCTGCACAGACTCAGACTGAAAGTCCATGGCCCGTGTTATCCCAAAAGTTGTAAAAGCCTTGTAGAAAGGCGCAGAAAGTGGCAATTTTTTGTAATATACATAAACTACGGCGGTTCTATAATGTACTTCTAATCTCAGAGGCACGTTAATGGCAAGAACTAAGGAGGAATCGCTCAAAAAAAGTCAGCCCCGATACAATTCTGGTACATACTAACAATTTGGCTTCGTTTGTTCGGGGAAAGTGCCCGGCAGGACCCCTCATACCACAGAATTGTGAGCGTAGCGAGGAATTATCGTATCCTGAATGCTAATTGCATCTGATAATTAGTCTCGTAGTACCTGGTATGCCGACACCTATTAGTGATCATCAAACAACTCCGAAGTAGCGAAATGTCCCGGACCTAACAGCAGCTGCGGGCGCGTAAGTAGCCCACATCATCGGTAAACTGGCAACATGTAGTCATCTACAATGAGCAAATTGTCAGCCCAAACGCAGTGACAAATCAATTTGGGACAAACTCACAAATTTTTGCACTCGGGGAAAAACCTGTATGTAACCATGGACGTCGGGACGTCGACGATGCATCCATGACACATACTGTTCCATGTCATCGATCTAAGCGCTACATTATATAATTCAAAGGGCGCGCCGAGAAGGAAACCAACGAGCTCTGAAGTATTCTGGTGTGGTATTCTTGTGGTGCTATTAGTATAATTGAGAGAATGACAAGTTAATGGCCCTAAGTAAACCTTGAAATTTGGAAAGTAATTAGGCACACTAATAGTTGACTAATATTATTCCTATATCTTTTTTAACGGCCATAGCGGCAACGGAGTGGCCGGGGGTCAAACAACTGCCGAAAATGCTGGGCAAAGTGCATGCACCTACTGCCAACGCTAACGATACAGCCGTTAACTTGTACACCCTTTCTCTTTTCTTTCTCTTTTAGATTTGCTTTTTGCCGTGCTGGTTCTCGGTGGAAGAACAGCTACTCTGGCCAGTCTTGTAAGGTTGCTACCAGGACCGTAGACCTCTCGGCATGTCTTTCTTCAAGCGAAATCAACCCTCCAATGAGCCCGATACAGACGAGGAGAACGATGATACCATAGACCCAGAGTTGCGCCTGCGGACGGTTCGGACAGCTGCATCTGCCATAGCAGAGTCGATAAAGTCGGATCAGAGAGCGGAGAGAAGGAAGTCACGGAGGTTCTTTCGGAGACATACAGTGGAAAAGAAAGCCCCGCAGTCCGCCCCTGCTACCGTGGAAGCCCCAACATCTGCTTCACGGGTACCAGGAACGCGAAGAAATGTCTATGTGAATCATCCGCTATCGGCCATGGAGGTAGATCACGAAGGAGAACCCAAAGTACGATATGTCAGAAATAAAGTACGGACAACGAGTGAGTACAGCTTTATCTTTCATTTGTGTATTCTTCTAAGTAGCCTTCCAGAGTACACTATCCTTACCTTTATACCAAAAAATCTGTATGAACAATTTCGACGGTGAGTTTTCAATCATCCTATCACCTTTGCTGCGTACATTGAACAGGTAACGGCAGAGTGGCAAATCTATTTTTTCTTTCCCTTGTTATCCTGCAATGTAAGATATTTTCCTCTCATCTTTCAACACCCTTTTAACCCTGACAAAATGTAGTATTTCCGATCTTCGGCGCTGCCGCTGGTTCTATAGCTGTATTGCCGCTTGCATTTATTCTGACGGTCACAGCGATCAAAGATGGCATTGAAGATTATCGTCGAGGAACTCTGGACGAAGAAGTGAATACGTCGGCTTCTACGAAGCTAGGTGGAGGATGGAGAAACGTGAATCAACCAAGGGATCCTCGAAACTGGTTTGAGAAGCTCTTAGGCCTCAATGCTCCTGGGAAGGTAACAAAGGGCGTGCGGAAACTTCGAGACAGAGAAGCGGGTGTGGCTGGACAGGATTTGCGAGTAATATTGAATAAAGCAGGCGACGATTCGGCCAGCGTTCTAACACACGACATCAGTCAAAGCAGCATTGATTTACCCCAGGGCAGAGGTGCAGGCGGGCGAAGGCTGGAAGACATCCAAAGCATAGACTCACACAGTTATCCTCCCACCACTATGGCCGAACTATCCAGAACCTCTCTATCTGAAACTTCCTCTTCCCCTCAGAATAAGGACCAAGCGGAGTGGTCGCAGTTTGGATCCCTGCATCAATACCAACAGTCTATTACTTCTAACTCACAAGCCAACATTGGTGTCGTTGACTGGAGAAAGAGGGCAAGTGGATCATCGCGCTGGGAGCGGACCCTTTGGAAGAAACTGGAAGTTGGAGATATCGTGTTGTTGAGGGATAATGATCAAGTGCCCGCCGACATTGTCGTGTTGTCTACCTCGGACCCCGAAAACATGTGTTATCTCGAGACGAAGAACTTGGACGGCGAAACCAACTTAAAACCTCGTAAATCAGTGCGCGCAACATCAAATATCACGTCTGAAGAAGATATCGAAAAGTCATCCTTCTATCTGGACTCAGAGCCCCCGCATCAGAACCTTTACCAATACCACGGTGTGCTTCGATATACAGACCCCTCTACTAATGAGTCGAAGCAAGAGCCTGTTAGCATCAACGAGCTACTTTTACGCGGCTGTGCGATTCGGAACACCTCCTGGATCATAGGTCTAGTGGTCTTTACCGGTGCCGACACGAAGATTATGCTCAATGGAGGTGATACACCTTCAAAACGGAGTAAAATTGAAAAGGAGACCAATTTCAACGTCATTGTTAACTTCGTGGTGCTCACACTTATGTGCGTGATAGCTGCTATCTTCAGTGGCTTGGAAGACTCTCGGACAGGCACCAGCACACAATTTTTCGAACAGGGTACTGATCCAACGACTTCCCCAATTGTTAACGCTATCATCACATTTGTGTAAGATTGACTTTTTTTGTCCTTTCTTGTTTTTCACTTCCTGACTTTTTTTAAGGTCATGTCTAATTGCCTTCCAGAATATCGTGCCTATTTCTCTCTACATTTCGATAGAAATCGTCAAGACTATTCAGGCCTATTTTATTTCTCAAGACGTGGAAATGTACTATCAGCCATTTGACACGCCTTGCGTTCCTAAGACGTGGAATATTTCGGACGACCTGGGTCAAATCGAGTATGTTTTCTCCGATAAAACTGGCACGCTCACCCAGAATGTGATGGAGTTCCAAAAATGTTCAATCAATGCTGTTGCATACGGAGAAGGCATCACAGAGGCACAACGCGGTGCCGCTACCCGCGAAGGCAAAGGAGAGACATTGGATCCACAGACAATCAATGAGAATTTGGCGAAACTGAAACGAGAGATGGTCGGCACTATGGAGCGAGGCTTCAAGAATAGATATATGCAAGTGGACAAACTTACGTTTGTTTCGCCCAAATTTGCCCAGGACCTCACTGATCGCTCTAAAACTCAACGCAACCATATCGTCGCTTTCTTCCGCGCTCTGGCACTATGTCATAGCGTTCTTGCTGATAAACCTGAGCCACAAAGCGACCCTTTCTTGATCAACTACAAAGCCGAGTCTCCAGATGAGGCAGCATTGGTTGCCGCCGCTCGTGATGCTGGCTTCCCGTTCGTTGGCAAAACAAAAGATACTTTGGAGATCGAAGTCATGGGACAATCGGAGAAGTACACACTTCTTAAGATGCTCGAGTTCAACAGCACCCGCAAGCGCATGAGTGTCATTCTCCGATGCCCTGATGGCCGGCTCATTCTCTACTGCAAAGGCGCCGACAGCGTTATCTACGAAAGACTGGCGAAAGATCACGATCCCGACTTGAAGGCTCGGACAAGCAAGGATATGGAGCTGTTTGCAAACAATGGCCTGAGGACACTCTGTATATCATATCGCTATCTGGAAGAAGATGAATATTTGACTTGGTCGAGAACTTATGACGCTGCTACAAATGCAATCGAAAACCGGGACGATGCCATCGACAAAGCCAACGAACAGATCGAGCACTCTCTGTATATCCTTGGAGCGACCGCTTTAGAGGACAAGCTTCAGGAAGGTGTTCCCGAAGCAATTGAAATGCTTCATAGAGCTGGTATCAAGCTATGGATTTTAACTGGTAAAGACGGACATATATATCTGTGCCATTTTACTGACTAAAGTACCAGGTGACAAGCTACAAACAGCGATTGAGATCGGCTACAGCTGCAATCTTCTCAAAAGCAACATGGATCTCATGATTCTCTCTGCTGGAACTCCTGAGCAAACCCGAGCACAGCTCGAAGCTGGCTTGAATAAGATTGCATCGGTCCTTGGTCCGCCCTCTTTCGATCGCAACAAACGAGGTTTCGTCATAGGGGCACAGGCTTCTTTTGCGGTCGTCATAGATGGAGATACTCTTCGACATGCCCTCACGCCAGAGTTGAAGCCTCTTTTCCTCAATCTGGGCACTCAGTGCGAAACTGTCGTGTGCTGCCGCGTTTCTCCCGCCCAGAAAGCTCTCACCGTCAATCTTGTGAGTTTGGAGCATTTTCACCATATTCGAATATCTAATACATGTACATCTAGGTCAAGGAAGGTCGCAATGCAATGACTTTGTCGATCGGAGATGGCGCCAATGATGTTGCTATGATCCAAGAAGCTAACATCGGTTGTGGTCTTTTCGGTCTCGAAGGATCACAGGCTGCCATGTCTGCTGATTACGCATTCGGGCAATTCAGATTCCTTACTAAGCTCCTTCTGGTTCATGGACGATGGTCGTATCAGCGCATTGCGGACATGCACAGCAACTTTTTTTACAAGGTATAATTTTTTCCACTTCTGAAAATAATTGCTTACATTGTTAATGGTGGCGATAGAATGTTATCTGGACCTTCGCCATGTTCTGGTATCTTCCATTCAACAGGTGAAATATTTTGCTTTTCCAATGACGGGATATGTCCTGACTAATTCTTGCTGCAGTTTTGATGCTACGTACTTGTACCATTACACTTTCATTCTCTTGTGTAATCTTGTATTTACCTCTCTTCCCGTCATTGTTCTTGGAGGTACGTTGTTAAGATTAATCTATATCGGAACGCCTCCTCACACCTTGATACTCAGCTTTCGATCAAGACATTAATGCTAAAGCGGCCTTGGCTTTCCCTCAACTATACGTTCGCGGCATTCGTGGTTTGGAATACACTCGTGGAAAATTTTGGGCCTACATGGCCGATGGTTTGTATCAGTCAGCTGTGGTTTACTTCATCCCCTATTTAATCTGGACCATGGGGTTGGCGGTTTCGTGGAACGGAAAGAATGTGGATTCCTTATCAGATTTTGGAACTACCGTTGCTGTTGCTGCTATCGTATCTGCCAACACATACGTTGGAATCAACACGCACTAGTAAGTCTTCTGTGTCTTTTTCGTGTCTGTATGCCGTCTGACTTGAATTCCCAGCTGGACGGTTATCACCTGGATTGTTGTTTTTGGGTCAACCATCGTGATGATGTTGTGGATTGTCATCTTCTCGTTCTTTCAAAGTGTTGATTTTAATGATGAAGTTACCATTCTCTTTGGTACTATCACGTTTTGGACTGCTGTCCTGTTGTCGGCCATCATATGCCTAGGTATGTTCTCCTTATTGTAAACCATGCTAACGTACTAATTTTTTCTTCCAGCTCCTCGCTTTATCATCAAGTATTGGACAACCGTTTATCATCCTTTAGACAAAGATATTGTCCGAGAGATGTGGGTCAAAGGTGATCTGAAGGATCAGTTGGGTATCTCGCATCGTAAAGCCCGCAAAAATAATCCGACGGCCAGTAATCTGGAGGCCGCGCCAATGTTCATGGAACAGCATAGCCGATCGATTTCTGACATCCACACCAGTTACGAACCGGCAATGGTCAATAGTCCAGCAATGAACTCATCACTAAGGCAGACATACCTTGATACCCCACCTATGAACGAAACGATTGAACTTCCTCCTCGTGAACCTGATGTCCAATATGCAACCATCCGAGATAATCCTACCCGCGACACCCACCTTTCACCTTTGCCTATCGATGGGCGCAACTTTTCATCTTCTCCACAGCCCTCGTACTACTCTGCTTCTGACTTACCGCCGGCTTCGCCATTACCTTCACCGAAATATCGATACCCTAATGGTGAGATAACGAGCACGCCGCCGAGTAGGAGAACTAGCATTGCTACGTCGCGGGCTGTTTCTCTCTCTGCGCGAGGAGCACCAACCGCTCCTATGCCGATTGCTCCCCTACCGCCACAACCACAACAACAACCGCAGGATATGCTGGCCGTACCAGAGTCACCGTATGGCGGCATTCAAATGAGTGACGCTGCTGGTTATGAGATGCAAGTGCGGAGCCAACAACAATATGCTCCTTCACTGTCGCCACTGAGTCAACCACCTTCACCGTACGGGCATGGGCATCCTAGGGCGCCCAGCGAAGCATCGTATGTGTCGTATGCCACCGCCGCATCTGAATTCTATACTGCAGAAGATGGCAGAGGGGGAAGTAGTGTTGGGCATGGTCAACCATTTGCAACATCACAGCCGCACCCTACTCTATATCCTCAGCAGTATCATCCACAACAGTCGGTGTATCATCCTTCTTTAACACCAGAACGAGAGAGTATGGAGGATGATCGTGCTACGATAACTGCAGATCCACGGCGAGCAAGTACGGCGTCAACATGGGAAGGGGGCCGTGCACTGTAATTTATTAGACTGGTATATTATGTTCTTCTTTTCATTCTGCTTTCACTCGTTTTTCTTCACCTTCTGGACCCCTCAGTGCTGCTCGAATTGTACTCCATCATTTATCCCCTTCTATTCGATGCATACCTTACGACTCTGACTCTAACCCACCGTACCCTCCGCCCACTATTTTCGACTTTTGTTTTTCATATGACACATCTGGATCGGACAATTTTACTTATTATTAGGTCTATACCAGAAATTAAACAATGCATTAATGAACTCGAATAACTTGAATGTAAATCTTGAATGCACGAGTACTCTATGCCCGATTCTTTCTTGGAACTTGACTCTTGTTGCACCGCTGTTTGCTGCACATGCATTTGTTTAGTTAGATGTAAAACACTGGCTAGAGTTACTAAATTTCCAACTCGAATTCTCCCATCAATGTTGGGCGCCTATTTTTTGAAACTGAGGGTGTCAAAATCTCCGCAACCGCTGTGAATCTCCCTCTCTAAATGTAAAAAAGAGACAAATGTAAAGAACATTTTTGACAACGGTGAGGTTCGAACTCACGCCCTTTCGGACTGGATATTGAGGACGTGAGTTCGAACCTCACGGAGCCCACCTAATTCCAGCGCCTTAGACCACTCGGCCACGTTGCCTTATCAACTGAG
>Ga0247779_1001187_pt1 | contig 12964 bp, 11 predicted proteins | sample UWRJL221509R5_FD_179925 | JGI IMG/M metagenome (GOLD analysis project Ga0247779, IMG submission 179925) | Plant litter microbial communities from Arlington Agricultural Research Station in Wisconsin, United States - UWRJ-L221-509R-5 | ecosystem: Environmental > Terrestrial > Plant litter >...
CTTGCCAGCCATGTCCGGTCGCTTCAGGCCGGGCATCTGGTCGATATCGCGTCCAATAACCAGCACAACGTGCGGCCGTGGTTCGATGGCAAGCTCGATTTCGCCCCGCCGGTCAAGAACCTGACCGATCAGGGGTTTCCGTTGGAAGGCGGGCGGCTGGATTATCTGCAGGACCGGGGCGTCGCGGCTCTGGTCTATCAGGCTGGTTTGCATCGGATCAATCTGCTCGTCTGGCCATCACCGGGCGGCGTCGATGAGGGTCCGCAAAGCATCGATAAAGGTGGCTATAACGTGATCCACTGGCGTGAAAAGGAAATGAACCTGTGGGTTGTTTCCGACCTCAACCCGGCGGAATTGCAGAAATTTGTCACCGTTTGGCGCGCACATGATTGACCGGCAGCGTTATTTGCCAGGGAAATCACGCCGGTAGTTATGCCTGCCGGTCAGGCTAAGAGGTTGGGAATGAACCCTTCTTGTCGCCTCTGGCCGGCTTGCGCCGATCGCTCAAATCGGTGCGACACCACCTCTCGCCACTCTTAAGGGCATTTTACCTTTTGGGGGAATAAGAGGGGGGCAAGCCCGGTCTAACTTCCTGACTGGCAAACAGGAGCCTCATTTGGCTGATCCAACACCACCCCATGCCCCGGCCGACGCACAGGCACGGCGAGATACTTTTGAACAGCTGATGCTGCCGTATCTCGATGATGCCTTCAATCTGGCGCGTTGGCTGACGGGCAATCGCAGCGATGCCGATGATGTCGTGCAGGAGGCTTATCTCAAGGCCTTGAAGCACTTCGGCACCTATCGCGGACCGGAAGCGCGAGCCTGGCTGCTGACCATCGTGCGGCGATGCTGTTTCAGCTGGCTGAAGGTCAATCGATCACAGCAGCTCACCTTCATGGAAGACGAAGCGATCGCCGAGATTGCCGGCCGACCGACGGTGATCGCCCTGCACCCGAAGGCATCCGATACGCCGGAAAGCCAGTTGAGTGACAAGCAGCGCCAGAAATATCTGAACAGCGCTGTCGAGAATTTGCCCCTGGTCTATCGCGAAGTCATCGTGCTGCGCGATCTGCAGGGCCTGTCATACAAGGAAATCGCCGAAATCGCCGAAATTCCGATTGGCACGGTGATGTCGCGCCTGGCTCGAGGCCGCGACCATCTGCTGAAATATCTGGAACAGCGGCTCGGCAGCGAGGTGGCCAATGGACTGTGATCGCGCCGACATATTGCTGAACGCCTATATCGATGGGGAACTCGATCTCTCCAGCAGCTTGACGCTGGAGACTCATCTGTCGAGCTGCAGGGCCTGTCGGGAGAAACGCCAACGTCTTGCCCATCTGGTCGCCGATCTGCAGGTTGGGCTGGAGCGATATCCGGCACCGGTGGAGTTGCGCGATCGCCTGGTGAGCATGATTCGGCCCGCATCAACTGTGTCGGCTGCGACTGCCGGACCAGCCATGGTCGTCTTTCCGCCACGTCCGTCGTCGACGTCGAGGCAGCGTTTCAGCACGGCATTCCGCGCGCAGGTCGGACGCCGGCAGCTCCTAGCGCTGGCCGCCTCGATTGCCGGTGTTGCCCTGGTCTCCGGTGGCACGACGTATTGGCTGACCGGGCACGGCGAAGGGCATGAAATGGCGGAGGAGGTTGTCGCCAGCCATATCCGCTCGCTCATGGCATCGCATCTTGTCGATATCGCCTCGGCCGATCAGCATACGGTCAAGCCGTGGTTCGATGGCAAGGTGGATGTCGCGCCGACCGTTGCCGATTATACGGCTCAGGGCTTCTCCCTGATGGGTGGACGGCTCGATTACCTCAATCGGCGGCCCGTGGCGGCACTGGTCTATCGTCATCAATCGCACCTGATCAACGTCTTCGCCTGCCCGGTCATGGCTGGGGAAGAGAATGAGACCAAGCCGGAGGCGGCAAATATACGCGGCTATAATGTCCTCTATTGGACCGCTGGCGATGTCACCTACTGGGCGGTGTCGGATGCCAATCAGGCGGATTTGATGACATTTCGCAATCTGCTGCAGGATGCCAGCAGCAGTCGGGGCTGAACAACATCGGCTGAGCGAGGCTGGCCCGGTGATGCGGGCCGGGTGATTGGATTGGGTGGCGTGACGGGCGTACTTTCGCGCCACCCATATCTTATTCGTGACCCAGCACCGGATGTGGCCGATAGCATTCCTCCAGCGCCGCCTTGTCCTCGATCGATAGCGTGATCTGCAAGGCCTCCAGGGCATCTTCCAGGTGGCTGAGCTTGCTGGCGCCGATGATCGGCGCGGTGACGGCGGAATTGCTGAGGACCCAGGCCAGGGCCACTTGCGTGGGTTTGCAGTCGAGCCTCTGGGCGACCTCGATCGTGCGGTCCGCCACGGCGAAATCGTCATCCCGGTAATAGATATCCGTTGCGTAGGAATCGGTCTTCGATCGGATCGTCTCGCCGCCACCCTGGCGGTGGCGATTGCCGGCCAGGAAGCCGCGGGCCAGGGGACTCCAGGGAATGCAGCCGATGCCCTCCTCCTGGCAGAGCGGAATCATTTCCCGCTCTTCTTCGCGGTAGATCAGGTTGTAGTGGTTCTGCATCGAGACGAAGCGGGAGCGGAACAGATGGTCCGCCTTATAGAGGTACTTGGCAAATTGCCAGGCATGCATCGAAGAGGCGCCGATATACCGGACCTTGCCGGCCTGGATCAGATCATGCAGGGCGCAGATCGTTTCATCGATCGGCGTTTCCGGATCGAAACGATGGATCTGATAGAGGTCGATATAGTCCAGGCCCAGGCGCTGCAGCGATCTGTCGCAGGCGTCCATGATATGCTTTCGGGACAGTCCGCGCCGGTTCGGCTTGTCGCCGACCGTGCCATTGAAGCATTTGCTGGCGATCACGACATCTTCGCGGTCGCTGACCAGGTCGCGGATGGCGCGGCCGACGACTTCTTCGCTGACGCCGTTGGAATAGGTGTCGGCGGTGTCGAAGAAATTGATCCCCGCTTCCAATGCGCGCTCGAAAAACGGCCGGGACGCCTTTTCATCCAGCACCCAGTCCCGCCAAGCCGGCGTACCGTAAGTCATGGTGCCGAGGCAGAGGCGCGAGACGCGCAAACCGCTCTTGCCCAGGCGGGTATAAGCCATGGAGTGGGACATCGCTGCTGCTTCCTTATGCTCGCTTTATACGGCTTGATCAGAACGGGATGGCCCAGGTTAAGCGCTTCCGGCGCATCGGTCGAGCGTTCTGCCGCCGGCTCGGGCAGGTCAGGAGCGACCTTGGAGGGGCCTTGATGGGGCAAGGATTGTGCGACAAATCACGCATTCGAGACATGTGACGAAAAAATGCGATAATTCCCTCTTGAAGACGGGGGCATCATGAGTCATATCGCTTGATGCGGGACGGTGCGGAGGTCGCGGCGCCCGACCCGCTGTCGGTCCGCGCCGAGTTCCCCAAGGAGGAACAGGCCATGCGGATTGACGATCACCGTGTCGTGCCGTTTCGTCGCACCCAGGCGGCGCAGCAAATCAGCCGAACTGTCCATGTCGATATCGAGATCGATCTCATCCGCCAGTGCCGCGAGGACTGGCGGCGGGGTGAGACGGAGATCTGGCGCCATCTCTCGCTAGAGGCCGATCTGCGCCGCGACGCCACTGGCCGACTGCGGCTCTATGGTCTGCCCGACCATGACGAGGGCGTGGTCGTCCCGCCGGCGGATGATGGCCAGCCGATAACGCGTTTTGAAGAGCCGGGCCTTTGTGTCGCGCTGCCAAGTGCGGCGATCCGTGAAGCGGAGGCGGCCCTGCAGCCCGCAGTCGTGGTTGCGATACCCCTGCGGCGCGCCAGCTAACGCCCTCAATCAACTCTCTCAATTAGGTTCAGACCATCATCGGCGTGGACAGGCAGACGGCCTGTTCCCGCCGATATTAACCATTTGTTCCCGCCTATACCTGAGTATAGGCGGGCTATACGGTTGCCGGATTGGGTTCCGGGCGCGACTGGCGGATAACCAGAGAACGCCCTATCCCTTGGAGAACGCCGATGTCGATGTTCCAACTTGGCCAGATATCGTTTGTGCTGATCGTGGTGCTCGCCGGATGGCGGTGGCTGCCGCAGCCGCGCCAATCGGTCCAACGGGTGAAAATGCTCGATCGGCCGGTGGCGGGACGCGACATCAGCGGCGGCGATAGCGGCTGGGGAAGATAACCGCGCCGACCAGATGAGGCAGCGGGCAGCGATCGGCCGTCAACACTGTTCGTTGGCAATTGGGATGCTACCCCTCAAGGGAATGAAGTGGTTCCTGCCGACGTCTATGATGAAACGGCAACCAGCTATGCTGGAGAGGCAGCTAGAGAAAAACTGGGTAATTGACGGCCATGACGATCCAATATCGCGCCAATAGAGGTGGTGGCTTATCCCGTGCCTGATAAACCGACACGCAAGCTTCTCAGTCGCTCTCATCTTCGGATGGTCCTTCTTGCTGCCGCGATTCTGTTCACGGCGGCGGCGGCCATCTCGGTCTATCAGCTGAGCCAAGAACGTAATTCTCTTTTTTTCAGCGACCAGGCCGGTACGCGGATCGTCGCCGATATCCAGGCCGACTATCTGAGAACATTGCGGGCCGCCGAAACTTTCCGCAGCGATCCCGCACAAACGAGTCTGGATCGGCTTCGCGCGGCTTTCGCACTCTTTCGCGACCGCTCGACCCTTATCGGGACATCCCCCGACACCGTGGGAATCCGTAATATCCCTGCCCTTGCGGCGGCGTCATCGCAGGTCGAAAAGTACCTGCCGCTGCTGGATGCCGATCTGCAGCAGGTCAATGTGGCAGATGCCGCCAGCGTGGTCCCCTTTCTTCAGAAAGCGGACAATCTGAACCTGCTGATCGCCCATATGATGGAGCAGGTCTTCACCCAAGATTCCCGGCTGTTTCAACGAACGCATTTGATCGGCGATTTCGATCTGACCAATATTGTTCTGGGCGTTGCCCTCGCGACCGGCCTTATTCTGGTGCTTCTGGGCCTTGTGCAGTTGAAGCGGACTGAAGAACTCGCTGGTCAGAACCTGCGAACCCGGGCGCTGTTGGAGACGAGAATGCGCGCCATCGAGGCGACGCGCGACGGCATTGCTCTTGTCGGGCCGGATGGCACGGTCGAATTTGCAAACCGCTCCCTCGCCGACATGGTCGGCATCGCCTCGGCCGACATCATCCTGGGCCAGCGCTGGAGCGAGGTGCCGGCGATCGGCAGCGTTCCTTTATCGGCAGCGCAGCAGGGGCAATCAATCTCCCGGGAAGTCGCCATTGATCAGCGCGTTCCGGGAAGAGCCGTCAAGGGAATGGGCACCAAGGAGGTGCGCCATTGGGATTTATCGATCACATCGCGGACCGACGGCGGTAGTGTGGTTCTCGTCCGCGACATCACCGATCGGCGATTGGCGCAACGTCAGAACGAGCTGCTGCGGGAACAATTCCTGCGATCGCAGAAGATGGAGGCCGTTGGCCGTCTTGCTGGTGGCATCGCGCATGATTTCAACAACCTTCTCGCGGTGGTCAGTGGCTTCGCGCTTTTGCTGAAGGAAGATCTGGCGGGACATGCGGAACATGCGGGATTTGCCGGCCAGATTCTTGCTGCCTCGGAGCAGGGCAAGGAACTGGTCAAGCGGATTCTCAGCTTCAGCCGTGCCGATATCGAGCGGCAATCGATCGTCGATACCCGCGAGGTCGCTATCGAGACGGTGAAGATGCTGTCCTCGGCCCTGCCGCGGCGGGATCGCTTTTACAGTGTCATTCCAGAAAAGCTGCCGGCGGTTCACGGCAATGCAACGCAGATCACCCAGGTCATCACAAATCTGATCCTGAATGCGAGCGACGCGACCGAGGAGAATGGCGGCGCTGTGAGCTTGCATGTCGATACCACCACGATAGATGGCGGTTGTGCGCAGGGTCTTCTGGCTGAACTGGCTCAGCATGTATCGGAAAACCCCATTCGGGTTGTCCAGGTCGATGAAGAGACGAGCAAAGCCTGGATCGGTGTTTTGTCGCCATCCGGCGAATATCTGCATATCCACGTCGCCGATACCGGCTCAGGTATTCCGTTCAATGTCATGGAGCGGATGTTCGATCCCTTCTTCACGACCAAGGATCAGGGCAAGGGTACCGGCCTCGGCTTGGCATCGGTGATCGGCATCGTGAAATCCCATCACGGTGCAATTGCTGTCGAAACGCGGCTCGGCACGGGCAGCGATGTCCATATTCTGTTGCCGGTCGCAAAAGCCGATATCGGCGAGCCGAAACCCGTGCGGCCGGTCATCTCTCCGGCCGGCCTGTCCGGCGTCCGGGTGCTGATTGTCGATGACGATATTGCCGTCGGCACTGTCTTGCAGAAGATGTTCGACCGTCTGGATTGTGATGCGACCCTGTGTGGGGATTCGCTGATTGCCCGGGATTCGATCATCGAAGATCCCTCGGCCTTCGACCTCATCGTTACCGACATGACGATGCCGGAACTGAATGGAATTGACCTGGCGATGGCCTGCCGCCAAGCCGGCTTTACCGGAACACTTATTTTGGTGACGGGGCGTGCCGAAACCGTGTCCGAGCCCTTCTTACGCAATGCGGGAATAAACGGCCTGATCGCCAAGCCTTTCACGCAGGAGGATGTCGCGCGGGAAATTCGCCAGGCACTGGGCCATGCCGTGCTGGTGACGCAATAGCGTCCGATCCGGCTTCAGGCGGGATGCTGATGCAGCGCTTTGACGGCCAGCTGGGTCCGGTTCGTCACGGCAAACTTTCGGCAGAGCGAGCCGATATGCAGCTTGATCGTGACTTCCTGGAGATCCAGGGATCTGGCGATCTCCTTATTGGTCATCCCCTGCTTGACGCAGTCCAATACTTCCTGCTCGCGCCGCGACAGCGTGACGCCGGTTGGCGTGGTGGTCTCCACCACAGCTGGCGGCTGCTGTAACTGCCAGGGCACATAGGTTTCGCCGGAGAGAATGAGATTGACCGCGCTGATCAAGGCAGAGCTCGGCATGGTCTTTGGCAGGACACCGTGAATACCGGCACCGACCAGTGTCTGCATAAGGTCATGTTCGACATGGCCGGATAGAATTACGACTTTCAGCTGAGGAAACTGCTGGATGACATTTTTAAATGTTTCCGCGCCGCGGACACCCGGCATTACGTAGTCGAAGATTGCAATGTCGCAGTCAGGGTTCTGCGACAAGATCGCCAGCGCGCCATCGATATCGACAGCCGTCAGGATCTCCGCCTGGGGGGCCTGTCGCTTAAGATAGGCGCACAGCGCATCGATGATCATCATGTGATCATCGGCAATCAGAATTTTTCTCAAAAGACTGCTGTCGCTGGGGGGCATTCTACGCGATCACTCTGGAAATAGTCGGGAACGTCTCAACTGAACATCGTGTCAGAATAAATGTTAACTCCTTGTAAACGCAACGCGCTTGCCGGTGCAAATATCCGCTTTGGAACAATTAAGCGCGATTTGGGCGCGACGATCGGTGGCAATGACAATACGAATTATACGGCTTATACGGCCTCTAGCTGGCGATGGACCAACCGCGGCGTCGAATCGACGGCAACCGGATCGGAATCGCAGAGCATTTAAGGGAGCCGCGCGGTGAGCGAGGCAACTTGCCGGCGGAGATTCCAGGTGTCGATTGGCCGGAGATGTTCCAGAATCCAGGCTTTCCCAGGGTAAGATAGAGGGCAAAATAGAAACTGGGCCGGTTCGCCTTTGCCGGGCCGCCGACCAGTTGAAACTTTCGGCGATTGCTCGATAGTGGTGGTGCAGGGCCAATCCGATCAGGGGAACATGGTTGCCAGTTTTTGCCGCGTCACATCCTAGTCTGCTGCCGACCGACGGTTCGTTCGTCCCTCTGAGCGAGCCGTTCCCGCATATCATCCGATCGCCAGCGGTTTCGCCTGACTACTATCGTAATCTCGCTGCGGCCTTCCCCGAGCCGGCGGTCATTCTGGGGCGCCGCGATGGCAAGATGAATAATGCCGCGGCCCGGCTGCCTTTTATCAGAGTACACGACAATTCCGGCATCGCGGAAATTTGGCGCGATTTCTTCGACTACCATACGTCGGAGATGTTCTGGCATGACATTCTGGCAAATTTTGCGACGTATTTTCATCAGCGATTTCCGCTGGCCGAGACCTTGGCCGGCAAAGCTTTCGCGGATTGGCGCATCGCGCCGCGCGGTGGCGATAAATCGGCCGATGCCTGGATCGATTGCCAATTCGTCATCAACACGGCTGTGACAAAAGAGTCATCGGTGAAAACCGTGCATGTCGATAAGCGCAACACGATGTTGAGCGGATTATTCTATCTGCGCGATGAGCGGGACGAGATCGCCGGCGGTGATCTTTGCCTCTACAAATGGCGGCGCGATCCTCGATTCCTCAAACACCGCATGATTTTGTCGGCTGACTTGGAGCAGGTCCGGACGATTAAATACGATGCCAATCTGTTCGTCGGCTTCGTCAACGATTCCTTTGCCGCCCATGCCGTGTCGCCCCGTGGGATGACATCCATCCCACGCCGCTACATCAATCTGATCGTTGAAACGAAGGCTGACCTCTTCGATTTGCCGCCCGTGAGTCGTTGGGTTCAGGTCTGGCATTGGCGCAATGTGCGACGTACCGGCTATCGCTCGCTCGGTGGTGATCGGCGCTAGCGGCGGATCACGATCGTCCTCAATCTGTCGGTTCAGTGATAGACAGCGCGACGGCAACGCGCTATCGACAGCGAGCGCTGAAGGCAGCGTCAATCAAGTGGCGATCGCCATAAGGAGAGATCATGAGCAAGAAATTGGTCCGCATGTCGAAAGACGGACCCGAAGGTAAAGGCTTGAAGCAGGGTGGCGTTACCACACTCGGCAAGCTCGTTGCGGGTAATCCGGTCGAATCGAGCCATAACTATTTCACCGACAAGACCGGCAAATTCATGACCGGCGTCTGGGAATGCCAGAAGGGCACGTTGAAGCTGACCAGCTACCCCTTCGATGAATTCTGTCACATCCTGAAAGGTGAAGTACATGTCACCGATCAGCGTGGCAATACCGAGGTCTTCAAGAAGGGCGATACCTTCACCATCGCCAAGGGCTTCAAGGGCACCTGGCATATGCCGAAGACTGTTCGGAAGTTCTATACGATCTTCCTCGAAGCATAAGATCACGTCGAGATAGACCGCGCTACGCCACCCGTCGGACCTGCTTCGTCTTAGGTCAGGCGGCGTGGCGCTTGCCGTCCTTCCAGTCGTAATAGCGCATCATGGCCGGCACGAACCAGGTATTGCCGGTATAAAGCGGCATGGTGGGGAAAGGCCTGTCGGCGAAAATAGATGCGCCGGATTCTCGTCCCAGCAGGCGATTGGCGATCAACCGACCAAAATGCGTGCCCATGGGTACGCCGGCAAAGCAATAGCCAACGGCATAGTGCAAGCCGTCGATCTGCCCCAGATGTGGCAGCAAATCGAATGTCGCGGCACATCGGCCAGTCCAGACATCATCGATATCGATCTCCGCGAGATCCGGCAAAATGGCCCGTAATTCGCCGGCGAGGCGACGCGCCATAACGGGGAGCGTCGATTTTGTCCCGGTCTTGCCACCGAATAGCACGCGCTTGCCATCGGGGGACCGGCGCAGAAAATCGATGTTCAGGTTGTTGTCGATATACGTACGATGGTGCGGCAGCAACCGTTCCATCAGGACCGGCTCCAGCTCCGCCGTGGCGATCATCCAGGCATCGAAGGGAATGAGGCGGCGCTGCAGCCAGGGCAGCAATTCGCCGCTATAGCCATTGGTTGCGAGCACCACGTTTTTTGCCACGCATGTGGCGCCATCATCGGTCGACAAGGTCCAGCCTGACGGACCGGTGCGACGCACGGATAGGATGGGCGTGTGCGGGAAAAGATCGACGCCAGCGGCGATGGCGGCGGCGAGCAGACCCTGGTGATATTTCCCGGGATGCAAGGCCGCCATGTCCGGAACGACGACACCGCCCTGATAACGGTTACTGGCGATCTCGCGGTGGAGATCGGCTTTCGAAATCGCGGCAAACGCGTTGCCGAGATGCTGTTGGCGCAAGCGAAACTCGGCAACGATCTCGTCATACTGCTTGGCGGTATTGGCCAGTACCAGGCGACCATGGATCTGGTAGTCGCAATCGATCCCGAAAGCGGTGATGGCTTCCTGGACGCTGTCAAAGGCAACCTGCATTTCACGATAGACAGCAACGGCATGCTCCGTGCCGTGCCGCTGTTGCAGGTCGCCGAAACTATATTTGAGCGTGCGACCGACGAAGCCGGCATTGCGCGAGGAGGCACCTGACCCGATCGCGCCTCGATCGAATACCGCGACATGCCGGCCGGCTCGCGCCAGGTGGATTGCCGCAACCAGCCCGGTCAGTCCGGAGCCGATGATCGCGACATCCGCTGTTGCCGGGGCAGACCGCTTTGGCAGGTCCGGCCGGGGTGCCGCTCGCCACCAGAAGGGTTTGTCATCCGTGGTGGCTGGCAGTTTCGGCATGGGATTCCGGGCGATGATGATATCAGGCGCCCAAATTATATCAGGCGCCCAACTATGTCAGGCGCGCATATATTAGGCGCACATGTATTACGCGCTGAGGGGCAGTTGTTGACCCTTGGCCTCGCCAACATGACCTGTCTCACAATAGGCCGCAACCAGATCAAGCCAGCGCGATGTCATCACCCGGCAGAAGGCAACACCCTGGGTGAAATATTGGTCCGCTTCCTGCAGGGCTTGCACTTCGCGCACTTCTGCCTGATCGCCGAAGTTCCGCTGCATCGACGCCCAGCAATCGCGCGGGAAGGAACGCGCTTCCTGCAAGGTCACTTCCGGATGGGACTGGAAACCATAGGTGCGATCGCCCAGGCGGAAGGCCTGATTGGTGCAGACGTCATTTTGCATCAGCAGAACGGCGCCAGCCGGCAGGTCGAAACTATCCTCATGCAGTTGCATGACGCGCTGTTCGATCGCGAGCCCGCTGAGCAGCGCGTCATTGTGGGCCGCGTCGGTCAGATAGATCGCCGGATAGCCGACCTCCATGCTGCCAAAGCGATAGACCCGTTCGCCAAAAGCGCGCGCGATCAGCTGCGCGCCAAGGCAGATTCCAAGCACCGGCACAGCGCGACGATGACAATCGCGAATCAAGGCCATGATATCGGCAAAGGCCGGATAGCCAGCGTCATCGCCAGCATGCATCGGCCCACCCAGGATGATCAGGCCATCCAGCTGGCTGCCATCTTGCGGCAGGCTGTCGCCGTGATGGGGAAGACGTGTGGTGATATCGGCGCCCCGCTCGGCGGCAATCTGGCCGACCAGGCCGGCGGGCGTGACGGGGCAATGCTGAATGATAAGCAGGCGCATGGCGCAACTCCTTTGGGAAAAGGAGCCGCCCGATCTGGAGGTCGTTGGTGTCCGGGAAGTCTCGCCAGGAGATCCGGTGCCCGCCTTAGTGCCTTCGGTACGGCAATTGGTCGGGGAGAATTAGGGAAAAATCTCCGCTGATCAAGTGACAATCATGCAGGCTGCAACATAGGTGACACGATTCTATGGCAAAATATGTTGCAATATTTTGCAAAATGTTGCAATTAGACGTTTCAGTATTCCCCATCGTCTGAGAGTTCCATGAACAGAACCGATTTTCCCAGCCAAGCACGTGTCGTCGTCGTCGGTGGCGGCATCGCCGGAGTCAGCACGGCCTATCATCTTGCAAAGCTCGGCTGGACGGATGTCCTGCTCTTGGAACAAGGGCGTTTGACCTGCGGCACGACCTGGCATGCGGCGGGCCTCGTGGGGCAATTGCGGGCCAATCGATCGATGACCCGGATGAGCATGTATGGGACGCAGCTCTACGCGGAACTGGAGGCCGAGACCGGCCTTGCCACCGGCTGGAAGCAATGTGGTTCGCTGACCGTGGCGCGGACTGCCGATCGGATGACGCAGCTCCGCCGCAGCCTTGCCAGTGCCCGCAGCTTCGGCCTGGAAGCACATTTCATATCGCCGACGGAGGCTGGCGAGCGCTTTCCCCTCATCCGAACGGATGATCTGGCGGGCGCGGTCTGGTTCCCGCATGACGGCAAGGCCAATCCCACCGATCTCACGCAATCGCTGGCCAAGGGCGCCCGGCAGCGTGGCGTGCAGATCCGTGAAGGTGTCAAGGTGACGGGCGTCAAGCTCACGACGAACACGGCGCGTCCACGCGTCACCGCGGTCGTCACCGATCTTGGCGAGATTGCCTGCGACTATGTGGTGAATTGTGCCGGCCAATGGGCGCGGGAATTTGGCCAGATGGCTGGCGTCAACGTGCCGCTGTTCTCGGCCGAGCATTTCTATCTGGTGACCGGGCGGATCGATGGGGTGCATCCGGACCTGCCGGTGTTGCGCGATCCCGATGGCTATATCTATTACAAGGAAGAAGTCGGCGGCCTGGTGATGGGCGGCTTCGAGCCGGTGGCAAAGCCGTGGGATGTCGAGCGGATTCCCGATAAATTCGAATTCCAGCTGCTATCGGAAGACTGGGATCACTTCGAGATCCTGATGCAGAACGCCCTGCAGCGCACGCCATGCCTGGAAACGGCGGAGGTGAAGCAGCTGTTGAACGGGCCGGAGAGCTTCACCCCGGACGGCAATTTCATTCTCGGTGAAGCACCGGAGGTTGCCAATTACTTCGTCTGCGCCGGCTTCAATTCCGCCGGGATCGCTAATGCCGGCGGTGCTGGCCGTCTGCTGGCGGAATGGCTGGTTGGTGGCGAGCCGAGCCAGGATCTCTGGGATGTCGATATCAGGCGATTGGCGCCCTTCATGAGCAACCGGCTTTATCTGCGCGAGCGGGTGGTTGAAACGCTGGGGCTGCATTACGCCATGCGCTATCCCCGGCATGAACTGCAATCCGCCCGTCCTTTGCGACGATCGGCGCAAAGG
>Ga0247779_1001188_pt1 | contig 12959 bp, 10 predicted proteins | sample UWRJL221509R5_FD_179925 | JGI IMG/M metagenome (GOLD analysis project Ga0247779, IMG submission 179925) | Plant litter microbial communities from Arlington Agricultural Research Station in Wisconsin, United States - UWRJ-L221-509R-5 | ecosystem: Environmental > Terrestrial > Plant litter >...
TGAGGCGTGTACCAGGAGATGTAGGGCCGAAGATAACGAACACGTCTCAGATGCCAGTTAGACCGACTGACTGTATGTAACTGGGTTTTTGCATCATAACTTGTAGGGCTGAAGAGTGAAGACAGGCCGCCGGCAGGTACGACAGATGGATAATCTGTCAATTCCGTACGTACCTGCTACCCCGCCTTACGATATTGATCAGGGTCGCAGCGGGATGGCGGGGGGCGCGTCACAGTTACGTTCCCGAGGAATTATCATCGTTGACTCCGAGGGCAGCAGCAGCAACAAGTCAAGTTCAAGCACCTCATCACACGTCGACATATGCAACCTCGGTCGGACTCATTCCAAACGGAGAACCAAGCGTAACACTTGAGTTCTGGATTGACATCGATAATCCTGGCTGGTTTCCTGTCGTACGGTCGACCCTGAGCTTTTCAAGATAATTGATTCCTTATCTCGTGAAAATACCGCCCGCCGGTGACGACTAAGTGCTTAAGTTTGATCCAGGCGAGCTCTAACGTTGTGCGACCATGAGCTCGTCATTCGGAAAACATCAGCCCTGACCCTTGGACCCAGGCAATGATGTTATGATTCACCATGACATCGTACTCGTTGCATGTACGTACCTGCTTTCCACGCCTATCTGCATCTGTGCGATTGCAATTTCACTTACCCATGCTCTTTCGTTGTCTAGTTGCGACATTTTTCATTAATTATACGCAAGGAACGCGTTCGTGCACTTTATGACAAACATTAGCTTGACGATGATGCACTTTATTACCCACTGCCAAAATGATAACGACTTCTCTCTCGCTTGGTTGTTTTTCGCGGAAACTGATAAGCCAGACAACGTAAATGTGTGGTCTTCTCCCGTGATCTAAGGGCCATGTCTATATTGGTCTTCTCCCTTGCTCAACATACACCCCGCAGGGCCCGCAGCTATTATGCGTTCCTGTGTTCAATAGAGGGCCCTGCATCTTTCATTCAGTTTCACTGATAAACTCATGATTGGCTCCATGATATACACCGCACATCACGAGGGAAGGATTGTCTTGGACTTTATGTCGTGGTATGTGCCTTCTATTAATCCAACGAGTGTTTTGTATTGTCCCTCCCACTCATGTACGTCGTCCTTCGCAGATCGTGTTGTCTCCGCAGCCATCTTATCTATATCGGTGACTCATAGTGACCATTCGACCGAACCGAAGGACAGGCTTCACATCTACGCGTGTTGCATCACCTTTCATAATTGTGTTGGGCCTATAGTTGCTTCGCCATGATCAAGAATCAATGGTCTATACCGCAGGCTCTGTCATGTTATGCTTCGTCCTATTCAATAGACGTGGACTTATGAACTTTGTTTGACGTCCACGAGAAGGGGACCGAAAGCATCGTACGGATTAACGTATGTTCTCAGATGCTTTGTTGCCACGCCATCTTTGTGGTAGTACATATACCACTAATAGTCCCCACCCCCACCCGCAGCCCCCCAGCGTGTGGCTAAAGTGATCGAGACAGAATTCAGTGAAGGATTTGCTGTGACGAAATTGAATTATCACTTGTTTGTGATACACGCGAATACCAATGATCAATCGTTATCTCTGTTTTCTCAAAACCCTGAAATAGCCTTGACGTATATACGTAGATGGTCGCGTAGATTGACGCAAATGAAAAGCCTCCGTGAAATTCCTTAATAGATGAACGACTTATGCGATGAGATGAGGATATATGATATGAACCTTTTTCTCATGAGAAGAGAGAAAGGACGGCTACTTGCGCGATTTTCTAGTTCGGGGATTTGTACCACCGGAGAGAATATTGCTCACTAGTAGCGCAACAGAATCCGGTCGTCTGAGTCCTTTGGGCAACTGCTGAATGGATCTAAAGGTGAAACTAAGATGGAGAGACCTAGAGCAAGTCAGGCAGCAGAGAATATATGCGAGTTTATTGTGCAGGTGGTATAGTTATGTGGTATAGTTATTTGTTGCCACTGCTGACCATCTGCTTTCTTCTCCGGAGACACGTCGCTTTATTTCACTTGCAATCGGATTGACGATCTTGACTTGGCCTGACAATAGCCAAGCTTGATAGTATTAATGGATCGTGGTTTGTACCCTCGTTCTTGTATGACATTGACTGGTAGACGTACAGCAACAGCGAATCGATCGAACGAACGAAATCAAGAAGTCTCGAAGGTATCATAAGAACATACAAAACGAACTCCGCGAATGTACATTCGCTTTCCTCCTTCCCGACATTAAGGCTCTACTCTAGAAGGTCTTATCTATCGGTTGTGCTCGAATATGTCGACAGCAATTATTTTTCTTGCGCGGTTAGTGAGACTCTTCTTTCAACGGTCGGTCGCGGTTGTCGACATCTATCCTTAAATCTTTCCACAGGCAGGCAGATTGGTCGACCGCGTCGTCTTTCAACCAGAGAAAAAAAAAGTCTCGACAAGTCGAGTTTGCTGACACGCGACGATCTGAGGTGGATATCCGGTATAACAATAACAGACAAACTTCCGCCATCCGCATTGTCGTAACTCAGGTGGCAGCAGCCCAGACATGGGCCGGACAATTCTGACAGAAATTCAGATCGGGTTTTGCACCGAGAACACACCCAGTCCGAGAAGAACAAAGTATGCTATTAGGCAAAGCATGTCCGCATAGGCAGCGACGCCATAGCCTTGTCATAGAGGACGACTTTTCTTGAAAAAGACCTTGCGTGAGATAATTCAGCCTTGCTCAGCTGCGTCTTGGAAGGATACAGGAGGTCTGGTATAGGATCCGAATTGCCGCAGCAGGGAAGAGGGAAAGTTTGTATGTGTTCACGATTTGACTATTAAAAGTAAACCTGCCTTACAGAGCAACGTGCAATGCAGCGCCGTACTTCCGCTGTGCGAGACTGGAAATCAAGTTGAAGGTTGCGTAAAATCCATGGTTCAAACATTCGGGATCATTAGACCCATAGACGTCGCGACTTTCCTTCAATAGGTTAGACTAATGTACAGGCTGGCGAGGTTGTGGAGGCTGTATTGTGCGCAAAATTTTTCATCGCGGAATATCCAAGGAACAATCCGGGTCAGCGTTTTGTCATTTCTATCTTGAGAACATGTGTGTTTCTTTGACGAGTTTTTTTTTAGAACAGGGGCAGGTCCTCCATCGAACGGTCCGATAAGATTCCAGATCGAATTATGAATATTCTGTAAGGCAACCAGGCTGTTATTGTAGCGTCAATTCATGATGCAGAAAAAGAGTGATCAAAGGGAGTCGCATCTAGATAAATCATCTTGAAAATCAGCTCGAAGGATGCATGCAAACAACTTCACAAAAGTACTTCCGCCACATATCTCTCTAGAAAAAACATCTATCCCAACGAACCAGGTTCGTTACGCATTATGTGCGAGATGTATATTTTTATCGTGGACATAGGCTTGCAATGCGTCGTGCAAAAATTCGGGAAAGATGAGAAAAATAATTCTATAAGTGGGGTGCCAAACAACATCTTTCAGCAGCGAAAGAGAAATGTTCACAAGCCAAGTCGCAGCACCCAAGCTTCAAATTATTATTGACCATTTGTTCATAAGGTCGAGCCTAGATCAATCACCATAAGTATAATTCTCAGAATGTCGGATTTCTCCTGAGAAAGTAATCAAGCAAATCCGATTAGAATGTTCCCTTGTGCTTCGTAATAGCACCAATTGCGCGACTTACTGGGGCTGTAGCAAGCAGTCTCGACCAGGAGAAGGCAATGCTGGGAATTGGGCCTGATCAGCCGGTACCGATGGTGCATGGGAAACAAAATGAACCACCCAGAACATATAGCAGTTATTTAACCGATGAATGAGTTCTTGATGCATGAAAGGCCCGAGGGTGTCCGTGTAAAAAGATGCAATTAGAAAATAGTATGGCATACAATGTCCAGCCAATGAAGTTGATTCGATGATCATCCCCAAGCAGGCGTGGTACTATGGAGTTTTGTTAGCTAAAAAGAAAGGTAACTGGTTCATGACTTGCCTGTAGTTGACGATGAGATAACCCTCCGTGGAGAAAGACTATTTGAATGTTAGGATAGAACTGACAGACCAGAACCACGGCATACTTTATACAAATTCAACACCGTATCGTCTGGAGCAGGAGAGAATGTAGAGTTGATGTACAAGAACTGTTTATATTGTTAGATTTGTTTAGGGTTATAACGACGCTCGAACACACCAGGGGTTCACCCTTCTGCCAGCCTAGCTCCTTCCTCAAGAACTGTATGACAGCTTGGAACCGATTGGTGGCGATGATCTTATATACATTCTGCCTCATAATGGGTGCATTCCCGACACCCTTGAATCGTACAACAACTGCGAAAGGCATCAGTCAAGACCTCTTATACTTCAAGAAACTTCAAACAACCGTACCTTTATGTGAATCCTTTTTCTTGTATGTTTCGAGAGCATTTAGTACTTCTTCATTTACTCCTGGCGTCTCATACGATGGTAGAATATTGGCTCCTTGTCGTGGGGTTGTCTGGTCGGATGTCTGGGACATCTTGATGTCCTAATGGTTTGCCGAAGCCGACATCGTATTCAGCGGGGCCAAGTGCTCATCACTACTTGAACATAGCACCCATTGGTTACGCAATTTTGTATTTAATAATTACCCTGATAGTAACACTGCTACGTAGACTTAACTGCACGTGATTAACGCGTGGCCATTGGTTATCTTATATCGGTTCCGCCTTACATATAAAGTAGTTCGATCATTGGCTCCCAATGCACTCACGTTTTGAACAAATCTGTCTTTACTGTAAAAAATCCTGGTCACTTTTGCTTCGCAGAAGCCAATATCAGGTTATCAGGTTTTAAGTATGTCAAAGATATATCAGCTGTCCTCTTCTTGGAAAGGTTTCTCTTGCTTGAAGAAAATCTTCATATTGTGAGCTTTTAACCTCTTATCTTCTCTTTTCTAATTTGTTACTAATAAAGTCGCAAAATCAGCGGAGACTCTTATAGCGACGTCGGTTTTAGCTTACGCACTGGCGCTGTTCCAACAGCATCTCGACCACTTGGCATTCAATTCCCTGGTGTAACTTACAGCGAGCCCGACCCTAACTGGGTTGGGCATCTTATCACAAAGTGTTGTCCTCCTCCTAGATATGATCCTCATGCCGATGAGCAAGATCCAACCTACTTGGAATCGCCACTGCTTGTGTACGATTTTGCGATCGGCGGCAGCACCGTTTCCTCTGTGAGATACCAGTTTGAGACTCAATACCTGCGCATGATACAAGCCAATCCCAACATCGTATCGCAAGAACCGTCAAATAAGCTTTTCAGTGAGTTGCACCGCCGCTTAATGAACTCATGATAGAGTCTCATGGCCGGCTTTCAAAAAAAGTAACATGGGTCGGGATAAATGATTGCGCGTTAGTCTTTCTATTACCACAGACCGGAAGCAGATTATATTTTATTATAACAAAAATGTCAGTTATAGCTTTGGTCCCACGGACGCACACAAAACCCTGTTTTCTATCCAAGAGGGCCTGTATGAAGCCGGCGCACGAAATTTTTTATTCGTTGACGTGCCTCCTATTCATCGGTCTCCAGCAGGTGGGCTAAATAAGCCAATCTATTCTCGATGATTGGCTGACATTTTTGTTCGTTCTTAGTAGCCAAAAATAAAGAGGAAGAAACTGCGCCTCAGTACACGGGTTGGAATACAAGCTTACACAACCAAATTGAACAGTTTTGCCGGTCTCATCTTGACGCATCCGTATTTTTATTTTCTGCGTATCAGCTGTTTAGCGACTTTCTGGACAATCCGGGAAAGTATGGCCTTGATCCACAGGATGTTCGAAAGATGGGCGGAGATGTCTGGATTGACCATCTGCACCCTTCGGGCAAAGTCCATGAGATCATTGCGTCAAATTTGGCCACTTTTTTGAATCAGACTGCGTAACAAGTCATCCAAAGGGCTTGTTATAGACGGGACGTCTCCTACAACATCGCGCACCAATCCAAGTTATATTTCAGTATATTTCTCATTCATATCAATTGAAGCTTTAACCAAATTTAAGCATATTCCTCCGCAGCAATTTGTGGCAACATATATTCCATTTCACTCGTTTTCTGACAGGGTGGATGCTCGCCCGCTTACACACAAAAATTTAAATACCATTTTAAATATATCAATCAAGTTCCTATAGATACAGCTGTGTAAGAATGAGAGAACCGAGGACCAAAATCCTAATTTCTTTAATTGATATGTCGTTTCATTGTTAGTAAATGAAGGAATGTCCTTTTTAACCCAATGTTCCGTCTGGCGTCATCGAGAATGAGTATGGAGCTGCTCATCTCCACTTGGAGTTATGGTGCACTGGTAGTTTGGCTTCGATGGGTTCGTATAGGACTACTTGGTTTCCGAATGAATGTGGTATAAATGCTGTTTTTGTCGTGTTTCACTCGTTCGACATTTCCTGCGACTGCTTGTAAGACTATCGACGGACGAGAAGGTCGCCGTTCAAGGTCCTCATCACCTGTGGAACTTGTCTCGTGATCGTCGTTGAGCCAAGGGGGTATGGAAGCCATAACGGTATCTCCTCCCAGCAATGTCCGAGAGCGGGAGAACTGTACTCGCACAGCGATCAAGACGAAGACGATCCCTGTGCAGATGATCTAATATTAGCATTGAATTTCTCAAAAAACAACTCTTTTTCTCACCGATACTGGGGACTATGGCACATTGGACAATCAGTTGGGCGTTGTGATGGACTGGGAATAGAATGATGAGAATGAGTAGCTGGAATGTGTATATCATAGCGCTTTCAATTACAATCCTCATGACACCGATCAAGTCAAGAGGAGAGTGGTTCAAAACACCCAGCTCTGTCGATGAGCGATGTTGACGCCAGATTTTGAATGCAATCATTCCTGTCGTAATCGTGTTTTGTGCAAAGGCGAAAGGGTATATAGTCGCCATCCATTGTAAAACTACCTTTTCCGACTGGGATCCCGGATGCGTGAACCAAAACAGCAAGGCGGCGTTACTAGCTGTTTCAAAAAATTAATTTGGTGCATCTCAAACCCGAAGAAAAAAGCAATTTACCAATACTCAAAATCAGAAGGATGACTGGCAAGATTGTTACCCAAAATTTGCGGTCCCACACTACATAACACCGGTAAATCTATTCATGCCATGTAAGCTCCATGGAGAGAGAATGAAACACCTTCAATTAAAATTATTGCCACTCACCACCAACGCGTCACCAATCCAAGTCATTATACAGAGCATGGAGTTTCGTGCCAGTGTGTCCCATCTCGTAAAGTCGAAGAAATAAGCATAAGGACCATTTGGATCGACGCGCAAGACGAAAGCCCTCAAGAAACGGTATAGATTGACGACTGTTGGTAGGAAATAGCTGTCGGTTCAGGCCCTCCAGACAGTAAACTATTGACACGAACCTATATCGGCAGTCGCCAGGAGAAACATCAACAGAATTCCAAACATGAACACCTGGGGAAGAGCCATAAATGTCTAAGCTCGAGGAACGATGAAATTCGATAGCTCTTTCCCACCCTTGCAGAACTAGCACCCCCTCCAGGCGATCGCTTCTTGAGGATGATGTAGAAGGCCTCAAAGAAGAGGCACGCGTAGATGCCTAAAAGGCGTCATTATTTCGGAATCATGCAAAGCAAGGAAATGGAATGTACCATATAACAAAGCCTTCGAAAGCAATTGTGAGATGTAAATATGGAAGGCAGAACATTATACACTCACCTCGACCCAGACACCAACAGCCAAGGCTACATCAGGAGAAACACCCATCTCCCATCGAACTGCTGGAGGTTAAGTGTTTGGAAGTTCGGGAAAGAAGAGGGGAAGCTCACCAGTTCACTGACACGTTTCTTATGGCATAAAAAACCGTAGTGTAAATATGAATATTCCGAGAACTTATGGCTTGATTGGCCTGCATTTTCTGTGCTATTTATGTCCAGCATTCAAACGATAATATAGATGGGCAGTTGAAATATACAAAAGCACCGAGGCTGCGACCGCCTTCCCAGCATTTGCTTCGGAATTTCCCTATATTACGGATGACCAGCCACTATGAGAAGGAACAGCTCGTTAGAGCAGAGTGGCCACAGAGGAGCGTGTGAGGACAACGGCAATGTCCGTGTGGAGGACATCTTGCGGGAATTCGGCCAATAGAAAAGTAACAGTCGCTTCCGACGTGAATCCGTGAGCGCTGCTTGATTCGTCAGGGCCTCAGTTGTCCACTTTTCTTTCTCTCCCCACAACCGGTAGAATAGACAACCCCAACCGGAGTGATGGCAGACAGGATAAAATAAGCACCTGTCATTGCGTTACAGTCGAAAGAACCTTGCGGTGAGTAAACGATGACGATGCGAACGGCTCCGAATCATGGTCGCTGTTGAGCTTTCGGGCAGGTACTGAGAAAGCAATGGGAGATGATGGAGACCTAGACCTTCGCAGTTCGATGTCACTATCTCCTTCCTCCAGCCAGGCAGGCATATTGGAAAGAGCACTGTTGCCAAATGTTTCAAGTTTAGCGGCTTGCACACGAACAGCGATGAGGACGAAAACAATGCCTAAAATAAAATAAAACCGTTTTATTTCTGGAACGTAAGCATACATCTTTTGATGGCTTACCAGTGCTGGGGATAATGGCAGCCTGGAAGACAACTTCGAAACTGTTGTTATTGCTGAATTGCAGGATGATCAGAATTAAAATTTGAACCGTGTACACCATGGCGCTTTCAACGATAATTCGCAGGATTCGCATCAGGCTGAGACGGGAACTACTGTCGATAACACCAGATGAGGCCGACAACCGATGCTGTTTCCAAATCTTGAGCGCAATGAACACTGTAGTGATGAGATTCTGGGCGAAGGCGAGAGGATAGATGCAATCAAGGAGCCGGATGGCTGTCGAAATTTGGACACTGAAGGGATGAACAAACCAATATAGGCTGTAAATGTTGATACCTTTAATGAACTTTGGTTATGAATTACCGAAAGTAGCTCACAAATAGACTTGCCTATAGATGCCAGTAGAATGGTCACTGGAGCAGCAATAACCCATAAATTCGAGTCCCAGACGATGTAGCAACGGTATATCTATTGAAAGAATAAGAATGCTTGAATACTTGGGCAGAAAACATACAATACCGCGAGCGTGTCTCCTAGCCAAATTATAAGGCAAATTAAGATATTGATCGCAAGATTGTCCCATCTCTGGTAATCCCAGAAGTAGAAAAAACCGCCTCTTGGATCCACGAGAAGAATGAAGCCTCTTGCATAGCGATAGAATGCCACAACTGAAACATATGAGTGTGAATAATTTTTGAGAAAAGAAATACAGGAGGATGACTGACTTAAATGGAGCGTTGCTATGACATACATCACAGAGACAGACACAAAGAACACCTAACAAGAAATCGTTTTTAAGACATCCCGTCAAATCTCATATGCTTAGGAGACCACATATTTACCCAACCCGAGCGTGTTCCCTTATATCGGCGAGTCGCTTGCAACATTGTCGAGATGGCTGAGATAAAAAGGCTGGTGTATATTCCTACGTTTGCCTATAGATTAATTCGAGCTGAAGCCGTCTCAACTGTTCAGAGGTACAGACCGTGGATGAACACCTATCACACATTAATTTTAGCAACTCGAAATAGTGTATGAGAATTACCTCTGCCCAAATTGCAATGGTGTACACCATTGGATATGATATCTGCATGTTCTCCAAAAAAGAGCCCCCTCAGGGGGAGACTGAGTACTTAACGAACGAGGCGGCGATGGCAGGACAACAAGGGCAAAGAACGTCTGAAAAATACATGAGTGCTTTATATTGGGGTGTCAGTAGACATATGCAACTCGTATCCAAAATTTCGTAATGACAGTTATGCGACCGGCATAAACCGAAAAACCCCGTGAGACTAAATGAAATCTATCTTAATAGCCCGTAAATCAACCGAAAAAAAGACATCCCAAAGTCACTTGCCAGAGCTCGGATTATTCGTCTAGCACACAGTAAAGATAGCCAGAGATGCGATGCGCTTCAGGATTCAAGCTTCAAGCACGGTTTCGGCAGGTTTTTGTTCCATTCCCGGTTCCTGATATGCCGGGCCTGGACAAACGTTGCGCAATCAGGGATAAAATGCGCAGCGTATATCGCGTAGAAGGTATCTGAAGATATCCGTTCGATTCCTCCAGCCAGCCAGCCAGAGCCAGCCTCCTCCTATAATACCACTACGAGCAGCCGATCGATTTACATCGCATACGTCCTATTCTTGGCAGCCCGTGAACCCCCATTCAATAGGTACTTTCAGACAAGTTACTAGTGTTTACAGAAGCCTAGACCTACCTGAAGTAACTGTTGCACGATACAGCTCCTTGTTACATATGCACAACAGAAGCGTACTATTTCTCATTTTCTCCCCCTTGGACGGTCTTCATACTTGGGAGTACCAGGAACTGTGGAAAATCTTTATTTCAAAGAATGACCCCTGCCAAGGGCTCTCTTTCGTCCTTGCTATGATCGTGATATCATAGGCGCGCAATCAAGGCCCAACGTACGAGCAATATACTGCAAATACGTCGTCGGTTTTCAAAGACTTGATGGTCTCCAGTGGCGTTGAGCTGTGTACAGTGTTCAGTGTGAATTTTATATTTATCAGTACTTTAGGCCTCAGGACTTCACCGATACATTCGGATGAAACTAATGAATTCGTTGAGCGCCCAATGGATAAGCGTTCCGTTCCTGGAATAGGCAATAGGAGGTCAGAAGGTAGCAGAAAAGGTGTGAGTATGGATCCAGGATCACTAGAGTTAATCTCTCCATGATACTGCGTATGTCTACTTTTCTTGCACTCCAGTATACTGGCAAAATTTCACTCAGAGTGGTTCAACTCTTTCACGATTGCAAGCTCGGGGCAGTTGCTTGCATCTTGAACAGATAGACAGAGTCGGGGAAAGGTCTGTTGTACTGCTATAGCGGACGGTCAGCATCTGGTTTGATCCGCTTCAACTAAGGTAAAAGTTGTTCGAATACTTTATTTGACGAGGAATACCATCGTAGCGAAGCAATCGGACAGGATATATCTGAATTCATGCGGAGTTCATTATTGCCTTCAAGTTATCACTATCAGGAAATACGGCCCCAATGGTTATGCTTTGATCCCATAATTGTGCAGGAAGCGGCAGTTTCTTTTTGTTCTTCTTCATAATAACAATTGTCAGGACATGATGTGGTTATGCGCGTTATTGTAGCAGGTAAGTTACACGTATATGGGCACAAGGCATCCTGCTAGCGATAAGCAGTCTCTGTATCACCGAAAAGCAAGCCTATCAAGAATGAAACGTATTCCTGGCGTGTCTCCAAATAGAACGTAGCGAATAGGACGACTTCAAGAACGTCAAGTGCGTGGGTTGGTTGAAGCAAGGTAAAATTCTAAAACTTTATATGATGGCAAGGTGAATCGCAGTATCGGCAAGTGCTAGTGGAGCTTCAGAAGCGCATTGCAACCATAGGAGAGCGGCATGACGATTTCAACATGATCGTGGGCGATACATGGCCTGTTTTAGTCCCGGGAGAATAGGAGGCAGAACCTATGAGGTGAATGGAAAGCCGGAATGAGAGGAGAGCATCTTATGATAAGTCTTGACCAGTAACTTGGTGCAGAGCGATGTTCCTAGAACGTCTTCTCTCCAAGTACTCAAACAAGCTTTGGGGTCGTTTCGTATCGAGAGTAAAGGATTCCCAAGACAATCATATGAAAGGTTGGCGATAAAATGAGAAACGTAGAAACTTGACGATGTTATCAATGTCGAACACTATCGATATTTGATGATTCTACGTAGATGTTAATGTACAGCACAGCAGTGTTTGCGGTCCAGCAGCAAGAATGTTTGGGAATTTGAGTAGGAAAGCTATCGCAATGGTTGTCAAGATAGACTTGCGTCATGTATATGGGAGCAGGAAAATCTGCGATGCCGTTAGACTTTGGCCTGACTTCAAAGGGCCGAAAGGCAGTTCAAGGCGGCACCGAAGGTGACACATCGAAGTAACTGGCCAAAAGTGTGGGTCAACGGGCCACGGCAGTAATTTTAGGTTGTCAATCACGGAGAGTCTCTTGGGGAGAAACGCGTTGAGATTTTTCGGGAAAAGAAGAAGTCAGAAGGAATATTCTCGTGAAATGGTGACAGGCTGGTAGCAAATGGGCCGTGGAATGTCCGGTGCACAACCTAATCTTTTAGTGAACACAGATAGTCACTCCAAGAGCGAGGCCTCGAGATGGAGTGTTCGAAAGTTTGCATACAGAAACCGACCAATTTAGCAGGATATTCGCCCAATGTTATGTTACTGTACGGCAAGGAAAGGGGGTTAGGTAAGTACTTAAGTATAGTGGCCATTTACGAACGTGTAAGAATGATAACTTTTGGGCTCAGCGGCCGCACAACGGTATACCGGTATGTCTGAGATGTGGCTTGAACATCTTTGCACATGAGCGAATTACGTCTGCCACAGCGATCGAACTACCTTGAGGTGCCATGGGTTACGACAAAATCGAACAAGCCAGATTTTTACGAGTTGATAGGGCAAAATGGGTGACCGAGAAGCTTCGAAGCAAGAGCCACTCCTGGCCACTCTGACCCACTTAATTCAATCGTGCCTGTGGTTGAGCGCTGAGGTGTCCAAACCTGCAAAAACACGCAACTTAACGCTTCCCACATACCAGGTCCTGCTGTCGTTTTGTTTCGGGTCAAAAAAAGAAAAAGAGATTACGAGTCCCTTTAGGGATTCGTTTTTACCACCCTAGACTCGCGACCAGTGCGTTACGGTGGTGATTTTAGTCATTGTTTGTCATTTGTTTTGGTTTTGTTGTGCATCCTAACATCAAGCGGACATCAATCGGAGATCAAGCGGACTGTGAAAGGGGCATC
>Ga0247779_1001189_pt1 | contig 12951 bp, 10 predicted proteins | sample UWRJL221509R5_FD_179925 | JGI IMG/M metagenome (GOLD analysis project Ga0247779, IMG submission 179925) | Plant litter microbial communities from Arlington Agricultural Research Station in Wisconsin, United States - UWRJ-L221-509R-5 | ecosystem: Environmental > Terrestrial > Plant litter >...
ACCTTGTCATCAACCTGGCGCGGTACAAGTGACACGCTCTACCACTGAGCTAAGCAGGACTTGACGTCCTTGTAATTATGCTCATGAGAATTTGCCTCGCACAAATACCCACATATCATGCGAGAGTCTGAGTCATTACTTTTAGGGAGTCGGCCAACCGACGGATCACATGGCTGAAAGAAACATTATGTCCGCTATCGAAGATTTGACCGGTTACAACGACACGCAAGACCTCTTACTTTATCTGGTCAGGGTATCGGATCTCTCTCAAGGTGGTTGTTAACAAGGCCTTGTCCAAGGTTTCATGCATAGCGTCTGTCGTATAATAAAATTCGGTTCCGGCAACTCGAAACAGGTAGAGCTGTGCGCAAGTAGGAGATGAATTCTTCATTCTATCATATTTCGTTAGCTAATTCGGATAGATTCAATTCAATGCCACTTACAAGGGCAAGTGTTCTGACTTGCCCTTGGGAAGCGTGCAATGATGTCCTTCCCATAAGCAAACCCCCTTATTGTTTTCAACGAACGCGATCTCCAGAGTGTGTACCCATTTACATGAACCATGAGCCTTTGAACGGAAAGGAAATAGCTACCTCGGACAGTAAATCGAAACGGACGACATCAAGCTCAAGAGAGTTGCTTACCACAGTCTAACATCATTATCGCCGTCCCTCTGGCCTCTTTTCGTTTTGCGCCCTCGGGAGAAAAAAGCAAATGGGAAAAAAATATCTGCGGACGGCTCTCCTACCATCAGCCACTCACTCTTGGTTGGCGCAATAACTCTGTGGCCGCGATTTCCGCAAATGGATTTATCGGTTTCTGAAGCTTTATCCCCAAGTTCTTACCCAGTTTCGTCTTTGGCTTCTACAAGTCTAGACAAGTAGAGACTTTAGGCAGTCATTGCGATAGACTGCTTTACCTGTCTTATTATAAGGAGTACTTATTCACTTTTCATACATACATTTTCTGACAGAAAAACCTCGTCTTAAAGCGTAAACCTTAAAGTCATTAATTATGTCACATTGTCACTACTGTCACCAATCAGTCAAGCTACTCGCATTGCATTTGCCACAAAGTTGCATAATACCTCCATAATCTTGGACCAATAGCTTTAGGTTCCTATTCGTCAGCCTCTTGGGAAGGTTACATATCCACTGGTTCCAAAGCCTACGGATACTATCATAGACGATGAACGGAAACGCCAACAAAGCTGCTATGTCTCGCGCGCTAGGCGCCGCTTTCCTAAATCATCAGGTCGAACAACTCGAAAAAAGCGTTTCGAGCAACGGACCATCTTCCGGAAATTGGAGGGATAGGAAAACCAACAATGCGTATCGTCCAATTTCTCCAAACGGTCCAAAGCGTGGTGCCAACTCCCCAAATGCCAAGGTTCCTCAGCGGAAGATTGCATCCCCGGCGAAAGCTACCAAAGAGATTATACGTCCTGCTGGAAAGGGCTTTGATGTAGATGGAAAGGATGCCGATGTGGTCGTTGTGGATGCAAGTGTCCTTCTTCACGCTCTCTATCAAATCAAAAAGTGGTGCAGGGATGGTAGGGAAGAAGTTCTCATAGTTCCACTCGAAGGTATGTTCCGGATCATTATACTATTACACAAGAAGCTTATTGCAACTATCTTAGCTCTTAATACCTTGGATTTATTGAAGAAGGGGACCTCGTCTTTGGCGCAGAAAGCCCGTGCAGCATCCCGAATCCTTGAAGCTCAAGTGGGCACCAACCCCCGTATACGGGTCCAGCGTGATGACGCCTTTGTGCTTTGGGATAATATTACTCAGGTGGGCGGGGATGCTAATACCTGTCCTGAGTGGGTCCGGCGCATAATTTGCTGTGCTTCTTGGGAAACGGAGCATGCCCAGGAAGAATTGAAGACCATTCCCGATGTCAAGGTTACATCTTCTCCAAAGGTTGTGCTCGCGGTTGTATCTTCACCTCCGAACACGTCTCCACAAATCCTCTCCAACAAATTAGCCGATATGTCTTTGGAAGCTCCGCTGACTCCAGTCCCACTTCCCGCTCCATCTCAGTCGCATGCAAATAGGTTTGAAGCACGTTCGACTGGTTCTTTGGTGGCATCATGGGCTGGGAAAACACACATTCAGTTACTCGAAGTTGATCCTGCTCTTCCCGGGCGCGGTGGCAGTGGGGAAGACGTCGAAATGGATAGACAGAAACGTTCTCACGGCCACCCACAACGCAACAGTGGCACGGGAAGAAGGCCATCAACTGGTGAACATGGACACAAGCCTGGGCTCGTCGAGCGACCTCCTGCGGTCATGGCAATGATGGAAATGATCTCCCAGCCTAGCAAGGTCGTCCGTGTTTTGGCTCGTGGTGAGAAGTTGGATCCAGATCCGTGATATATTCTGCAACAGATAAACAGTATGTTCTTTACTAGCGTCAACGAATAATATGGCTGACTATTTTATAGACGGACAAATCAACCGACGACACAATATACAATAAACTTGTCTAAGGGAACAAACGGGCCTCATGCCTTGGAGATTGTCTTCCAGAAGTGCAGGTTATAGCCACGAGTGAACTCGTCTCTCGTTGCTTCAAAGACATTTCGAAGGGTGTGAAACTTGGTTTCGGCAGACCTTGCGCTATAGCATTTCCAGAACTGGTACGGATATTGGTTTTCCTGTCGGAACTATCCTGTGTTCCCATCTTCCCCTTTATGCTTCTGTAGTAAGAAGGGTCGGACTTGCTACGTCCTCGAATGCAATATGAATCGATCAGATTGTGCTCCAGTATCATCTGTTCTGCGTACATTTTAGTACTTTTATCTATTACATACTTCCTCGTATCATCCTTCTCGTATATTTCTCGTTTTGTAATCCTCTCCTATCTCATTTGAATTTATGCATATACTTTTTTGGTTATGGAATTCATCGGTCTGCACAAACGTCTGGCTATAGAGGTATTTATTTGACCATAAGAAGAAAACAAAAAGAAATATACCATTCATAAATGAGCGAATAGGTGTAGCATAAATAATGAGATTTGTTAATTTAGCTTGATCTTCTTGGCTTTACGCTTTTGAATGACACCTTCGCTTCGACGTTTGCGTTTCCCAGAACTCTGCAGAGGATCCTCCAGGCCCTGGAGAAAGTCTGTAGGGGGGAAACGTTTGGTGACTTGTTTAATGAGCGACATATTCAGGGTTGCAATAGGGTGTCCATCTTCGTCGGGATCTTCTTCCAGACAACGCGAAAGGCGAGGGTCTGCTGGAAACGATGCGATGACTCTTAAAAGGCTATATTGTCCTACGTCTGTCCTCCGATGTGGAAGGGTCAGCAGACGATGCCTTGTCTCCGCAACGAGATTGGGATGGCTTGCAGGAGAGAAGGGGTTACCGTCCTACAAAAACGAGGTCATCTTAATTAGATCCTTTTAGTCTAATAAAATGTACATGGAGGTTCACCTTATCGATGAAGAAGTAAGAAGGAGTGACGCTCCGCATTGCACGTCGAAGGTAAGGCCTCGATAACAGGAAATTCTTTCCCATTGAATACTTGGCCTGCAATGCGACCCAAATCAATGAACCGTCAGATAGTCTCAAAACGAATATCAGGTCAGGACCCATCGAGATATGGGGGAAACAGATCGGGGAGTAAGAGCGGTGTTCCAACCATTCAGCAGTTTCTTTGGGAGATTTAGCGTTGGCTCCCAGTGTAACTGATGGACCTGAGAATTGCGAGTGCCGGACTGCGCTCTCCTCAATGTCTAAATCGGTGCGGTGAAGCGAGACCAGCTCTGCGTCCAGATTGCTCCAGGCAGGCGGAGCTCCATTAAATGAGAAAACCTGGTTAAGCCGCCGTTTGACAGAAAAGACGACGTCCAGACAAAAAGCGATATAGTTTTCAAATCCATTTGAACTCGAGTCATGAAAACTGATATGTTTTGCGAAGAATTTGTACGATGATTGGTGGTGTGCGTTTATCCAATGCGTGGCGGCTAGAAGGACAAGAGGTTCATCAACAGCAACGGTTTTAGTATCGGAATCTACAAAACGCGCGAATCCGTATTCGACATATGTCGCCTCGTCTTTTCCGAGGGTAACAGGCAGAACGGATCGCATTAGGTAGTGAGTAGTAAGTTGGTGGATAGTAGTCAGCATGTCGCTGTCTATGTATAGAAATCATCTTTTATTTAGATAGCCTCAGAATAACCGTAGGAGACTCACTCTTCTTTAATTTCGAGAAGTCTAGTTTATATTGTGAAAGAACCGGCAACGAGCCTGTGCTTTCTTTTTTAATAAACGTGATAGCGTCGGTCACATTATAATTTGTAAAGTGTTGAACATAGGCGTTAAGTAGCCCATGAGGCCTGCAAAACCCGTTGAGCAAGAGTTCTGACACATAACCCGCAGTGAATCGGTGCCTAATGATATATTCAGGACTCTATATTGAATCACAGCAGTTCCGGAACACACACCTCCCATGCAACCAATACCAAACTCTTTCAAGCAATCTTGTCCCAGAATCTGATTCCAACAGGTGTCTGGGGAGGTATTTTTGCAAGTATCGTCGCTGAACGTCTCTACAGTCGAAAGCACCTGTATCTGAGCACCACCGGTACTTAGAATCTTTCATGATGGCGGAGGCCATCGCTTGATCAACGACATCCTTCGAGATACCGGTACCAGCCACCACCATAAAGACACCTTGGCCAAAAGATTGCCCCTCCCAGGCCTTGACAATCTCGCGAAGTATCGGTCGATGGGCATTGTTCTGGTCGGAACGGAAAGAAGAGCTGTGCTGGGTGGCAGCGTGCTGAGCTTCGTCCAATACACAAAACAAGGGTGTTTGCGCAGTGTCTGATGTTGACATTTGACTTGTTGTGGAGGAAGTACCCGGCGCAAGGTAGGAACATAAGGTACGTACATTCGTCAAAAGACTCTTAGTTTTAGAATTAATGAAGCTATCCGAAGCACCCGAGAGTTTGGACGAGAGCTCGTCGAAGACGTCCCATACTTGGGGGTGTACGAACGATGGCTGCAGCTGCAGCAACAGCCAGCGAGCCATGTATACTTGCGGTTCTTCGGCCAGGTCCGAGTTATCCTTGACAACTTTGTTCATTATTTCGGCAAATAGATTGAAGATAATCAGGCGGGACAGGAAGATCTGGCGAAATATCCGACTAGCAATCTCGCGATTGGTTTTAAGGGCTCCTTCATAGCCAGCTGATCCAGCAGGGGGTAGAACAGATCGAAATCTGGGGGAATCGGGAACATGTGTTTGGATACTATTTTGGACATCACTGGAACCTAGAAGACTGGAGTCTACGAGTGAAGTAAAGTAGAAACCCCAGTTTTCGCATAATCCTTCTAGGAGGAGCCTCGTTTTCCCAGACCCAGAAGTGTTGACCAGAAATCTATGTTAGAATCGTCACTTTCGACGCGATTATTCGACTCAAGAAGTGTACGCACGTGTGATTATTAGCCATGAAAATATTCTTCAGTCGTTTTTCCAACAATTCGTCCTTGCTGAAGGACCCAAGATTATGAAGCAAGAGGTTTGGTTTCCCTTTTAGACATGGTATCTTTAAGTTAGTCAAATGCAAGATAGTTTCTGCATCGAATAAGGCATTTGAAGGTCTCCAAAGCGGAAGTGCTATGTCACCGACGACAAGGTTCTTCATATTAGGCCGTAATTCGGTTAGAAATGTTTGTATCTCGTCCTCGACCCCACAAACGTTGCCTGGCCGCGCATCTGTTGCGGCTAATTAGGGGCAAATTGCTACTCAACGAACAAACATACGCACTATTCCAATTCCGAATGCTGTCGTATCCTTTTCGCGCGTGTGCTACCTTCAAGGATCGGTAAAGCCCTTCATCTTCAGTAAGTGCAGATATACAGCTTTGCAGGCTTGCTCCTTTCCACAAGTGCCATAGTATATACGATGCTTCTTCGCGTATTTCAATGTCAAATTTTGAGCCAAGTTGATGTATTTCCTTGTCGTCGAGATCTTTTTTCATCTCAGAGCCTCTATGGGAGATAGAATCATGATGGTCGATGGTAAGCGACCAGTTTCCAGCATGAGAAACCAAAGGAATAATTCACACGCTCATCTTCTCTTCTCTTTCTCCAGAAAAATCTATGCGTCATACAGGGTTTATAATATTCCAATACGTAGGGGGAATAATATGTGGCATACTACTTGTCCAAACTTTGTTAGAGGGCTACTAGCGGCGATAGGATCCGACACGAGCATTGGCTTGCAGAGTCGCGCTGAACTACATGAAGATATGGAACAGGGCGTCCTTGAGTATCGTGTAAGACGAGAAACAGAACCATGATATGGTAGAGAATCATCGTCATGCATTATCACATCTTCCAGCTAAACCTTTTTCAGCCTAACTGTGACAAGCGTTCATTTCATTGATCCAAAGCCGATGCGACGAGGCAAACATCCCCGAGACAGCTATTGCCCTCACGTCCAGGACAGTTCCGAGCGGGATCGCTCGAGCATAATGTACGTAAACTTTTAAGTTGTTGTCCTTTTTTATGGCCCAAGATAATCAGTAAATGATAGTAGGCATTCTTGCATTTTGACCTGTCAAACTCATCGAACACGCCCTCAACACGTTCCTCTGCTTGTGGTACTTTTAATTCAGCCTTTTCTAGGCAATCGCCATACGTTCGGGATCATGCGTTTCCCTGAAATGCATGCGTTCAAAACATTATTGCTTCCTCGAGGAACTTGTCGCTTCATCCACCTAAAGGCTACCTGATCAAACATATCTGGCAATGTGAAGGGTCCTGAAATAGGATTAATAAAATTGGATGGACTCATCGAACTATCGATCTCTCCTGCCCTGATCCTTTTTACACTTCAACTAGGGATTTTGCCATCCTCTCACACTGCATCGATCACACGCGTATTTCGGTTGAAGCCACATAAATCCGCATTTTCGGCTCAATTTCAAGATAAAAGGATTCAACAATCTGTACTGAATTTGCCTTCCCTTCCACTTGCCAGCCAGTGTACTATATGGAAATTACGGAGGATACTGGACAACAACTCAATATTAATCTTACGCTTGGGCCTTTGGTGATAGGAATTGTGTTGAATGCCTTCATATATGGCATTTGTGTTCTTCAGTTTAGCTCATATTGGGAGAATATATCGAAAGATAAAATCATAATCAAGTAAGAGGATTTCGCATTTTTGTTTCACGCCTCCGCGATAACGCTTTCTTCTAGGCTGCTGGTCGGCTGGACATTTCTTCTGGATACATTCCACACTATGGCGCTATTGTATATGCTTTGGATCTACGTCGTGGTTCACTTCAACGATGCCGCCTTTCTCAACAGCACTCTTTGGCCATTTTCCTTGACACCTATCGTGACTACACTGTAGGTACTCATCTTAAGGCGTACTTCGAGTTGCTGGAAATTTGCATAGGACATCCCTTCCAATTCAAATATTCCTGTCCTGGCGTATTAAGGAGTTTGCTTCTTCCATGCGAGTGTTTGTCTGTTTGACTGCCCTAGCGATCACACAGGCTACACTGGGATTCGTCTGCTCCATACAGGCACTCGAAATATTCTCGTGAGTTAATTATTTGACTGGTGCACTCCAAAACTGACCTTTCCAAAGAATCTCTTTATTTCCGCCACTTATTCCAGTCGTTGACGCGTGGCAAGTTCTCAGTATCGCTGCGGATGGGAGCATTACGTCTGTGTTTAGCATTTCTATGTCTGAACGTGCTAACGCTTTCTCAGTGTTTTTCTTGCTTGGTATTTAACCAAAAGTCGCACAGGATTAAAACGTTAGTCTTGTAGTGACGTCTATTTTGTCGGTCGGTATGTTTAATTTGCGAGCTGACGAGTTTGGTCTGGAATAGGTAGTGACAATGTTATTACTCGGATAATTCGCTCCTCGATTGAAACAGCTGCCCTTGGTGCTTTTTTCTGTGTAAGTCTCCTCAAGCTGATTTCTGGCAGTGATTGACTCTCATCTTTACGTCTCTTTTGACCCCGAAGATGATGGATTTGATTACTTTCGTAAGTGGAAACTCGGCCTTAAGTCTCGTTTTACTACTGATTATTAATGTTCGCTAAACAGACGACTCTGCAAGATACCAACTTCCATGTTATCTTTGCCTTTGTGAGTTTTGCCAGCAACACTTCCGCTGCATAAGTAATCTGACGTTTTTATAGCCCATGGGGAGGATATATACGTAAGTATCTTACATTAAATCATTATGCCCAATTTTCTGAATCTTCTTCAGGAACACCCTCTTAATGGTACGCTCTTTCACACTGCTGCCACTACTCACCAAAGAAATTAAATCTTTAGCGGTAGACATTGAATTCTCGCAGGGTCTTACGAGCAGAGCTCGAGCGTCCTCTAATTCCCGATATTGTTCTTGACTCAGTTGTGAGAAGCAACTCCCTTTGATATATATCGCACCCAAAAATTGAGCCTTTTCCTGTCCGATGCAGCCCCATAACCCATCGCATTTTCAAGCTCCAACGTCTTTGATCGTCACAGATCGGAATAATTCCATATCTGTGGCCATGAATATCTATCATGACGGTAATACCGGCAGACCGGATATTATTAACGCTACTTATCCTCATACTATAGATGTTCTGCGGTCTAAGGAGGGTGCAGGTCAAGATATGCCATGACTGACCTATTATAACACACGACTTTTGCAGCATTCTTTTAATAATATATTGCTGCAGCGCCGTAAATTAGGATGCATTTCCCTCTGGATTTGTCTCTATATACCAATGAGTATTTATATTACTGTAAAACATACTAGCAGAGATTATAGTCGCGTCCTGCCGAGCCGAAGTTACAATCTGTTCCTCAAATTATATATCCGAAAAATTGTCGTAAATTTGTGGTCCAAAAAGTTTTGCAACACCAGCTGATTCAGGGTGTGTCAATACAGCTACCTTTCGCAACGTTCTGCTGTCTTAAATTGATTTTTCAAAAGATTAGAACATATGCAGATATTTTATTTCCGAAAAACGAAAGAGGCTATAGAGAACACGATGACTGACTCCAATCCTAGATGATACGAGAAAAGGGCCAAGGGAGTGGAAAGAAAATTTCAGAAAGTATATATATCACGAAGAACATACTGGTGGTACAAATAGTTATAATTTGTTAATGAGATTCGAATACATTGAATAAATCGAAAGAACAGGACAAGGCCGTTCGTGGCAAAAAGATCACGAAAAATGAGAAACAGAAATAGAATATGGAGATTGGTCGCAAACTTCTTTATAAGAAAGATCACCTCCCCCACAAGAACTGGCATGGTTCTTTATTGTGTTTTTTCGGGGAACCATCATCTGCTTGCAATGACAACACATAAACCTGATACGGAAGTGTTCCGTCAAAAGGTGTTGCCAGGTATGTGACCTTGCGATTTCCTTGTCGCATTCGGGCCAGTAACAATCTCGGCGTGGCCCTGATGCTTTGCCTAAGGAGATGCCATGTTCACCCTCCTGTGATGAGATGTGATCCTTCAAGTGATCTGAATTTCGGAAGTACCGCCCACAGCCGTTAATCTTGCATAGAATGTGGTACTCGGGCGTCAAAATGTCTGAGCCGCGAGCTTGCGATGGATTCTTCGAGCGCCTGTTGTACGGACGTTTAACTCGTTCAATAGTGTCCGTGATTTCTTTGGTGTTTTGACTTGTCGAAGAACCGGAAGGGCGTTTCGGGAGTCTAGACAAGGGGCTTGCTTCCGTTGCGGAAGCCACGGGCAAGGACGATGGATCAGGCATAAAAAAATGTTGTGTAGTATGGCCTGTATCATATGCGTAACCGGATGAGAGGTTGTAGGTTGTCTGGAAAGTGGTAGTGGGGTCATTCTGACCCAAAAAATCAAAGTTCGGGGTTGCTGGAAGAATGGTTGCAGGATTACTAACAGGGCTACCATATCCAAAAAAACCAGTGTTGGATAAGGACGGAGCGATCAAAGGGGAGATAAAGTCGGGCAGTCAGCTTTCCAGAGACTGTGGCACGATGAATTCGTCACGTACTTCGTCCGGCCCCCATCCACCAGCCGTGGACTCTCTCCCACATTTGACGAGCCACTATCCAAAGACCCAACTCCTGCCACCTCTGAGAACAGATTTGACATACTATTTGGAGCTCAGCGACGTAACTCGGAGACGCTAGAAATCGAGTGGCACACCTTCCTAAAGCGACAGGCGCGATGGTATTTGCTTCTAGCAAGCCCGAAATATGATAATGCGAATTATAGGTTTCGAGGAAGTCGTCATAACGGAACAGATCGTTTTGGTCTTGACCATATGCAGGATAGGTGTTTGCGGAAGATGATGCTTGGGCTAGAAATGCAAGGCAATCAGCTCAGTTCGACGTCTGCAACGGTTGCAAGAGAAACTCACAAGTAGGATACATGTTGATTAGATTAACTGGTCTTTTGCGGAACAAGACAGACGCCGGAAAGCTTTCTAGCAGATGAGAGGAAAGTGGGATAGGACACAAGAGTTACCGTCAAGTAAAGCGGTTCGTCGCGTAAGAGTTTGGTTATCTATAGCACATTAATTGCGTCACAAGCATCCATAACGTGTTTGTGACATCCCATAACCTGAACTAGAGAAAAAAAAAGTTTGACGCGGCGGTTTGCATGGTGTCGACGCGATATACGCTATAATTCTGGCTGAAAATCCGACAATTCAACAGTCCATTTAGGCGGGTCAAAAATGTTGTATCTGCAAATGACGAGTTTACACAATTTAAAATGCGTTAGCGCCTCGTATAAAATCATAACAATTGAAGAAACCATACCAAAACGCACGTCAAGATTGCGGGACATATAGGACACCATTACACGGTTGAGTTGCACATTTTCAGAGTGTTTGACCTTTAGTTTTGAATGAAGTTAATCCGTCCAGTCGAAATGTGTATTGGTCTTTTGAGCCATCACGTGCCAGAGGAATGCACTGTGACTTTCGGTGAGCTGTGCACTTGTTGTCACATAAATCCAAAAGGCTCATAAGAAACTAACCTGCGCATTCGTGAGATTTATGGTCCATCGGTATTCCATGAGTTTCTAGTATATTCCAGTGTTATCGAATGTCGGGGCCGACAAACACAGCCGAGATGGGTACAGCCGAGATGGAGTCACCGCCCAACCAGACGTGCGCTCAACATACACCAGAGCTGCTCGAAAGGGACCGTTCGAGAGTCGAGAGAGAGGAATGTTATATCCAACTACAAGACAATTTTGAGGTATTGTATTGATCACTAAATCTATTTTGATTGACGCATGAGTGGCGCGTTTAGAAATATCGACCAATGCTGAAGAATGCTATAGTATATCGAAATTGGAAGGGTCCAAAGATCCACAGAACTAAGCAGGGCTATCAGTAATATATTAGACAAGGACACTGGAAATGACATACCGCCTACATCGGTTTATCAGAACAGTCGACTCGAAAATACGCGGCATTGCCACTGAAAAGTCGAAAGAACGCTGCAGAGGGTCCTTTTAAAGCATCGAACAGCCTATTTAACCGAATATTGTTTATACTGCTGACGTGACCACTTCAGCTTCGATTGAGGATAACTCACCTTGGAGATGAGTGTTATTCCAAAGTGAGCCGAAATGTTTTGTTGAGGGATCTATGATGATATATCCACAAGAAGAAATACAGGCACATGGGCAGCTAATGGTTCGATATGATCAATTGAGGGCTATTAGGTACGTGGAGTTTACTTGCCTTGATTGCTGTGATCATCTGTCTTCTGGACAATGTTGCAATATCTCTGGATAGGCATGTCCGGGTGTGCTATGCCGAGTGGCATCTGTCAGGGCAGATTAGAAGATTCTACCAAATAAAAAGGAGTAATTATTCTTTGGTCACTGCTCGAGCCGCTAACCGCGAGAATAAGCTGGTAGAATGAAATCAGAGCGACCGCTAGACAATAACCTATGTGACTCACTTTACTTCAAATAATACGCCCAAACGCGGACCGCATCCAAACCACCTAAACCGAATAAAACAATGACATCTACTGCAGAAAAGGTGAGTAATCCCCAACCAAACTGTATGTATGCGCAACTAAGGCACTGTAATCTATGTTGCTTGTTCCAATGAGCAACACAAACGAGTGTATAGAAAATTGGTGGACAGGGAAGGATTGAAGCAAAAAGTTCCATTGCAATATTGGACGGTACGACCACATTACAAATAACAAGTCCAAAAAGGAGCAGAGTACAGATACCAGCGGTTGACCAACGGTTGGTTTCTTCAAGCATATCCCGAAGGTATGAAGTCAGGCGGCCGATTATATGTTTGGATAATTTTCGCTGGCGGTTTAACAAATATTAGCCACATGAATACATCGCAATCTAGTGGTAGATGCTCAGCCACTCGACCATTTCCCCTTCGATCTATGGGGTCAATGTAGCTGCGCGGTCTGTAGGGTCTCTCTGAAGCGCGTGGGGGCGTTGGGATTTTTCTCGGATCTTGCGAAATTCATTGAATAAAAGGTATATAACCCGAAACATTTATTTTTCTTGAAGAAACAAACGAGGATGGAGCAGAAATTGGGCGAGATTCGAATATTTTCGTCATATACGTGAGGATGAGTGATTGTCAGGAAAGGAAGGCAAAGCGTTTTGACGTGGTGCCTCGTGCTCACTCGCGACGTTTGCAGATTATACAGCTTTCCCACGTTGCGGTTAAGTAGAAAAGTAGTTACTGGCGTAATGCATAATGCATAATGCATGACTCACCTGACCGGTCGCGTCTTAGCATCGGCATCGGAGCCGGGAGCATTGAAAACAGTTGGCGCACCTTCTTCCTTTTCTCCACCGTTATTTTGTTTTACTGGCTTAATGCACCGAATGATTTGAAATGAGCGTTATGAAGTTAGCGGTTATTGGAGGAGGACCATCAGCCTTTTATGTGGCCTCAAGACTCCTCAAG
>Ga0247779_1001190_pt1 | contig 12949 bp, 12 predicted proteins | sample UWRJL221509R5_FD_179925 | JGI IMG/M metagenome (GOLD analysis project Ga0247779, IMG submission 179925) | Plant litter microbial communities from Arlington Agricultural Research Station in Wisconsin, United States - UWRJ-L221-509R-5 | ecosystem: Environmental > Terrestrial > Plant litter >...
ATTCCTATTTGTCGGAGTCTTAACAGGGTCCTACTTGCCGAGATCATCCCGCAAGTGCGTTTTGCTAGTTCTTCATCTACCATCATCATCTATAACTGAAAACGCGCTAAACGTCGCTCAAAAACAACATCAGCGTTCATAGAAGCAGAAGAGTACACGAACGATTCTACAGAACATTGCTGTGTATGCCACTGGTGCCGAAGGTTTCTAGATAATCCCATCACCTCCTACGGTATTTCATCCGGATATAACCTATCAAATCAAATTGACATCAATTCCTTCTGAACATGTCGAATGTCTAATAGTAGGAAACCAAGGCAACCATCTTCCGTACCTGTAACGACGGCGAGGGTCCACGCCTACGCCTCAAACGCGTGCGTTCACTAGCGTGCAGATTACACGCAACCATGGCGCATTTGGCATTCCTCGCGTTTGTTATAATTCGAATACAAGACATTTACCTCTCTCTGAAAAAATAGAGCGAGTCCGAGTCCGAGGGTCGAGAAGCAGAAGTTGAAGATCAAGGTACATTGCATTGTGCAATAATCTCTTCAAAGTTTACTTCCCATTCCCCGGTCCACACACGTCCGGGAGCTCTCGTACTCTTCTGAGAAATATCCAACTAGCAGGACTCCTTAGTGGTCCGTATCAGTCATACACACCGACCGACGCCCAGCCCCAGTCGCGTGATTGAGTTCGATCAAGAAGACTGATGCAGAAGAATAGGTATATGAAAGAAGTATCAGAGGTTCTCGCCTCTCCTTGAAACCAGCAAGAAGAACAAGGAAAATCAGCTTCTCGAGGACCAGCGCTCATCGGCGTAAAGCGAATAATTTGGACCGACTCGCTGCGACGGCATTTAGCCCCTATTCAACCATCTATCTAAATTGCGCATGTACGTCGCTTAAATTTCTTAGTAAGACTACATACAGACTCGCGTGGGTGAGCGACAAACAAAAATCGTCAGAGACAGAGCCATCCTTCGACATCATTAATCACCATCATTTTCGAGATGAGTAAAGGCACCTGATCGACATCGGTAAGTGTAATAATGCTTAGCTCAAACTCACCACTCACTACACCAATACTTTCACGCCTGATGAAGACCCGGTACCTCGAGAATCATCAAGTTCTCACCTGACCATTTGTTTGGTATTGAAGAATTCCACAAGAAAAACTCACCAGAGCAATTCCTGACAATCAGCCCTGCAAGCATGGCCTGGGCATCCACTGGGAACCCTATTTGCCTGGCGGCCCAACTGCGCATGCTCTATTCAATCCGGCGTATCTCATACCGTAAATCCTAACGTTAATGGTGACTTCATTCATCCAGATGGGTGCCTTGAGTAAAAATACCTTCAAGACGTAAACTCCTCAAGCCCTTAGGTATTAGTATGAGCGCACGATCTCCACAGTGGCCGACTGACTTCAATTAATCATAGTGCCGACACATCTACTAGTAGACCTAGTATGATGCAAAATGACCTAGACACTGGCATACGATGGCGAGCCATTACGATTCAGCGCTACTCTGTATATACTATCCAGTTTTCTACGTGCCTTGAAAGATAAACCAGAACAGCAATGTCGAACTGTTGTCATGTTGACAGAATCAAAATAGATCTCAGCTTCGCAGCAGTGTAAATAAGCTATGGTATGTATAGATTGCTGAGACTACTGCAACGATATATCGCGCGTCGAAGAACGTGCTCTTTCACAACTTGATCACAACGCACTCTCAATTGAAGCCGTCCTTTGCATGCATGCAAGTCCGAAGTGTCCAATGACCGTCATGACTAACGTAAGTATAACCTATCAGAAGGATATTGGAGACCAGTCTTTTCTCTCCGATAAAGTACTATCTCCATTAACTCATCATCTAGGATAAGTAGTCGTTGTGTTTTTTTCTGGTAGCCGCTCGTCGACAAACTGAATTCGGCGCAGCACACCAACTTCAAGTCAGTTGCCTTGGCATCTCGGCAGCGCTTAACTCCAGTCACAGTCACATGTCACTCCTTGGCTGTTACAATTCCCGAACACTCTGAGGGACCTGCTTACAGGTGACAATGTATCCGATGTTCAAAGTCATGTAGATTGCCTTACCTTTGCCCGGCCTCTCGTATTAGTGAACTACAAGTTCCACGATAGCTCGCGACAAGCTGACCTATAGTTGATTCCGCATTGCTCAACACTTGTTCGAAGGAGCGGCACAGGACTATTTGCCAACATTTATCCAGGACCTTCGTGAGGAATTCCCTGATATGGATGCATATCCGCGTCCACTTGAGTTGTGGATGGTAGAGCTGCCCCTCCTACACTAAGTGACCATCAAGTGATTAAATGCATAGTAAAGGCCCGACGGAGGCATTATCCAAATGAAATGAACACCTTAGACTTTCTGCTTACAATAAATAAAGTTGGTACGGAGTAAGGAAAAATACATATGTTAAATATAATAAATACACTACACACTGACGCCTAAGAATTACTACAAGGCCGAAATTCCCTTGCGTCGTATATCTAAGCCCAGAAATATATTATTATCGTGCATTTCCTGCAACGATTTCAACCCAGTGTCCGATCCCTCTGATTTAATATCACAATGAGAGTCGAAAGCGAAATACCGAAGGTGCCGTAAATCTTGAGTTGATCTCAAGTTGAATGATTTCGCGTCTTGTCCCGCAGTCCCATAATCATACGAGGACGACCGAGCTTGAAGAAATCCTGCAATGTTCGACCAAGTGATGTTCTCCGTTGGTCCCTTGTAAGTGAATGCAGACAATCGAGGTAGTATAATCCATTGCTCGCATGTCAATGGTGCAGTGCCATCATTGTTTCGTTGCTCTGGTAAACCAGACAGTCTTCCCATGATCTTTGAGGAAATAGAAGCCGAGCCAGCATTCCCAAGATGTTCAAGGAACAGTTCTCCCAACTGCGGCATCGCCTCCAGAATACGGATTAACTTATGCTCGTCCAGTACCCCTGTCGTCAATTGGAAGCATCGCAGACAAATCAAACCCGAGTTGTTGTCCACAAAAGCTTCTAGGCTCTTCCAAGGTGGTTCATCGTATTTGTCGAAACAGAGAACAAGAGTTTCGAGGAGAGGCGAACGCAGATGATCCAGCATCTGTTTACAGAATGATGCGTTCATGGCCAAAAACTCGCCACGAAGGAGGCGCAGTGCGGGCAAAGGAATAGGTGCAGGAGGGGCCACGTACCGACATGCCATATCGACATAGTTGCAATATTGCAAACTCGTTGTTGTAGCTGGGCTCGAGGCTTCGCCTTCTTGGAATTCTTTGAGGACTTCTTCCATGCATCTATTCACGATCGTCGTGTTTGGAATTCTGTTGAAGGGTATGCCTTGAACAACGAGGCGGACAGAGTCGTGGACTTCGATATCCTCTATTTTAGGCGCAACTATTTCGAGAATGAAGGGATAGGATTGACGATGTGTCCTCGATGGAAGGAGTTTAAGGTTCTTGAGGTTCGGAAACTCGCCCAGTATACGATCCAAGGTGCATATGGGGCTGCAAAAAAGATCCATAGAAACCCATCTTTTGCGGTATTCCGGTAAGCTTATCAAGTTGTACAGTTCCTTCAATTCCCAAGATGACCTGTCTGTTGGATATTCCTTGACGCTCAATGTGAGAGGACAGCTCTTCGCCCGACCGGAGTCGATCCATCCCTTTAAAAGCTCCATCTGTGCTTTGTATTTGTTCTTCCTGAAGCAAAGATTGATATTTCTCCATAAAGAAGCGTCGTTTACAGCAATCGTTCTCCAACGTTGACATATTTTGGTAAGAAAGAAAGGTGTCTGTGAGATGGAGAAGTCATGATGACCTTCCGACCAGTTGAGATCACAGGATTTGAGATAAAGCCTGAATATTTCAGTCATGAGCTCCACGGGAAGTCTGTCGTTGATAAGCGGTTTATTGTCTTCGACTGGACTGGAAGAACTAGTTTGTGAAAGCTTCGTCATCTTCTGGTCTGTTTCCGATATTAAGGCCACAGTCATGGTGCTTTGTGGATATTTGGGAGATTCTAGAGACGTTTATAGTTGGCGAAAATGGATGGGTAACCTGCCTGCGTTGAGAATTGGTTTGATTAAAAGGTTTCATCCCTTCTAATATACTGGTTTCACCAACAAATAGACGCCCAAGAATGCGCAAAATGAGGCAGGAAGACAATAAACCCTGCGACTCAAACAAAGAAGATCATCGGTTTGGAGCATTCCAAGTTTAAAATCTGCACGCATTCAACGGGAATACCATCGAAACAACAATTTGTTGACGTGTTAAGGTCGACGGAACAAAAGGCACTGCACTGTGTGCTATTTGCGAACTATGTTACGGAAGATTCAGAATAGGAATAAGTGCAGAAGTGTCGTACATGGTGCTCACGTTATCGATTCAATCGTATGCACGTATGTAGCATAGGAATCACCTACACTCGTACGTGACTTAGTGCCCATGTAAACGTACAAGCAACTACCTTTCAGACGCAGCCCTTACTAGGAACTAAGTATACCAAGTTTGAAGGATGGAAAACGTGGTAGAACGTGTGAATACGACCATTGTTGTTAAACTAGTCGTTGATTGGCATCAGCATACCTACCGCAGTTAACATCTAACGCGACAGAAACGCGAAGAAATGGAGCCTCAACCAATGTAAGGCATAGGTTTTACTTCTTGAGCAGCACCGACAGTACTATCGACTTCAGCCGTAGTTAAGAGACCTTTATCGATCGCGGTCTGGAGCACGTTCTTGCACCAGTCCTAGCAATTCCATAATCCATCCGGCTTTATCACATGTGTCGTATTGCAGATGGTCCCAAAGTCTTCGTGCTGGGAAAGTGACATCTTCAGCGAGAAGTAAATGCCGTTCGTCAGGGTCAGGCTCCATACTGGCATTGTAATCGCACCTCAGTTTGTGAGGTGACTGAGATCCCCAATGCCCTTCAGATTCTTCTCCTGAACGATTTCGTGCTGGTGATACACTGGGGTTCACCTGTCCTTGTTGTTCCAAGAGGTAACTGGAACTTCCAATGCTGATCGTGAGGTTGCATAATCTTGCCACGAGTTGATTTTCCACGCATGACGACCAGGTAAAAATCAGCATCCCTATCATATTCAGAATAGAGGAATGTATCAAGGCTAACTGGCAGCCTGGTCTCCCAATGTTTTCGTGGTAATCGCCACTATCATCGAAGCTTTCCTTGGGTTTTGAATAAGTCATCAATACCGGAAGTACAAAGCGTACTCGACGACCCATGTACTTGGGTTCTCCTTCCGATGGGTTATCGTTCAAATCTTCTACCTTGGCTTCTAAAATGTGTGAGGTGGTGTAAATGCTTCCTTCTCTCACGCAGTACGCGCACTTGATGAGCACCATTTGTCCTTATTTGCGCGCAGGAGACGAGCGTCGAATATACGTCAAGAGGTTTCGCGAAGGATTTACATTCTCGCATTGGGCCAAACGCTGTTTCGAGTGTGCTGATCGACCTCTTGTACCAGGCACACCTCATAGAGAAGGTATATTCCCAAAAGCTGGGTACCATCCGAAGGTATCCCAGTTAACTATAGTGGCTATATGACCATCCTTTATGAGGATATTTCGACATGAGACGTCTCGTTAATAGTATTTGTTCATTTGACAGCAACGTCGTATAGTCTATATCCGGTACTTCATCAACGTTGAGCGGAATTCTGGAAAGCCAATAAGGGTTAAACTCGTCCATTGACTGAAATTCCTTTTGAGGAAATAGCCCATGAATCCGAAAAGGTCCCCTCGGCCAGGATTCTATAAACGTTCCTTCCCCGCCAAGAGTTACCGCAGCAAGTTCACGATGCTGTACAACTCTGTCGCTATCTTCAAGAAATGTTCGTCTGAGAGGTATAATTGAGCTTCTTCGAGGGTTTACACTCGAATGAAATCCATGACGATATAGCCGCATTCTTCATAATGAAATGTGAAGTGTCCTTTTGGTACAGGTATGCTCGTCTTTTGGCGGATGAATTCCATAGCCTCCGCCTCCATCACTGAAACTTTCGCGCCAAACTTTACAAATATCCTATCGCTCAAACGAACAAAGCTGGGATGATACCAGTGACTTGGGGCGTTAGAATCTCCACAAAATTAGTCGGCACGTTTGATTTCGTCCAGTATCGTTTGAACATCGGAGCATAAAGATTTCAAGTGGGGCATATTCGTCAAGTATGAGTTTGCTGTGTGTGATTATGACAACTGTAAGGCATTGAAGAAATCTGAGGTAGAGGCACACACGAAGTTTAGCCTAGTAAGCGGGAGTTACTGAAGAATCCGGAAATCAGACCATCAAAAGCGTGGGTAGTTTTCAATCTGCCTCATAAAAACCTCATTCTACCAGTCGTCCAATCATTATTTTCTATATAGAAGATCATTTCTAGTCTGGGTATCGGTATCCAAGAAGAAACAAAAACAAAACAAAACAATCCAGGGAGTAGCATCAATATCATTGTTTTATGGAGGAGGTGCTGTATCCTTCCTCAAACCGAAACTGACAAAGCGGCGGAAGTCTGAAAAGACTTCTCGTTTATGATTTTCCGCTCGACCTGCTGCGCTTTCAGCAGTACTCGACCCTGTTGGTGGGCCGCTTTGGCCAGGTCCAGTCAAGGTCGCAAAGATCCCCTCCCCGGTTCCACCTAAAGGAAGAGACACCCTGCTCGCTCCTGGACTGATGAGACTTCCTCCTGCATGTCCAGTGGCCGGAGGATCCATGTCCAGAGATGACAAGAACGAATTACTTCCAAGGTCCGTCTTTGTGCTCGTCATAGTGAGGAAAGAATTTCCTAGATCAATCCCCGTCGATTTGGAAGTACCTTTCAGGTCGAGAATCTAGCGAGAGAAGAGTCGGTCACTACGAAACGAGAACTTTAAGTTTCCGGCCAACATACCTTCTGGAAATTTGAAAGGGAGGCATCTCCAATCAGCAATATGTAGTTTAATATAAAGCCTTCAGGTGGGTCCTGTAGAAATGAAGACATAAGACACGAAATGACACTTCCGGCGAAGTTTACGGCCATACCCCTGGAGTTACGATAACTTTGAGCAGAGCCTCGAGACGCGTAGTGGTTTTGTTTAATGTTTTAGTGTATCTATGTGATTCATGACTTTAAAAAAAGGTTGCACATAGAAGGGTTTCGATACGTACGAAGATGTCGTAAGTGCTTCACCGGGCATTCTTGTAAGGAATGCCTTCACAATTTGCAAGTCGATGAGCAGCTAGTTGCAAATAAGATTTTGAGAGGGATGCAATAAAGTTACGCAAATACCTGTTCAGCACCGATCTCTTTTAAAGGTCGACTCCTAACCAGACAATTGGTGAACTTCACAAGGATGATGCTGACGAGGAGTTGATTAGTGTTTGTCCATACATCGTACAACGAAAAAGGCACTGTTACCTAGAGGCTTTATCAAATATGTTTCGAAGGTACTTTTTCTGCTCGATCAGAGGCTTAATAAACTCAATGACTTGTTCTGCCGATTTCACCAGTTCACCCGTGTAAGGCGACGGTCCGCTGACTTGACTGATGGTCGACCATGAAGTACGGCCCAAGGTGACAAAGGAAGGGTCGCAATTGCTTTCAAATTCACGAAGAATCACATTGATCGCAGTTGATATCGAGCTTGGGAAACTCATTTATTAGCAAAAGTGGATAGCATTAAACAAAAGAAAAGCTTACCTGACGAACAGATCACATTCAACCTGGAATGTTACCTTGTCCTTGAATTCCGGGTTGATCTTCCCCTTCACCTTCTCTTCAAGCTAAACAAAATTCAGTTATCTTTCATCTCGACAGCAAGGCTAGATTACCTCCAACGCGGTTGTCTGGCAATAATCAGCAGTATTGATAACAAGGCAGGTTTGCTTGATTAAATCCTGATCGAAGCGGCTTTCCGTAGACTTGCGAGAAGTTACCACAGGCCTACATAAGTATCAGTAAACACTTGATTAAAATTGCAGAAAATCACCAATACCTTTTAACGTTTACGGCAAGAACCTCCTCTGTCAAGGCCACCATGAGAGATAGTTACAGTAGAGGGTATCAGAAATTATTTACCAGCATAGATCCTTAGCCATTTCTTGTGTAATGTACAGAGATCGAAGAGTGCTTGGCCAGTCGACAGTTTGGCGCATTGCTCTAGGCTCTGACCGTAGAAATAGAAAAGGTCCGTGGAGGATGGGAGAACTGGCAAGGGTGAGGATGTGCTGTCCTCCGTTCCTGCAGGAGTATCCGTTGATGCTCGCGGCGGCTGGATTTTTGTGGAGTTCCCTTTAAGTTTACGATGGGGGGCAAGCATGTCTGCTAGGACCCTGAAATAATTGAGATGTTGAGCGGTGCTCTCTATAGCCAATTCAATTTACGTACTTGTCTTGTGCGTCTACAAAAATTCCCATGTGCGCATCGAATGCAAACGACATGGGCTTTCCAGGTTCAGAATGAGGATTATCCGTCGCTTTGAGCATATCTTTGAACTGTAGGTAAAAATTAGCGAATTAATAACAAGGAGAGAAATCAAAACAAACCGAAGTTGCCCATTTCTTCGCCATAGCCTGTTCGAATTCTGTAGTAATGGCTAAATTGTCCAACAGTGATTTAACGGTGAGATTCGAGCCTGCTTTTGTTAGTAGTGTTTTCAAATCGTCTCTGAATGATGATAAGTCAACATGGGACTCTCAATACTATAATACACACGGACCTGGTTATTTCAGTGAACTTGGCCAATAAATGCCAGCTAACCCGCCACGTCGCTGGAAATATCCTGCCCTGTTCAAGTTCATGTTGTTGCAACAATCTACGGAACCAAGCAAAACGTCTTGATATATTGTCGAGTTGACCAGCTTCATCGTTCGTTCGAAAGATGCGACGATATTCTTTGAGTTCCATAGCTACGAATCGCTCGATGACATGCGTCCGAACGTCTGGTCCGAGAACATCTACCACAAGGCAGGCATCGGCAATAAGGGAGGACTTTATTTGCTTGCTGTTATCTTGAAGATAAAATGCGTCGAAGTCTACATCCAGCTGAGCTTTCAAGTGTGTCTGGACTTCCTGGATATGTTTCCATACACGATTAATCCTCGGCACGGATGTGAATGACTTGAAAGACGACGATATTTGTTTAACAGCCTTTTTAGGACGTGGTTAAGCATCTTTACAGATAAATTACTTGAACGTATGCGCACTTCTAGAGTTTGGGCAACTTCACTGTAGTTCTTCTCCTTGATTAGATCTTCCAGTTGTGTCAAGGCATTGACTGGCAATATAGTCAGTTAAAGTTACACTATCACTGAGATTCAAGCTCATACATACCTAGCATTTGAAGCCTCTTCATCATTGTCATACTTGTTATAAGATTTTTCTTTGCTAGGTCAAGCACTTGAATATCTTTCGTGATGTTCCGCACAACTGCTTCTGATTCTGTAGCCTTCTCCCTGATACGTGACATTTGACCTAGTAAATCCTTATAATGAAGCACGGGTTAAGTATGGATTACACACAGCGTCCCGTCAGACAGCGCACCGAAATCATTTCCTGTATGATCGACATCCTCTCTGGATCCTGACTGACCCTCAACTCGGCTTGTAGTACATCCACCTCTTTTTGTAACTCCTGGTGTGTTTCTGTTAAGCGAGCATTCACAGCGTCCAAATGTGCAAGGGATGACTCTATCCACATCAGTAAATATCCTTAGTTAGAGTTAAACAGCTTCAGTCGAATAAACACACCATCCGGAAAGAAGTCATTTAGAATTTCAATAGCACTAAACTTCTCTGAGAACCCGTCCAAGCGGTCTGGTGCTTCGCTACTTTGGATTTCTAGGACGCGTTGAATAGAAAGTATGACTTCATGGGGCAGATCGTCGTTGCTCATGGGGTGGGATTTGTAGATGCAAGTTATTAAGCGAAGATGACCAGGGAGAAGTGCACAAGTGCCGCTTATGGTGACGCGCCCCGTAGTCACGGGCTCGCTTACGGTACAGGTACACCTTTTCCTTTGAACTTTCTAACAACACTGATTCCGTAATTCTGACGAAACTGAACACTTGTTTCTCCTCGTTGAACCATCTTCTCTATCTGTCGGATATCCACCCTCTTCTATGTGATATGTGTCTTATGGGCTCTTCTTCTTATTCATATTTCTTTTGAAAAGACTTTGCTGGACTTCTAACGACCTACTCTGGACATGGTGGACCTGCTCAAGCATCAGGAATGCCACACATTACCACGACCCTCATTCTTAAGCTGCAATGGGCTGGAGATTCGATATTTTGATTTCATTGTGTAGGGCAATTGACAAATGAGAATAATATTTGTCTTCAAAAGTTCAATCACGGACCCGAGGACCCCTTACTTCAACCTATCGCGTACGAAAGATAATGATACACTATTAAAGCCCTTTCCAAGGACTCACCTTATCTCGTGATTATGCAGGCATGTCGGCGTCTGCATTTTCGAATGTCGCGCGTCCCACTCCAGACTTTCTGATGTTCCTTTTCGGGTGGTAAGACTCCAATTCCATGATTTGTTATTTTTATGTGCGTCTAACGATGTATCTAAATGGGTTATATGGGATGCAGAACCGGAAGGCAAATGTGTGAAAACGAATTGATGCCGGTTTCTATCAGTAATTGTTTCTTACACATGTCATGTTACTGTGTTCATCGAGTTACAAATTCCTTATAATGACGTCGCTCTGTTCTCATGTGTTGCTTGAACCCAGTTTCAATTCCAAACATCCCCAACTCTGTATAATCCATCCTCGAAAGTATGGCAGCATCCTCTCCATTTGATGATGTGAAATTCCCTTTGCTCTCCGAACTGCCTTTCCGTCAAGGAGACCCGGAAGGTATGTTCTTGTATTCTTCTTGCTTTCCTGTCTTCACTTACAACGTAAATCATTAAGGTGCAATCTGGGGATTCTACGAACACCTTTCCAATTCTGCCGAGCCCGACGAACTGGGCGCGCTCAATTTACTCACACCCTCTCGTATCCTTCGAGCCTCGCAGAACGAAATCAAGACCGGGAAAGTATGCAGTCTCAACTGGGAGCTGCATAAACCGTTTCCAGCGGGATTTGAAAGGAAGGGCTTGGAGCATAAAGTGTTTCTGATGACCGCCGTTGATGTAACATATGTGGTTGATGATGAGGTGAGTATGAATACCCAGTGCGGGTCACAATGGGACGGGTTCAAGCATTGGTCCTACTATAAAACCGGTTAGCCGTTTTACCTTTCGTAATAGTTTCTGACATGATTAATCTATGTGAAAAGGCCAATTTTATAACGGCCTTCCGATTGATGATGTCCTTGACAAAAGTCGGGACTACATCGGGAAAGCCAATGCATTTGACAAACCTACGAGGAACGGAATTCATAGTGAGTGGAAATTGCGCTATCGCTTTTCATCTAGCAAACCATCTTGCAGATTTCCAAGGCAAGATCGTAGGCCGTGGGGTCCTAATTGATTACTTTACCTACGCACAACAGCAAGGAAAAGCGTACTTGCCCTATAAGCAAGAATCCATCAGTGCACAAGACCTCGAAGATTGCGCAAAAGCGCAAGGTTTGACCTTTGAACAAGGAGATATACTGTTTATCAGGATGGGATATGTTCAATGGTTCGACAAGGCTACTGACCAAGAGAGAAAGGAGGCACTACAGACATTCGAATGTGTTGGGGTGAAGCAAAGTTTAGAGGAGGTAAAATGGTTATGGTGAGTTGGTTGATTAAACATCAGATTTAATCCTCTCACATTCCGACCTGAAATAGGAATCATCACTTCGCAGCTGTAGCTGCTGATTCACCGGCCTTCGAAGCAACTCCCAATAGCTCGGAATGGCATCTGCACGATTATTTACTGCCGCTGTGGGGAGTACGTCCTCTTCAGTTTATGTTAATATAGTCGTTGAAAAATAACGCTCGCTCAATTTCACATCATAGACCCCAATAGGTGAATTCTTCGACCTAGAGAAATTGAGCGAAACATGCAAAGAGCTCGGTCGCTACTCGTTTTTCGTCACGTCTAGCCCTTTGAACATTGTCAACGGGATAGCAAGCCCTCCGAAGTGCTTATTTTACTTTCCAGGCTTTTCTCGTTCTAATCTTGCCCTTTGTGTAGTGCAATGGCTATTTTCTGAAAAGAGAAGACTCTAACATATTAACAGAGAAGATGAGAGAAACTCAACGTCAATAGTCCCAGTCGCGAATTCAATTTATTTAACAATTAATAAAATCAAAACAGGAAGATCCTTGAATATTCTGAGACCACGGTACCTTTTTAATGATCTAATACGGGCACTTCAAATATAAGAGCATCAACGCTAGATCTGTGCTAGACCTCCTGAGAGGAATACATTTGATGTAAGCGTATGCATTGTCTTGTGCATTTTGCTACTATCGAGGCTGCAATTTGTTTCAGGAGTATGATACTCCATCAGAAGGCGACACGACACGATAACATAAAATCTGCCAGGTATAGTCTAGTCAGAATGGTCTGCCACAAGGACTGGGTAAAACAACGTGCAGATTCCAGCTTCTCTTGACGTCGGTCAACAATATTTCGGCGATTAAGGAATATGAACGATTCGTTAATACCCTTAGTTGAGGTCGTTGTTTGTCCGTCGTATTTCAAAAGATCGAAAGCACATTCCAAGTGAGAAAATCACACCCGGTTGCTGGTTGAGGAAAGGTTTATACGTGGAAGTCAGCTTATTAGGGTGAGGCACCACTTCACTCACTCCAAGCAGAGATCCTTTCTCGTAAAGTTTGGCTTCGTATTAATTGGTAAAAAATCATCATCTGTGTAATCAGCGAAGCACAGTTTTTGAAGTCCAGTGGCCAAGGAAGTATAGGTATGACTGTACTGAACGGAAGACTTTTCTGGACCGCGCGCTTATAGCTGAT
>Ga0247779_1001191_pt1 | contig 12943 bp, 17 predicted proteins | sample UWRJL221509R5_FD_179925 | JGI IMG/M metagenome (GOLD analysis project Ga0247779, IMG submission 179925) | Plant litter microbial communities from Arlington Agricultural Research Station in Wisconsin, United States - UWRJ-L221-509R-5 | ecosystem: Environmental > Terrestrial > Plant litter >...
AGTATCTGACTTCGGAATCGAGACTTTGAAAGCGCTGCAAACCAGCGCCAAGATTGTTGCTCGAGCCTTGTTCCAAACATGACAGAAAAGTGTTTTACTAGAGGTAACAAGCAAGTAGATTATGCTTTCCACTTTCACTGTGGGCGACTTTGCGTTTGTTGTGTTACGGTGGCCTGTAGGCGTTGACGTCTACAAGGAAAGTAGGAACCTGAAGTTCGAAGGAAAAAAGAATGATTAATTCCTTGCTTGGGTACCACGTTAGTCCTTGGTAACCTTCTCCTTTGCTCTTTAGGTCCGAATATCGCATGACAGCCACGATCAACACTCGAACGCCGCAATATTTAATACTCCAATCCCAGCCTTAGTGACTTTCCCACCTTTCTGTATGTCTAGCGACGCTTTATATACCTCAACCCTCCTTCCAGGTTTTTGATTCTATGTTTTAACCGTCCCTCTTCGATACCATGTACATCCCTCAGCAGTCCGTCACGTCCTGGAAGGGTTGGTTTTCCCCGTCAATTCTCAGAAAATGGAATGCCGTAGCTGATATTGGCCTTCCAGTCGTAATTACCTGTTTTCATCTCGTTACGCTAACAGCTTCAGCATGGCGTCTGTGGTTTAGGTATCACAGACGTAGATTGTGGGTGGATGATTACATTATCATTCCCGCTTTGATTCTGTACGTTGTCAACATCGTTGTGATGTGGATATTGTTCGCAAAAAGACGTGAGTATGCCTCAATAATAGTCCTAGGAAATGCAGACTAACAAATTTTTAAATCGTAGGACCGTCCAATAAAGTTGCATTATATTGGCTGGCGGCTATTCCATGGCATTCAATTATTTGGTCCGTCCGTACGTTCGCTCCGCGCAAAGACGTTTATTCAAAGTGTTGTCAGGCTTACGAGAATCAGCTTGGTTCTGTGCATTTCCCGAATATTTCCAGAGCTGATGACCTTTCGACGCTGCGCACGGGGGATGGCAATTGCGTTTGGCATTGTCTACGCTGGAATTATGCTGTGGCTCATTACCACACCTTGTGAGTATATCGCAGAAGACAAGGCTTCCGCTGGGTTTACCCTGAGACTTCTCAACTGCAATGAGGAGAGATACCCCCTTACCATCACTGGCTTTGTTGGTAAGTCACTCCCACCCCACAGACCATAAATTCGACACTATTTGACTGACCCTTCGTTTACCCAAGCTGATATCTGCGCTTCCGCGTTTCTGTTCTTATTCCCAATCGTGTGCCTTTTCTATATGCAGCTTCTTAAAGGAAAAAGTTGCTCGTCGTTTCTTATCTTTTCTGAAACACGTTGGTCTTCCTTTCTGCGATTGTATACTGCACATTTTTATTTTATGATGGTATCTCGGGGCTGGGAGAAGGCATAGTAACTGGGATGCTATCACAAATCGAGGTGAGCCATACTTTCTTCTGCGTTGCTATGTTCCAGTCTTCTGAAGTGTATTGTCAGCTCATTGTTTCGTTGCTTGCGAGCAACTCAGTCATCGTGGGGACGTATATTTGTGCCAAATCTTCTGTTTCAGGCGCTGTTGATGATGCCATCGAATGCCATCGAAATGACCAAAATAAAAGTGATTGGTCTCCTCTGCACACTTTTGCGGTTGGAAACCCAGCCAAGGCTGAAGTGCCCCTGCGTTTACCATAATAATAAAACCTCTCTTTTTTGTATATATAGTATAAACCCAAAATATTTCATAGTCCTTATTGGGTTGATTGATTTGCCACATGAGGTTAATTGCGTCAGCCACTTGCAAGTAACGTATTTAATCCATCTACTTACAGTTATGCCCTAGTATTACCGTCACAAATGCCCTTTGAGGCGGATCTCTAACCAGCGTAGAGGTACAAATAAAATAGCCGTAACGACAAGCGCAACTTCGAAGCCTAAATCACCCGTCCTTGTAGCCACCGGCCCTGTAAACCATACCTGACTTATGCAAGGAATAACTATTCCAAAGGCAAGGACCCCGGCGCCTAATCCACCCAGTCCCCAAGGAAGGCGCTCTGGATTGTTCCAAGATTCTCTATCATAGTTCTGAAACCTACCAGAGCGAAAATAAAGATGTTCGATGAGAATTGCGGATACATAGGCGGATGCCCAGTAACCGAACAGTGAGAGCACGTTGGTTATGGCAGCGTCTAGCTTGTGAGCCCCTACGATTGCAATTGGCAACACACTACAGATTATGAGAGCAGAAATAAACATCAAAGAAAACCAATAGAGATTAATGAAACCCACATAGCCGCTGTCATGATAGTGAAAAGGTACCGAGGAACCGCCATTAACCGTGGAATGACGACTTGGTAATTGAGAGAGGCTGAATATAGAATAGAACATAGATTGGGTGAGACCGAAAGACTCATTATAACTGTGAGGAATTTTCCGAAGTTCCCAAGAGGTTGAAACACCGCGTTTAGGAGACCTCCTACATTTCCCCCACCAGCAAAAGCCTCTTCCCATGCTGGGACGAAGGGAGCTGCTGCTGAGATAGCGACCCCTACCATTTGCATCATGACCTAGATAATATCGAAGGTCAGATATTTAGCCGATAAGGGACCGATTCGACATACACTGGGAAGGAAAAGTCCAGAATAAGCCCAGAAAAAGATTTTCCAGCTAAAGGTTCAAATGTTATACGTTAAACCTTGAATAGGTCCGGTGACAGTCTGATATTCAAATTCTCACTTTGATCCCCGTGGCTTTAAATAGATCCCATAATCCGCAACGAAGGTGGACCACGTTATCATGAAGCCAGCTAGAGTACTGATAAATCCCAGAACCGAGGCAGAAGATACTGGAACGGGTGAGGGAAAACTCCCTAGGTTTTTCCAACTCTCGCCAATAGCGATAATGGTTGCGATCATAACGGGAATCCATGCCAATCTTTCATACCTATTGTGAAGTAAAGTTAGAAGAATACAATTAAAGAACACGGGCATGAGAGTATGATAGTACCAATGAAGAAATTTGTATCCAAAGAATGACACGACAACTGACATGATGGCAAACACCACGATTCCTACTCTATTCGCAATGAGGTGGATCAACTGATGCAGACCAAGCAATTCACTCACGTCCAAGACAGGTGCCCGTCCGTTACACTAGCCAGTGCTTGTCCACCTAAGATGCAATTGAGCACCGAAAACCCTATTATTCCAAATAGGTTCAAAAGACAGGGGAGGATGACTCCGTAGTACCTAAAAAATGGTCAGCTTGACTATAGTATTAGAACAAGTGCGCCTTACTTACCCAAACGTGTAACGTGCCAAGGTCATTTGGCGCATACCCAGGTTCGCACCCCATGTCGCTCTATCACCCCCCGTCCGTATCAATGGTCATATGCAAAAGTCTGAGTCCTCGTACAAGTATGCCGGGATTATAGCACAGAACAAATTGAAGCAGAGAATTATAAGATACGAGTCCCGAACACTGAGCTGAAATGCGACCGGACCAAGGCTTCCAGTAGAGAACCTATATATATATATATTAGAAATAAGGTTTTGAGTAACAGTTATACCCAGAAGATGAACCCACGATAGAATAGTGAAATTCGACGAGAAGAACACGAAACTCATTTTACTGTACTGTGTGTCTGTTTGTTCTTCTGGAAGTACTGGTAGAATGCCTGTACGCAAAATTCGTGTTCGTCAACTCATTTTGAAAATGGTGAAGCAGGGCTCAGTTCTCAGGCTCACCTCGTTCTTCCAATCCCCATGTTACGAGCTTCCTCGTCCATCCTTTTTTCGTGCCAAAGACCTCCTCATTTACGGTGCCCGTTGATGCGGAGTTTTCGATGTCATTAACATCCGCGACTTCAGTTACTTCACTGGATTTCTCCGCTTCTTGCTTAGAGGCCATGATGAAGGCAAACGAGAAGTCGAAGTACAAGGAGCCGTGCAGAAAGTAGGTATAACTTGATGGGATGTCATATGTGTATCCACTAGGGAGCATTATCTCCACGATCGGCTTAGAAAAGGTCTTATCATATCCATTCACACGAGCTGCGATGCGTGAACACCGATAGCGAGAAAAAGGAAGGCTGTGTGCGGAAACCCCACCCAGCCGGGAACGCCATGCTCACTTATTAGTAGTGGCGCAACCAAAACTGCAAAAACAGTGAATGAATGCGCAGTCCAGCATGAAGAAATGAGGTCAGATTTCAATACCGAAAGGATTATAATTTTATACAAAACCCCTCCAGCGAATTTCCAACCACCTAAAAGGAAGATACAAAACAGCAGCCACACCGAACGCCACTTCGAATCCAATATCGCCAGTTGTTTTGGCGATGGGTCCGGTGAACCAGACCTGTTCCATCGACGGTATCACAACTCCAAAACATGATACCCCAGCAGCGACAGCTGCGAGACCTGAAGGAAGCTTTTTCGGGACGTCCCATGCTTTCAGATCATAGAGACTTGGATTGTTTTGGCGGAAACATAGGTGCTCAAGCATGATAATGGCCACGTATGCGGATGCCCAATATCCTATTAGGCCTAAGAAATTGACGAGCGCATCGTAAAATCTGTGTGCACCAACAATCGAGATGGGGACGACGCTGAATAACCAAGATCGTATCAGAAAGCACGAAATAAAAAAGCTAAAAAGAAAAACGTACATAGCTGTGGCAACCAAAGAAAATATATATCTCGGAACGATAACCAGTGCAGGTATGACTATTTGAATGTTAAGAGATATCGAATAAAAGGTTGCCGAAATGTTTCCCGCCATCGATAAGCTTAACAGCACTGTCAAGAATTTGCCAAATTTCCCGACAGGATGAAGCATAGCTTCTAGCAATCCTCCTACATTCCCGCCAGTGTATCCTATCTCCCATTCGGGTATGAGAGATGTTACGTTTGCCACTGCGGCACCAAGGCATTGGATAGTGACCTATAAACTAGATTCAGATACCCGCGATTTTAGAATACAATAGGACGTACGATCGGTAACAAGAATCCAAGGTATGATGACAAAAACAGTTTTTTGCTGAATAAAGGAATAAGCAAAAGACGCCGAAGGATTCAAGCCATTATCCACTAACCTCGAAATATCAGGTCGAAAATAACTAGTAAAATCTGAACTAAGACCGGAATACGTAACAGCGAAACCTGCCAACGTTGATGCAAACCCCAAAACCGTGGCGGCCGTCGCTGGCGTTGCCGGAGGTGGGTTGGATAAGTTTTTCCCTCCAACACCCAGAGTGATTATGAAAGTGATAATAACGGGTATCCATGCAATACGTTCGTACCTACAGGGCATTAGACCAGGCGAAAAATTGAGAGGTAGAGACAGACGTACCAATGCAAGACGGTAATCCCACAAAAAGAAACTAATAGCGATATGACTGAGATCACAACGATTCCAACTCTGGTAAAGCAAGATGAATAAACATATAAGCATTTCCATCAGAAACGTATATCTCACTCACGCCCAACTCAAATTATGGTCAGATACACTGGCCAATGCTTGACCCCCTACTATACAGTTCAAGATAGAAAATCCGATCATTCCTATCAAGTTCATAATGCAAGGCAAGATAACACCGTAATATCTATAATAATCCATGAGAATATAAATACAACACGAATGGCTGACTGCGCATGGAATACTCACCCAAACGAGTACCGGGTAATGATCATCTGGCGCATGCCTAATTTCGGGCCCCAGGTCGTACTGCATGATGTTAGTGTGAATGAAATAGTTAACATAGATAGCACTCACAAGTATGCAGGAGCAGCGCAGCAAAGCAGGTTGAAGAACAAGATTGTAAGGCAGGAATCACGAAGTCCCAAACCGAAGACAACGGGTCCTAGTGTTCCAGCAGAGAATCTATGAGACATTTCTCTTTAGATATCGCTGCCGCAAGAGCCCACTATGACGCACGAAAGAATGTTGACGTTCATCGAGAACCAAACGAAGAAGATCTTGGTATATGGGTGTCCCACGCGTTCTTCTAATGGTACAGGTGAAATTCCTGGCGTGCGTGCCTTAAGCAACGAAGGAACACAAGAGAGTCCACATTACGCACCTCGTTCCTCAACACCCAACGTCAACAATCTCTTCCCAACCCAACTCACAATTGACCCTTTTCCATCATAAAACGAACGCTTTTTTGAGGGAGCAGCTTCGATATCCAGTCGCTTTTCCGGGTCTAATGCATCGACCTTCATGGGCGTCGAGGGGGACATCAGTCCGAGGTGATGGAAGTACGAAGAAAATAATGGCGGGGTTGAGCTTGGGACTTGATAAATATACACATTCCGGAGGAACGTCGTTCACATTGCCATGACTGATTCGGATGGTTATCCTCTCCACACGGGCGATCTATCCCAAAAAATTATCGCGATCATGACATTTATGTTTTCCGCGTCGGCAATCTCGGCAAATCTTCCGTGTCGGTAAAATTGCATATGGGGACATGATCTTAAGGGGCCAAAATTTTGCGAAAACTGACAGGAAAAGGGAGGGAAGGGAGGAGTCAAAATAAAGAGTTATTTCTTCAGTCTCCTTCATTTGTATGGTATCTCACGCAGGGCGTTTATTTTCAGACGAGATGTAATTGATTCCGCGCAACTTCTATCCTTTCCAAACTTACTTTCAACGACACGATGGCGGTTATATCATGGATATGACCTAAATAACACACAAATTAACTATTGACTCCATTAATATTGAAGAAACATACTATTCGAAACAACTGGATCGCTCATCCAATTGTCTATACATTTCTGAAGAGGTTTCAGGAGATTGTTTTCGATTGATTTAACGACATCTTTGTCTCGAATTCCGGTCTAATAAATGATAAATCATCAATACAAAGATACCTAGATAACAGTGTAATTTACCTGATTTTTTTCGTCTCGTTGCAAGATAACGTAATAGAGCGATAAGCATTCCACCAACCGACTCGGTTCGTTGCTTTCCTGGAATTCTTTTAACGAGAGTGACGAAGACAGAAGATCCGGTGGGTTAGGCCTGAACAATATGGGTCCAAAACTTTGAAGAAACAAAGAGCCAAGGAAAGGATCGTTCTTCTGATGGCTTGCTAGTGACTCGAGTAAAGCCTCCTTAACCAAGCCCACCGCGGCAGTCCTCATTTGTGGATACTCCGAGTCCTTAGTGAGTTCAATAAGTTGATGAAAGCGTATTTGCGAATCACAAGCTTGCAGCAGTAGCGAAAGTACCCTGAACGTCTGATGCCTTACTGAGCCATCAGGATGCACACTTGCTATAGATGGTAAGAGACCACAAAGAGGAAGAATGACTTCGTCCGGGAGGGATGCCGTAGGTTTGGCGACAGAGTGAATGTAGAGCGCATTAATTAAGATAGCCAGAGATTCGTCCAGAAACCTGTTTGAATGTATGAATGATGTCAGCGCAGGAAGGAGACGCGATAAGATTGCATGTGGATTGACGTCGGGGGATGGTTGATACGCTGTAAGAACTAGATCTATAGTAGGCCCCCGCATTCCAAGAGATTTTGCTACATCCTGTAAAGATATAAGGATAAGAAGTACTCAAGAGGCAGAAACTCACAAGAACATCGAACATGATCCTTTTTCCCGCCTCTGAATCTGGCCTTACTTGTGAACGAAAAGCAAAGCGAGGATAGCACTTCTCCAGGGTTCGCTGGGCGATATCAGATTGCACTTGATGTTCACAAGCCGAAATGGATGTTCCCAACAGCCTTCCCAAAAGTGCTCTGCACGCTTCTTTGTCTACTTCATTTGAGTTGTTGACTTCTTGGTTCCATTCAGCGGTGCGCCTGGCGAGGTTAATGACGTTTGATAGCAAAGATCGAGCCTCGTTCATCGTAGCATTATGAACAGACAAATCCATGATTGATCCCAACTCTTGAAAGATTGGTTTGATTGTTTCTGACGCCGACTTTCTCCTCAATTTCAACTTAGGTATGGCTAGATAGATCATCATTAGCAAAATTTGCAGATTCTGAGAGATAAAGGACTAACCAGCAGCCAGAACATCAACCAGAGTAACGAGCTGACTAATTGGGGACCTCGGCATTAACGGTTTTGTGCCACTCTTCACGATTCCCGTTGCTTCTTCCCTGTCGCTCTCTTCATCATGAAATGAACGCTGAAGGCCCTCTAATATCTCTTGCACTGCCATAACCACCTCCTTTGCTGAGCCACACTCCGAAAGAAGTGAAATGAGGTCTCTAGCTGCTGGATCGTCGATTCGCAGGAGCAAAGGCAGAGAGTTCAAGGGATCCTATACATGTCATCCTTTCTAAACACGACATCGTATATTTGAATATATGGTCGCGAACCAGATATTTAGTGGCACCATAGGTTGTTATTAGGTGATAAATTTCAGGGAGGGTTTTGTGTGGCACGTCATCGTAAACGCATGATGTCAAGAGTGCGGTGATTGAAGAACTGATTTCCTATCTCTGAATCAGACGCCTTCCCGCAGAGTTAACAAAATATAAGTACCTCGTCGTCACTGCCCTCGGGTATTTGCAGAAATTCTGTAAGATCCCCTTCCACTGGCATTCAGAAGATGGTTGTTCGCGGAGAAGTGATAAGATAAGATAAAGAACGGTCTAGCATCAGTCGGACATCAAATTTACACAAACTTCAACTTCAGCTACACGGCATCACCGGCAGGCTGTTGTGAATATATTTTGGACTCCACAACCTCATACGGCTAAAATCGGGAGCTTATGCTATTGCACACAAATACAAGGTTATCACCAGGTACAAATAATTTATAGAGGACTTAGGTTTCCTGAGGATGCGCGACTAGCCTTAATCGAGACACGTCATTGGATTCTAACCTCTTCACAGCAGCTACCACTCCATTTAGTCCATCTGGTACAACTTCGACTCTGTTAGGCTACGAAAGAAGTGTTAATATAAATGTCCCACCCGTGATAGACTATCCGAATTCAATGACTTACTACTATTACACCCTTTTCAAGCCATCCATAAAGTAGGTTCTGATACAGATATTTGAAGAGTTCGTCGTTATACGCAGCTGGTGCACCAAATACTTTGGCTATCTTTATCTTGTCGCTGGGCGGGGAAACGAGTATATGTGGCGAAGCAACTGCTATATACCCTCCCTTATTGTGCGACAGCGTTTGCACCAGATCCACGGAAAGCTTTTGTGTAGCTTCAGCTGCGACTACGTCGTATACATATTCGAGCGATGTCTTCATAGAGTCGGTGATCTTGCCGACTTGACTGATAAGATCGTTGGCAGATAGGTCGCGGCCCAAAACATGCGTAGCACCTATTTTCTTGAGGGCGTCGGTATTGCTAAGGGAAGCTGTCGTAATAATAGGAGAGAAGCCACTGAGTTTGGCCAATTGGATCACTGAGTAAAATTATCACATTGGAAGTCATAAACGAATATGTGTATCTCGACATACCTGCTTGACCTACGGCACTTGCTCCCCCTAAAATAACAATAGGAGTATCACTGTATTTCCCATTACCATTTTTGACCGATGGTGGGGTAAGTGCAATGCCATTAGGAAGTTCTGCGTATAAGCCTGAGTATGCTGTTGATAATGCAAGCGGCAGAGTGGCGGCTTCGTCGTGAGAAATCTTATCAGGAATCTTTTCATGACGATGATGAAGAGAGGAGCATAAATTTGAGATATGAGCGCTAGTAATACATAAACATGGACAGACGCACGCTCACCTTGGATACTACATTCGAGATGACTGCAACCCATTGCTGGAACGCTCCTCCGGTATGCCAATTTTGAACCTGAAAAACCCTGAATGTAAAGGAAGACGTGGTTACAGGAAAACTTTGAATAAAGGAAGGCACCAAAAAACTGGAAAATAGAATTTCAACGCTCACACACGATCACCCTTCTGAAAGCTTTCTACATCCTCTCCCACATTCTCTACATCCCCTGCAACGTCTTGGCCAATGATCGCAGGATATTCCTTTGGTATGAGTACATCGTACTTTGGCATTTTCCAGTCCGCAGGATTCAGTCCAACAGCAATAATCTTGACGAGTATTTCATTCTTCCCTGGAGAAGGAATGGGTATTTCGTCCAAGTGATATCGAGCGGCCCACTGATCCGGAGTCGTCGCGGGCTGAATTACGAGCGCCCTCTGCATAGTAATACTTGTATGTAGTATATATGGTGTGATAAGAATACGCAGAAATCGAAGATACCCTTATGATACGAGTTGACCGTGATAAGACAACTATATATACTCGACTGATGTGCTGGGATCGAGGTCGTGGCAGTTGTCAGCAAGTTGCTCAGCTAACGCATATCAGAGTGGTAATACGTCGGCAAAAGCTGTGAATAATAATGAAGTTAATTAGTCAGTAGATAAACAATATGTGCATTCGCATACGCCCTATCCAGGTGACACAAACTGCTTGACACGATCATACCCGTGAGAACTCGGGAATGCAGCAAATACTCAAAATGGCCGGGTAAAACTTATGCGGATTGACCCCTGAGACTCGTCTTTCTCTTAGCAAAGATTTTATGATTCAATATTAATATGTAACCATATTGTCTTGTTGATGAGTATATTACCCATCTGCTCCCATTGCGTATCTCCTTAAATTCGCAAGAATAGTGGGTGATGGAGACCGAGGACCCTCACTCCTCCTCAGCTTTTTTTAAAGCCACTGCGAAGTCGCATCGTCTTATCTTGCACCTTCCAAAGATTCGGGCCTTCGGCAGTTTTCTCCCGACGACGTATTTTATTTAGTCGCGTCGTTTGGGTCCTGGCACGCGTTTTAATATGTCGCGTGATCTGCCGGACTTGCATGTTGATTTTTGAACTCCACCGCCAAGCTTACCTCCGCCACTCCCCATTTATCCAGAACACTGATTTATGGGTCTCAAAATCTTGGTTTACAAACAATCTCAGCCCAACTGAGCTGACCAAACAACATCTTGTTTTTATAGTCAAAATTACTTAAATTCGCATTGCTACAGCTGTATGACTTTCCCCGTTTCCATAAACTTGACTCTAGTCAAGAATGCTAGTTTAATAGCCCATATATACTTCTCTTGGACCGTTACAACTTCCCATATCAACAAATTCCAAAGGCATTTCATGTTCTGTGGTTCGAAGTTCGATTTCCCACGCATACGACTAGCTAAATTGTACGACAGATCGACAAACAGGCGCCGTAGGTATAAGCTCAAGCTTACTCAAGCACATTTTCGCACACCAAAAACAACAGATGGGTACTTTATTTATTTATATTTTTAGACGAGCCTAATGCGCAAACCTTCATTCTAGTTTCTCGAGCTCTTTCCTAGTATAACAGCAAAATCAATAATTGTCCACCATAAGCTTGAGTGCTTCTTCGTCCATAAGTCCAAATGTGAGTTGATGCTTAAGTTCCTGCGCTCATGAAATTAATGGGAGTAAAAGGGACGGAAATTTTGAGACACACTTTATTAACCCCTGCGTACTTCTCCCTGAAATCCTTTCCGAAAACCTTCTCCACGACCTCACTCTTAACAAATTTCTCCCTGGATTCTTGCCAATTCAGCGGCAGCCTTTCTATAATCCCCAGCTCTTCGCGTTCTTCTCTGCTTAACATTGCGGCGCTCTTCTGCTTGTCGAAAGGTATCTCTTTCACCGCGAGTTCCTTGTTCTCTATGATCCCAGATAATCCCGCACCAAGTATTGCTGCCATAGCCAAGTACGGATTGGCCGTCCCATCGAGTGTCTTCAACTCAAAGTTCCTCGAGGTTGGCGACGTGGCTGAGCATAGACGTACTGGTACTTCTCGGTGCTCCATACCCCACGCGACGTACGTACCTCCGCTGAACACGCCATCTTCCATCCGCAGGTAAGACGAAGGAGTAGGTAGAAGCAGGAGTGCTATAGAAGGCAGGTGAGCAAGCAGCCCGGCGAGGAAGGATGATTCTGCAGTGCTTAAGTGAGGGTGCTGGGATGAATTAGATGCTGTCGACGAGTGTACGGATATGTGTGCGTGTGCGGCACTTCCTACTGTTGCGCTGACTAAATATTAAGAAAGATATATGCAATCAGAAGACGCACAGCTTTCCATGAATACTCTCGGTGCAAGGGTCGCTCTCAACCCGTGCTTAGCCGCGATATTGTAGATCGTTTCACGGGTATAAACTAGTGCATCCATTGCCTGCAGAGGCTCCAGTGGGCCAGTTACAATCTCATACTGCCCTGGAGCGGCTTCGGAGTGATACATCTGCACCTCCACTTCTCCATGGAGTAAACATTCGACTATTTCTTCTAGTACCTTGTTTTCTACAGAGTTGGATGATGGGAGGGCAGGAGAGTTGGACCATCCGTGTTTGTTTACTGGTGTAATTGGAGATGTGTTCGAAAGGAGAATAAACTCGGACTCTATCCCCACCAAGAAAGAGACTGATGCCTGTTTTGCCTTACTGGTCACATTCAGACATACGCTCCTGATGAGGAAGGGAGAGGTACCTACTCGACGACCCTCTTCAAAATGGTCCTCGGACAAAAGTCCACCTCGAGGGACCGAACATCTGTAGGGCTAAAACCAGGCAAAGGCTCTTTCTCCTGAAACCACCCAAGTACGCTCGCATGCCCCGGTGCGTAATGGCAGACCCTCAATGTAGATGGATCGATTGCGTAGAGGTATTCACCGATCGGACTAAATATTATTATTCAGTCATATTTTTGGAAATCTCACGTTGATTTTGATCCCAATGAACGCTCACCCAAATCCTTCTGCGACATTAACGACCACAATTCCAAAAACTACCTTGGCAAGCGATACACCAGGCCGACTTGTGTCCAACAACTTGGCGAAATACGAAATTGGGACGACTCGATACCGCACGTTGTTGGTCCAGTCAACCCAGGTGATACGGATGAATTTGATGCCTTGTTTCCTCAAATCAGATATAGAGATGGTCGAGGGAGATGCGACAGAGGA
>Ga0247779_1001192_pt1 | contig 12937 bp, 12 predicted proteins | sample UWRJL221509R5_FD_179925 | JGI IMG/M metagenome (GOLD analysis project Ga0247779, IMG submission 179925) | Plant litter microbial communities from Arlington Agricultural Research Station in Wisconsin, United States - UWRJ-L221-509R-5 | ecosystem: Environmental > Terrestrial > Plant litter >...
GAGCCGGATTCGCCGACCACGCCGAGCACCTCGCCCTTCTCCACCGAGAAGGACAGGCCGTTGACGGCGTTGACCTGGCCCTGGCGCGTGCGGAAGGAGACCCTCAGGTCTTCGACCTCGAGGAGCGCGGCGCCCGCCTGCGCGGTGCCCGTCCGTTCTGCGCTCGGCTGGATGGATTCTGGCTCAGGCATGACGCACTCTCGGATCGATGACGGCGTAGAGCAGGTCGACCACCGCGTTCGCGGCGACGACGAAGAACGCCGAGTAGAGCACGCACGCCATGATTACGGGCAGGTCGAGATTCTGCAGGGAGTCCCAGGTGAGCTTGCCGATGCCGGGAAGACCGAAGACGACCTCGGTGAGGAGCGCTGAGCCGCCGACGAGCGATCCGAAGTCGAGCCCGAACAGCGAGACGACGGGGGAGAGCGAACCACGAAGGGCGTGCCTGAAGAGGATGCGCCGCTCGGAGAGGCCTTTGGCGCGCCCGGTGCGGACGTAGTCCTCCGACATCGCGGTGACGAGTTCTGCTCTCAGTACCCTCGCGTAGATGCCGCCGTAGAGGAGCGCGAGCGTCAGCCACGGGAAGATGAGGTGCGCCGCCCATTGCACCGGGTCAGCAATCGAGACATAGCCGAGCGACGGCACCCACGAGAACACGGTCGAGTGGAGCTTGTCCTGGGTGATGAGGTTGACCACCTCGCCGACCCAGTACGCGGGCATCGAGACGGCGGCGATCCCGACGATCATGACGATCGGGTCGACGACCGTGCCGCGGAAGCGGGTGGCGAGCAGGCCGCCGCCGAGTCCGAGGACGATCCAGATGACCGCGGCGCCGAGCACGAGCGACAGGGTGACCGGAGCCGCCTGCACGAGCTGCGGCACCACCTTCTCGCCGACATTCACGTACGACGTCAGGTCCTGCTTGATGAACAGGTGGTCCATCATCAGGCCGTAGCGCACGGGAAGCGGCTGGTCGAAACCGAAGGTCTTCTGCACCTGCGCGAGCACCTCGGGGGATGCGCCGCGGCCGGCGATGCGCGCGGCAGGATCAACTCCCGGCGTTGCGAAGAAGATCAGGAACACCATCACGCTGATGGCAAACATGACGAGGATGGCCGAGCCAAGTCGTTTGGCGACGAAGAGGATCAAATCGACCCCCGCAGCTTGGCTTTCGGATCGAGCGCATCGCGCACGGAGTCGCCAAGAAGGTTGAACGCCACCGCCGTGATCACGAGCATGATCCCGGGCGCGAGCGCGACAGCCGGCCTCGTGTACAGCAGGTCGAGGCCGTCGTTGATGATGGTGCCCCAGCTCGCGTTCGGTGGCTGCACTCCGATCGAGAGGAAGGACAGGGCGGACTCCGTCAGCATATTGAGCGCCGTCATCAGCGGAATGAAGACGATGACCGTCGGCAGGATGTTGCGCAGCACCTCGCGCCGGAGGATCCGCCAGTCGCCCGCACCGAGCCCGATCGATGCCTTGATGAACTCTCGGCCCTTGAGCGAGAGCACCTGGCCGCGCAGCGGCCTCGCGACGTACGGGATGTAGATCAGCGTGATGATCATGATCGGCAGGGCGAGGTTGTCCGGTTCGATGTCGATGGGGCCAAGCCTCAGGCCGTTGGTCAGGAGGACGACGGAGAGCGAGATTGCGAGCAGGTAGACCGGAAAGGCCCAGATGAGATCGAGCAGCCTGGAGAGGATCCAGTCGACCACTCCGCCGAAGTAGCCGGCGATGAGTCCGACGAAGGCTCCGAGCACGCAGCAGGCCACCGCGGAGACGAATCCGATCAGGAGGGTCGTGCGGCCGCCGTAGAGCAGGCGTGCGAACACATCGCGGCCCTGGCCGTCGGCGCCGAGAAAGTACCCGGAGAGATTCCACGTCGGCCCGATCGGCTCGACGCCGAGCCCGAGGCCCTGCTTGTTCTGCTGCAGCACGCTGACCCTGTGGCCATTGATGATCGTGGTTGCCGTCACATTCGACCGGAACGCGTCGGTGTGGGCGATGTCGCCGGCGTAGAGCGGCGCGGCAAGGCACACCACAACGATCAGCAGCAGTACGACGAACGCGACAACCGCGACGGGATTGCGGAGGAGCTGTCCGAGCCCCACGCGCCACGGGCCGATGGACCGTGGCGCCGGGGGAGGGGTCCCCTCGGTCACCGTCGCCCCACTCACTTCAGCCAAACCTGGTCGACCAGCATGTAGTACTGCGCGCTGAACTCGTAGTTCTTCACCCGTGAGGAGGTGAAGTCGACGAGCTTCGGAGTGAACAGCGGCACGAGCGGCGACTCGGCCATGTATGCCTTGTCGATCGAGCCCCAGGCCGCATCCGCGCCCTTCTGGTCGGTGAGCCCCTGCGTGTCCGCCGCCGTCATCTGGGCATCCAGGTCCTTGTTGCAGTAGCCGGCGATGTTGATCGAGCTGTCGCTGCCGGGGTGGAACGACGCGCACGACAGCAGCACCTGGAGGAAGTCGGACGCTGCCGGGTAGTCCTGGTACCACTGCGTGAGGCTCATCTGCACGTGGTTGTTCGTGTTCTGGATGTAGTTGTACTGGATGTTGTCAGACAGCGGCTTCAGCGTCGCCTTGTACCCGAGCTGGTTGAGCAGGCTCACCATGTACAGGCCGATGGACTGGTTGACGCTGTCGTTCTGGACAACGACGCCGATCGACTGGCCCGCGGTGCCGGACTGGGCGACCAGCTGCTTCGCCTTGGTGAGATCCGGCGCCTTCCAGGTGTCGCCGCCGCCCTTCGTGTACGCGCAGGTGTTGACGTGCCCCGGGAAGTTCGGCGGAAGGATGGTGCACGCAGGCTGGGCGAGGGAGGTTCCGCCGTACAGCTTCACGATCGAGGAGCGGTCGACGGCCCAGTTGATGGCCTGCCGCGCCTGCTCGTTGTTGAACGGTGCAATGTTCGTGTTGAGTCCCAGGTACCACATGGCTGTCAGCGGATTGACGTGGGCCTGCGAGCTGTACTTGTTGGAGATTTCGACGAGCCGGTCGGATGGCGGGGTGTCGTACATCCAGTCGGCCTGGCCGTTCTCGACCGCGGTGACCTCGGCTTCTGCGGTGAGACCGAATGTCTCATCGATCTCGTCCGGGTACCCGACCGGGGACGCATCGGCGGACCAGGGCTTGAAGTAGGTGTTGCGCTTCATCACGAGCGACTTGGTCGGCGAGTAGCTGGCGAAGTAGTACGGACCGGTCGTCGGGATCGGCGTCGTCCCGAGGTCCTTCGCCGGTGTCGTCGCCGGCAGGACCGAGGCGAATGGCATCGCGAGCTGCGCCTCGAACTCGGGGTCGGGCTGGGTGAGGTTGAACGTGACGGTGTTGCTGCCAGCGTCCGCAACGACACCGCCGTCGAGCGTGCACGATGCAGGCTTCTTCAGGCAGGCATCCGCGCCGACGATCACGTTGTACCAGGAGCCGGCGTTGGGGCTCGACACCTTGAAGAGCCGACGGAACGAGTCGACGACATCCGTCGTCGTCACGGTCTTGCCGGTGGAGAACTTAATGCCCTTGCGGAGGGTGAACGTGTAGGTCTTGCCGTCGGCAGACACCGTGGGAAGGGCCGTCGCGAGGTCGGGCACGATGACCTCGGACTTCGCGCCGCCGGTGCGGGCGTACGTGATCAGGCCGTCGTACGCGCCCTGGTAGAGCTGCCAGTACTGCAGGGTGTAGTTCACCTGGGGATCGAGCGTTCCGCCTGCGGAGGCCGCGACCAGGTGCAGGGTTCCGCCCTCGTGCGCAGCCGGGTTCGCCGACGGCGCCCCCGCGCCGCCAGTTGTGCCTGAGCTCGTGCACGCGGCCAGTGCGACGAGGGAAAGTGCGGCGACGATCGGGAGCAGGAATTTCTTGGGGTTGCGCATTGGGTGCGACCTTACCTTCTGGCTGGAATGCGAGCGAGACGTTCTGTGGTGTCCTGGATGAGCGCTAGACGGCGAGCTTCGGCGTCCAGCGAACCGGCTCATCGATGAGCTTCGGCTGCGAGGCAGCGGAGCCGACAGAGAACCTGACCTGCCGGCCGCCGAGGTCGACGGCGACACATCCGGCGTACTTGGCGCAGGAGACCGAGGTGAGGCCGGAGCCATCCGGGTCGATCGATCGAACGCCTGCTCCCACCAGTGCCCCGGTCGTCGGGTTGAAGTCGACCTCGTTACCGCTCAGGTCGACGGCCGAGCAGTGGCTGGCGGTGAGGCATGTCACCGACGTCATCACGCCGAGACCCCCTGGCAGGTCGGCACCCTCGAGCGGGGCGGGGCTGGCGGCGGTCGGGATCCCCGTGGTCGGATCGAACGTCACCTCGTTTCCGCTTCCGTCGACAACGACGCATTCCGTGGCCGACGGGCACGAGACGGAGGAGACACCGTTGACCGTTGCCGCGTCGAGCGAGAGCACGCCCGCTGCGCCGACCGCGCCCGTGACGGGGTTGAACGTCACTTCGGTGTCGCCGTTGTTGCCGCCGCCGCCCGCCGCGGTGCACTGCGTGGCTGAGGGGCAGGAGATCGACGCCAGGTACGTGTACGGGTCGACCGGATGAACTCCGATGTGGCTCACTCGGCGGGTGGCCGGGTTGAACGTGACCTCAGCACCCTTGCCGTCGACCGCCGTGCACTGGGTGCTCGAGACGCAGGTGAGCGCTGTGGGCTCGCCGCCTGCGTCCACCGTGTAGTGGTGCACTGTGGTGCGCTGTCCAGGAGTCGTTGCGAAGGTGTACGCGGTGCCGTTCCGGTCGAGCGCGGTGCAGACGTTCCCCAGCCCGGGGCACGACACGGAGACGAGGGTCCTGCCCGGCGCGACCTCGATCTTCTTCGAGGTCTGCGAACCCCTCACGGTGAACGTCACCGCTGCACCGAAGTTGTCAACTCCGGTGCACTGGCCGGCGATTTCGCAGGAGACCGAGAGCAGGTTTGCCGGGATGGACGTCGATGCAGGCTTCTTCGCCGACGTCGGCGCGGTCGGTGTGGTGCTCTTGCCGGACGTCGCCGCCGTCACCGCGTTCGTGTTCGCCTTCGTCGTGCCGAGCACGGAGTGGGAGCCCGCTCGCACGGGCGTGATGCGGTACATCGCGGTCTCGGTCGCCCCGACTGCTGCGCTGATCGCGCCCGTCGTCGAGGTCGTCCTGGCGCCGGTCCACAGGTTCTCGATCTGGTACCTGGATGCTGCGGGAAGCCCGAGCGCCTGCGCGGTCGTCGCCATGGTCGCGGCATCCGTGGTGCTCTCATTGAACAGGGTGACCGCGACGTCGCCGTTCGCGAGGGGCTTCGCCATGGTCAGGTGCGTGCCGTCGAAGTCGCCGACGATGTGGGCGGGCGCGCCGAGCTTGTCCTGGTCGACCGCGATCACGTTCTTGTTGCCGAAGACGGATACCGCGAGCTGCAGCTGTGCCTTCGTCGCCGGCGTCGTGTCGGGGCCGCAGTTCGCGGCGCACAGGTTGGTCGACATCAGGAGGGGAGCGGCCAGCTCCGAGAACATCGACATCTCGGAACGATCCTCTGCGGGAGTGAGCGATCCGTTGCCGACCTCCATCGCATCCGGGTCGATCCAGTGGCCGGGACCGGTGAGTGCGTCATAGGTCTGCGCGTCGGCGTTGACGATACCGACGATGCTGCCCGCGGCCTTCTTGCCCGTCGCGGTGAAGTTGGCGTTCGCGTCCCCGGTCGGGCGAACGAGGTCGGCCTGCGGAAGCGCCCAGACCTGCGAGTTCAGGGTTCCGGCGCCCGCGACGCTCACCGTGATCGGCCGCTTCTCGCCCCGCACCGCCGCGATGAGCGCTGAGTACATCTTGGTCTGCGTCGTCTGCTGGTCGGTGTCGTACGCGGGGTTCGTGGAGAACGTCGGGCCACCGAAGCCCTGGTTGCCTGGTGCGGCATCCTTGCCTGTGTAGCCGGCCGGCGCGCTGCTGGCCGGGGGAACGAGCGTGTCGCCGCAGCCCCAGTCGATCTTCACGTAGTCAGCGCCATCAGCGGCCAGCGTGTTCGCATCGGTCGCGTCGAAGCCGTAGCTGCCCGGGATCTCCTCGCAGTTCCAGTTGTTACCTGCATCGAGGTACATGCCGAGCTTCAGGCCGAGCGAGTGCAGCTTGTCGCCGACCAGTTTGAAGCCGTCGTTCGCGCACGGGGCGCTCGGCGGGAAGTCGTACGCGTTGGCGAAGAGCTCGCCGTCCGGCAGGCGGCCATTGATCGCGCCGCAGGTCTCTGGGTCCTGGGCGGTCGGGGCGGTGATGCCGAACGTGTTCGGGCTGCCGAGGCTCTCGAGGTCGTCGTAGCAGCCGTCGCTGTTGATGTAGGTGTATCCGTCCTTCTCCAGCCCGGAGTCGTGGATGAATTTGGCGACGGCTTCCATGTTCTGTGCGCCGTTGTCGCAGGCGTATGCGTTGTAGCTGTTCCACCCCATCGGCGGGGTCGTGTCGGTCTTCGGAGCCTTGGATGCGCTGGTGACCGCGCTGGCCGGGGCGCTCGCGTGCGAGGTCGAGGCGGGATGAGTCGTGGGCGCGGCGGCGACGCTCTGCGCGCTCGGCCCAGCGATCACACCGGCAACGGCGATCGCCGCAGCTACGAAACTCCAGGAGGTCTTAACGCGCATTTCGGGTTACCGCTTTCTCGTCATCGAGGGGCGTTTGGGGTACGCCCGCGTGCAGCTGGTCCATGTGTACGTTCACACGATACACATCGACCCCCGGGTCGTCTAGACAGACAAAGTCGTATATTTCCCCAATTTGTTGAGCAGTTCGCGGCTTTTGGATGGCAGGCATCCAAACATCCCATGATGAAACGTTCACAGGTATGATTCATCTGCGGGAGAATCCCGCACTGGCTACGATCGGTGGATGTGACGGCGAATGGCTAAGCAACCGCGGCGCGACGGCGCGCCGGCCGAAGTCATCGCACGAGGCAAGGGCGGGCGGCCGCCCTCGATCATCGATGTTGCCGCCGTTGCCAACGTGTCCTACCAGACCGTCTCGCGCGTACTGAACGGCCATCCGAGCGTTCGGCCCGAGACACGTGTCGCCGTGCTCGACGCAGTGCAGAAGCTCGACTATCGCCCGAGCAACGCGGCAAGGACGCTGAAGACCGGCCGGTCGCGCACCCTCGGCGTGCTTGTGCTCGACATCGCGGACAGCGACGGGTTGACCTCGCTGTACGGAATCGAGCACAGCGCGCGGGAGCTCGGCTACTTCGTCGGTCTCGGTGCACTCGACTCGGTCGACCGCACATCCATCCAGGCTGCCGTCGGCCGTCTCGCAGAGCAGTCGATTGCCGGCCTCCTCATCATTGCGCCGATCGAGGCAGCAGGCGACGCCCTCTCCGCCCTGCCTGCGTCCCTGCCCGTCGTCGCCATCGAAGGCAACGCCGCGAGTGCTGTGCCTTCCGTCGGTATCGACCAGGCCGCCGGAGCGAGGGTCGCGACGGAGCACCTCCTCGCGCTCGGCCACAAGACCGTGTTCCACGTCGGTGGCCCGGCCGAATGGATGCAGACGCAGGACAGGCTGACGGGCTGGCGTGCCGCGCTGGAGGATGCGGGCGCGGAGGTTCCGCTCTCCCTCCCCGGCGACTGGACAGCGCAGTCCGGCTACGAGGCCGGCCTCCTGCTCTCCCGGATGTCTGACATGACGGCCGTCTTCGCGGGCAACGACCAGATGGCGCTCGGGCTGCTCCTGGCCTTCAGCGAGCGCGGCCTCGCCGTGCCGGATGATGTGAGCGTTGTCGGATTCGATGACGGTGCAGACGCGCCGTACTACAACCCGCCGCTGACGACCGTGCGACAGGACTTCCGCGAGGTCGGTCGTCGCGCCATCGAGCTGCTCGTCGGGCAGGTCGAGGGAGGCGAGCGCAGCGCTGACCACATCGTGGTCGAGCCTGAGCTGATCGTGCGGCGCAGCTCCGGGCCGCCTCGCTCCTAACGAATCTCCCCACGTCGCCGAGTTGCGAGTTTCGGTTCTTCCGGGGGCCCCGGAAGGACCGAAACTCGCAACTCGGCGGTGGTCACGTGCACATCCGTGCGCCGAGCGCCACCCGGTCTAGACAGCGCCAGCAATGAGTAGTCTTGGGGACGATGTTCTACTGGACGATCAAATACACGCTCGCGATCCCGATCCTCCGCGCGATGTTCCGCCCCCAGGTCACCGGGATGAAGAACATTCCGCGCAAGGGCGGGGTGATCCTCGCGAGCAATCACCTCTCGTTCATCGATTCGGTGATCCTGCCCCTCATGACGAAGCGCCGGGTCTACTTCCTCGCAGCGAGCACCTACTACTCGAGCCGGAGCTTCGGCGCGTGGGTTCTGAAGCGATTCCTGCTGGCGACCGGGATGATCCCGCTCGATCGCTCGGGCGGCAAGGCCTCTGAGGCATCGCTCCAGGCGGGGCTCAAGGTGCTCAAGGAGGGCAAGATGCTCGGCATCTACCCAGAGGGCTCGCGCAGCCGCGACGGCAAGATGCACCGCGGTCGCACCGGGGTCGCCCGTCTCGTCCTCGAGGCGCAGGTTCCGGTCGTGCCCGTCGCGATGGTCGACACGGAAAAGGTCATCCCGGTCGGGAGCAAGAGCAACGTTCCCCACCTGCAGCAGGTCGGTCTCATCTTCGGTGAGCCGCTCGACTTCAGCCAGTACAAGGGCCAGCAGACCGACCACACGACGCTCCGGCTGATCACCGACCAGATCATGGCGGCCATCCGAGACCTCAGCGGGCAGGAATACGTCGACGCATACGGCTCGTCGCGAGGCGACGACTAGCGGACGCCCCGGATGACGGTCGAGCTTCGAGCATGGCGTGGCGATATCACGCGCTATCGCAGCGACGTCATCGTGAACGCTGCGAACACGAGCCTGCTGGGTGGTGGGGGAGTGGATGGCGCCATCCATCGTGCCGCGGGCCCCGAGCTCCTCGAGGCCACGCGACTGCTCGGCGGGGCCGAGACCGGTGAGGCGAAGATCACGGATGCCTTCGGCATCACGACGGCGAAGAAGATCGTGCACACGGTCGGTCCCGTCTACTCGCGGTACCCGCCGCAGCGAGCGGCCGAATTACTCGGCGACTGCTACCGCAACAGCCTCGATCTGGCCAGCGGCTACCACTCGATTGCCTTCCCTGCGATTTCGACCGGCGTCTACGGCTATCCCATCGCCGCGGCTTCTCGCGTTGCGGTCGACGCGGTCATGACCTGGATCGCCGACCATCCGGACTCGGCGCTCGAGCTCGTGATGCTCGTTGCCCACTCTCCTGGTGACCTCGAAGCACTGGAGAACGCGCTCTCCCACGGCGGGTAGATTCGCCTCATGAGACTTGGCGTTCTCGACATCGGGTCGAACACGGTTCACCTGCTGCTCGTGGATGCGCATCCGGGCGCCCGGCCGATTCCCTTCGGTTCATTCAAGCGGTCGCTCCAGTTGGTGGCGTACCTCGATGGTGCAGGCGCCATCTCCGAACTCGGGCAGCGCGAGCTCATCGACTTCGTCGCGGAGGCGGCTGCGTTCGCCCGTGACAACGGCTCGGAAGACCTGCTCGCGTTCGCGACCTCTGCCATCCGTGAGTCGGCCAACGGCGACACCGTGCTCGATCGCGTATATGCGGAGACGGGCATACGCCTCGTCGAGATGAGCGGACCGGATGAGGCCGCCGCGACGTTCCTGGCCGTGCGCCGCTGGTATGGCTGGGGCTCCGGCACCATCCTGAACCTCGATATCGGGGGTGGTTCGTTCGAGCTGGCCATCGGCCAGGACGAGCATCCGGAGCTCGCGATCTCCCTTCCGCTCGGAGCGGGACGGCTGACCCGTGACCTGCTGGATGGCGACCCGCCGACGGCGAAGAGCGTGAAGGATGCGCGTCGGCACATCCGCGATGCGCTCGAGAAGCCGGTCGCCGACCTGCGCGCGATCGGCGAGCCGACCATTGTCGCGGCTACCTCGAAGTCGTTCCGCTCCCTCGCCCGCATCACGGGCGCGGCTCCCCGGGCGGCAGGCATGTATGTCCTGCGGGAGCTTCGACTGCACGATCTCACTCTCTGGTCGAGCCGCCTGTCTGCGATGTCCGCGGACGACCGCGCCGAGCTCCCCGGTGTCTCAGAACTGCGGGCCACGCAGATGCTCGCCGCCGCCCTTGTCGCGGAAGCTGCGATGGAGGGGCTCGGCATCGAGTCGGTGCAGATCTGCCCGTGGGCGCTCCGTGAGGGAGTCATCCTGCGCCGCTTCGACCAGCTGCAGTCCGCCTGATGGCAGCATCGGCGGCGTTGGAGGCGGTGGCGCCGCGGCTCGCCTGTCCGATCTGCGGTGCGGGCATGAGCGTTGCCCAGTCCGTCAGTTGCTCGAATGGCCACAGCTTCGATATCGCCAGGCAGGGGTATGTGTCGTTCCTGGTCGGAACCTCGCCGCACGCGGGCGATACAGGCGAAATGGTTGCCGCGCGAGCGGACTTCCTGGCTGCCGGGCACTACCAGCCGATCGCCCGGGCCATCTCGAACGTGATCACCGCGACCGAGGGTCTCGTCGTCGACATCGCCGGGGGCACCGGGTACTACCTGGCTGCGGTGCTCGATGATCACCAGGCGCTCGACGGGTTCGCTCTCGACGTCTCGACCGCTGCGGCGCGCAGGGCTTCGCGTGCGCACGTGCGGGCCGCGGCCGCGACGGCGGATGCCTGGCGCAGGCTACCCGTCGGGGACGCGCAGGCGGCCGTCGCGCTTACGGTCTTCGGTCCACGCAATGGCGATGAGCTCGCACGCATCCTCGCCCCAGACGGCGTCACCATCGTCGTGACGCCGACGCCGGCCCACATGCGCGAGCTGCGCGAGCGATACGGACTGCTCGACATCCAGGGCGACAAGGATGCGAGGCTCGACGCCCAGCTCGGCTACCTTCGTCTCGTCTCCCGGGACATCCTCGAGTACGGCATCGAGATCTCGCCGGCCGACGTGGTCAACGAGATCTTCATGGGGCCGAGCGCCTTCCACCTGGACCGCGACACTGTGCTCCGCCAGCTCGACGCGGGGTCGACCGCGGTGACCGTCTCCGTGACTGTCAGCGTGTTCGCGCGCCGCGCCGCCTAGCGGGGGCCTGCGCCGTCTATTCCGCCTGCGTCGCGCCGTCTGCCTGCGCCGCGCCGTCCGTTCCCCAGGTCCATGTGGTTTCGACACTCACAAAAAGACGGAGCCATTCCGTGTTTTTCGAGAGTGCGGGGCGGTCGATGTACGTTTTCCGCCTGTTCATCCGGGCTTAGCCCCTGCGCACACCCGATGGACTTGAGTGGATGACATGGCGAAGACAAAGCAGGACGCACCGGACTTCGAGACCACATACGACGACACCGAGGACTGGCTGCTGGCCGACCTCCAGGACGAAGACGACGAGGACGAGCGCTAACTCCCACCCTCAAGTCGGAGTTCGGCGCGCCACGCCGCGGTGTGAGCAGTCACAGGGCGGCGCGACCGACCGATACGGCGGCGGCCGCTGCCGTGTCAGCTGTACGTGAGCTTTTCGCGCAGCGTCTCCAGCTGCCCGAGCATCGCATCGGGTAGGCGTTCGCCGAACGTGCCGAAGTACTCCTCGGTGCCATCCGCCTCGGCGAGCAGCGCATCGCGGTCGATTGCGAACAGCTTGTCCCAGTGATCTTCCGGCAGGTCGAGACCGTCCAGATTGAGCGCGGACGGGATGAGGCCGAGCGGGCTCTCCTTCGCACCGACCTGGCCATCCACCCGTTCGAGCATCCACTCGAGCACCCTGGCGTTGTCGCCGAATCCCGGCCAGAGGAACGATCCGTTGGCGTCCTTGCGGAACCAGTTCACCTGGAAGATCCGCGGCACTGTCCCCGTGCTCCGCAGTGACTTGCCGAAGTCCAGCCAGTGCGTCCAGTAGTCGGCCATGTTGTAACCGCAGAACGGGAGCATGGCGAAGGGGTCCCGGCGAAGTTCGCCGGGTGTGCCTTCGGCGGCCGCCGTCTGCTCCGATGAGATCGTGGCGCCCATGAAGACTCCGTGATCCCAGTCGCGCGCCTCTACCACCAAGGGCACGTTGGTTGCTCGGCGGCCGCCGAAGATGATCGCGTCGATGACGACGCCGTCTGGATGCTGCCACTCGTCGGCGATCGACGGGCACTGTGCCGCCGCGACGGTGAAGCGGGAATTCGGATGCGCTGCCTTCTCGGGCGACGCGGACGTCCAGTCCTGGCCCTTCCAGTCGACCAGGTGCTCCGGCGTGTGGTCCGTGAGGCCCTCCCACCAGACGTCGCCGTCGTCCCGGAGCGCGACGTTCGTGAAGATCGAGTTGCCCCAGAGGGTGTCGATCGCGTTCGCGTTCGTCGCAGACCCGGTGCCGGGCGCCACGCCGAAGAAGCCGGCCTCCGGGTTGATGGCACGCAGGCGGCCATCCGGACCCTGGCGCAGCCACGCGATGTCATCGCCGATGGTCTCGACGTGCCAGCCCGGGATGGTCGGCGTCATCATCGCGAAGTTGGTCTTGCCGCAGGCGCTCGGGAACGCTGCGGCGACGTGCATGACCCGGCCGCGGGGATTGGTGACCTTGAGAATCAGCATGTGCTCGGCGAGCCAGCCCTCATCCCGGGCCATAACCGAGGCGATGCGCAGCGCGAACGACTTCTTCGCGAGGATGGCGTTGCCGCCGTACGCGGAGCCGTATGACCAGACCTCCCGCGTCTCCGGGAAGTGGCTGATGTATTTCGTGTCGTTGCATGGCCACGCGACATCCTGCTGGCCGGGTTCGAGCGGAGCGCCGACGCTGTGAACGCCGGCAAGCCACTCGCCCGCCCTGGCGATGCGCTCGAGGGCCGGCGTGCCCATCCTCGTCATGATGCGGAGGTTCGCGACGACATAGGGGGAGTCCGTGACCTGCACTCCGAGCTTCGAGTACGGCGAGCCGAGCGGGCCCATCGAGAACGGGACGACGTACATCGTGCGGCCGCGCATGCTGCCCGCGAAGAGTCCGTC
>Ga0247779_1001193_pt1 | contig 12930 bp, 12 predicted proteins | sample UWRJL221509R5_FD_179925 | JGI IMG/M metagenome (GOLD analysis project Ga0247779, IMG submission 179925) | Plant litter microbial communities from Arlington Agricultural Research Station in Wisconsin, United States - UWRJ-L221-509R-5 | ecosystem: Environmental > Terrestrial > Plant litter >...
GTATGGTTGAGCTTCCGGGTCGAACTGGAAAAGAGAAAACATACGAAACCACATGACGCACGTTCCTCCGTCTTTAGAAGGTCTAATTCGGCTAGCACAAGGCGTCCACCGACCCCATCGTTGACATCATCCCACGCGTCAGAATCAACGTTATCTGCCAGTAGTGGTCCGATTTCCCAGATTTCCCAAGGGAATGTATCATCGCAACGGCTAGGACGAGGTCGACTGCCCTTCTTGAAGAAACCGAAGTCATTGGACTTACTTCATCTATCTTCATCTGGCAGTACTTACAGCGGCGGATTCAATAGAGGAATGCAATCCCATGGTGACCGTAGTTCTGTTCTGCTGCATTCAAGTACTTGCACACATCTGCAACGAGCGTACCGTGACGGCGACGAAAAGAACGGAGATGGGGACAGGAAACTTGGAGGAGATATCGTCGTCAGAGCGACTGCTGCTACCAAGGTGTGTACATCCCGCAGTGTGTTGCCTACTTATAGACAGACCCGAGAACGCTGATTCACTTTTTTACTTTGATTTCGCTTTCTTGTTCGTTTTTTATTTTCTACCCTTTACCAGGCTTCTCTATTTTCGCTTCCTAGTGAAGTTCCTTCTGTAGCCACCACAAGGAGCGTTGATCGTTCGAGTACCGCGATGGCTTCCACGTCCTCGACGACCACTTTATTACCCCGAGAATCAACTTCAACAATTACACCCCGCACCTCAGCTTCCAAGCTCAAGCTCAAACTTAAAGCCTCCACCTCGGCATCAACGTTGAGGTTGAAGGCCTCTACGTCGACTGCTTCCTTAAAGTTATTGCCGAGAGCCAAGAATCTGCGGACATTGAGGCCTGTTGCACAAAAAGCGACTCTGACGGCTGAGGAACTTCAGGACGCTACTGTCAACTCCTCTGCCTTGGCGACAGGGCCTTCAGACGAGGATGATCAACACGACGAGAAGGAGAAAGGCAAAGAGAAAGAGTCTGGCACGGGTACTTTTGATGAAAACGACAAGATCGACAGCACTAACGTTGAGGATGACGTTACCACCCTTTTGAACGATGATACGGGCACGGGGAGCTCCAGACTGCGAACACTACGTAGAAGGAAGCATCTGAATGTTAATATTCTCCAAATTGCACCTATTGGAGGAACGAAGCTGGAGCCTATCTCAATTTCGTTAGACGATGCGAAAGTGTCCCCTGACCAAGAATCAAGTCCTCTGCTGGGGAACGGCGATGTTGAGGAGAAGGAAGGCAAGCGTAATTCTTATATCCCAAAGACGCAGGTACTTGGCCAACAATCCAAACCCCATCAATACCCGGTATTCGTACCGCACACCTATTCGTATCCTGGCCGCCCGCAACAGGCCCAATCACAAACGCCCACCACGCCCACGACACCCACCCGCACCTCACATGGATACGGACATGGACATGGGTATGCTCCCGTCGTACCACCCAGCACCGCACCATCTGGTCTCCTATCCACATCCCACGAAGCAACTTCGAATCCCATCCCAATCCCCATTGAACCTCAGCCCAAAGCTCAAGCCCAGGCACAAGCGAGCCCGGTACGTCTAGGACATCCTAGCAGACCATATTACACTGCCATCCGAAGGAACTTCGGTGCTGGGGTCTCGGGAGTAACAACTGCGTTCAATTCAAGTTCATTGTCGGCTGCTACGGGTCGTGGTGTGTCGAGACACCAGTATTCTTCCTCTTTGTCCAGTATCGGCTCGGTGCAGACGCAGGTTAGGCCGCATTCGTATCAACCCCCCGGAACCCCTACTCAGCTGGAGTACAGTAATATTGACGCACAAGGGCCTGAAGGTGCATCGACGACGACGACTTCCAATTCTATCGCAGCCAAACACCTCTCTATGCCTGCTGTAATCGACTTTCCCCTTAGGCTGAGCGCAATGTCCATCCCGCTTATCGATTCTTTAGATGACGAGGATGACGGATTTAGCAATGGAGGTTCTCTTTTGGGACCAGCGCCACCGACTCCCGCTCCTGGGAGAATATCATTCTCACTTTTCAACTCTCATCCTTCTACTACCACTAATTCTTCTACTTCGGCTGCTGTTTTTTCCTCATCAACGGGTGCAGCGTCGGTTAACGCGAACGCCACGGATACTGTCCGCCGGATGTCCCGTAATGGTGGTGGGATTCTGTTACCTTCAAGTCCACCTGCGCCTTTGCTATTGGGCTCGAATTCTGCCTCATCATCACCATCTTCATCAGATCATGATGACCATCGTAATCACCACCACTATCATGGGCATTCTCACTCCATGAGCAAGAGCCTCAGTAGGATGTCTGGGAAGGGAGACAGCAGGAACATGAGCAATACAAACAGCATCGGAAGAGGCTTTTCGATGAGCGGACAGACAGAGCTAAGGATGGTATTGGCTGCCCGGGACGCTGCTGCGTCTTCCGCTTCGGCTGTCGAGAACGGGCAGGCTGGGGAACTTAGCCATAGTGGCCACGCTGACTCAAGTACATTCGGCTTTGCTCATGGACTTGAGCTTGGCAATGGCACTTCGAGTGCAGGTGTAAGTAGCGGGTTCAGGTTTAGAGAAACCCAGCCACAGGTCGAGCAGCTCGAACCGCCGTGGACTGCTGTCCCCGACTTGAGACTTTCTGACGTCAGAGAAAGGGGAGAAAGGAAAGATAGCTTCATGGGTCGGGTGAGGAAGTTGAGGAAGGGATTGAGGGACATGATTGGCATGGACTCCCACTAATCTCAATCTGATGATTGGGACATGAAGATGAAGATAACAACGAATTTTTACGAACTTAAACGACCTCAACTCCGACATGCTATGCCTGATCTATTCGCCTTTTTAACGGGTTTTTTCAATACTTCATATGTACTATCACCACCACCATCATCATCATCATCGCCGACAACGACAACAACTATTTATATAATACCAAGTTCCGCGAACTAGTCATTGACGCAATTATACCAATACGGGGGTTTTCTACCCCGTTTCGATTTACATTTCTTAAACGACTGCATACGTTTTATAAGTTCATTCTTCAACTTGCTTTTTTCGCTTTCGAATTAAACACATACAGGCATATTCCATGATCATCTGCTATCTTTCTTGCGTTCTGCTTCCCGAATAGGCTGCTCATTGCATCGCTTTTTACTCTTTCGTATGATCATCGTCATGCCTTGGACAGTTCATTTGCTCGGTCATTCATTTTACACGGATGTATTATTACATAGAGGTCTTCATCAACATTTTTGGGGCGTGAGCCTTGAATTATAACTAATAGCGATTGGGTCGTGATTGCCCTTAACTTGAGCAGTTCATTAGAGATACATTTGGATGGCTAAAATACAATTGTGAATATTTACAAGGATAATTATCATCTTTATCGTAATAGAAGTCCATGAGATGCTGTTCGTTCTAGTTTGAGAAAAGAAAAAAAGAAAAGTCCTTGAAGAATCGGTTTGCATTTGCTAGATGTTCACCACATATGCCATAGCCTTTTGGCCTCTCTAACATCCAACCTTCTTCTGCGTCTCCTGCTCATACGGATAACTGACTCCATGTAGCTGTCGCTCATATCCCTCTTTGCAATATTCCCGTTTGTGCCCTTCGCAGAACACTTACTCTGTTTCCTCTGCACAGTCGTGCCATTCTGGTTCTGGGAGACGCCAGTCACGTCACCACCTGTGCCAGTTGAGTCATCAGAGTTGGTGTTATTAGAAGTGCTGGGGATCGGTATTTTGGCGGATACGTCTGCGAGAATGGGCATGGCCGCGTTCGGTGAAGGGTTAGGAATGGAGAGGTAGGAGTCGATAAAGATATCGTCTTGAGCACCATCAACAAAGTTGTACAGGTCGTTGTAAACCGGAGGGGAGTAGGTGCCTTCGAACATCTAATATCACAAATTAGTTAGTCTGAATTATAAACAGTCAAAATGACGACTGACATTATTCCTCTCGTTGTTGAACCAATAAAAGGGCGTTTTGGCACCATAGGTACAGTTCGCGGGAGCAGCTTGCGTTTTCTGGTTGGGGATGTCAGCGCCGCACCGCCTGGCGAGTTTAGACTGGGCAACGGGAACATTAGACGTCGAGCCAGTGACGTTGCACTTGAAGCCGTTCATGTAGTCTGTGAAAACCTATCAGAAGATGATACAAGGTCGATTAGGAGTAGAACGCACTCTCTTCGCCACCGCTTAATGGAGAATGAATCCAAAAGAATGCACAGATGCATCCTCCTTCCGGACAAGGAGGCATACGCGAAGGAACTTGGAAATCCGTGAACCTCGTCCACACACACGTCTGATTTACACTGAACACAGTGAAATCCTCCGGCTGGACTGCCTTCACATCGTTTTTGTACGCAATCGCCAACGCACATCCTTCCAGATCATCTATCCCATTCGTATGATAAGCTTCAGAAGTCGCCCCGGGACAAACGTCATTTGGATTGTTTGGGTTCCTTATGTCTCCACCCTCAGATGAAGCAAAAAAGTCCGTTGCACCCTTGTTACACGCAATTTGAGCCGTGGCTGGCTTGCCCGCTGGGAGCTCAAATATGTCGCCGTCGTTTGGCGGGTAATCGAGATGATTGTGGAACCACCATTGCTGGAAGTCCATATTTTTAATAGGCGCCACTGGCCTATTATCGTACGGAAATGTTTGGTCGGTAACGTTGAAACCGAACATACTTGGGTGCCAGAAGGCTTTCAGAAAGACATTGTCAGACCAAGGAAAAAGTAGTGCAGTGACAAACTCACCAGAGTGTCCAGACACCCGTGGAAGAAAAGCTATTGCAGCCGCAGCAAGGAATAGTTGAATAGATGCTAGCATCTCGAGTATAAGTTTTTAGTTGTAGGTGTAGTTTAAAGTTGAGGTCGATTCGTTAAAAAGGTCGTAAAGGGATTCTTCAAGAACCAAGAGAAATAAAAAAGGAGAAATCTACTTCCAGCAAAAGAGGTTTGAGGCGCCCGTACAGTGTTGAAAGGGAAGGCATTGTATAGAGATGCCGCTCTTATAGGGACAGAGAACAATAGGTGGAAGTACAAAAGGAAAGAAGCGGCAGCGCGTGACCGTTTCCAGGCAACATTACATTGTGTTACATAAGCATTGGTACCGTGAGATAATCTTCAAAAGTCCATTGTTGTACAAAAATAGATTGATTGGCGCCCCATAAATAATACCAAATACTTCTCAAAGACTTTAGAAAATATGACGACAGTTGTGTCCGACGTTAGAATACAGAGATACTAAGTACTTCCCCGCAGTAATTTTCTGCATAGTTTGTTAAAAAATGTGTGAAGATGACATATGCGATGAGCAACTAACCCTCTCAAAAATTGGCAATAACCCTCATTCCTATTTTTGCGAGTCAAGCCCATTTCCTCTTTATTGCCTAGTGCGAATATTAGTTCAAATAGTTTAATGGATTCTCTGCTACTTACACGAAAGATGCTATAGGTTGTAGAGTCGCCGCTGCTGCTCTTTTTAGCTATTGCGGTGCCGCCATCGATTGTGCTCGACATGCTGTTCGCTGTCGTGAAAGAAGAGTTCGAAGGGTCCTCTACGAAGCTCTGAGAACTGGTTATATTGTTACTCCTTTTGAATGCAGATTTTAGCTGTGAAATTGAACTGGGAATGTGGGTCTGTCGATGGTCAACAGGGACCGCTGCACCGTATCCGAAGGGTGTCATGATCGAGTACCAGTGGGATTAGATAGGCGAGTCAGTTTAGAGTTCAGAAAAAACTATGTCTTTCCAGCCCCGTTTTATACGTTATAATCATGGGTACTAGTTAACAGTAAGCTTGGAATTCAGGGATAAGGTAATCACATGAAACATTCAGTTGGCAGAGAACTCAACGACAGCGCCCGCACTGCCCATGTTTCTGCACTATAACGGCCCTTGAGCTTAATCAGGGAGGCCATATCACCATAGACGGATGTTTTGCATAGTATAACGGAAAGCTTGGCTTGTGCCTAGCCCAATTCCCATATTATGTGGAAGTAAAAGTAAAAATGAGTCTCAGTCATAATGCTGATAGTTCATCCATCGACGAGTAAGGACAAACAAGGTGTACTGTTAAGCAGCCTCTAGTATATTAAAAGGCGTTTTAATCTAGAGATTCCGTCTCTTCCTGTAGCTTTCGGTTTTCTAGGAATTATTGGAGAAGAATTACAAATAAATAAGTCATACACACTGTTCACAAGAGGCACATCCAAGGACCAACGCATACCTCTCTCCAGCTGTTCGATTTTATAAGAAACTATTATATAAAATAGGTTAGAGTGTCTCTGCTTCGCATCATATATACAACGTACGTCGAGCATTCTCCGTTCGTAGCTCTGCGGTTGCGATGAAACCTGCAGCTTAAATATCATACATATATCACACGTTCGTAACAACTAGTAAATCCGCCAATGTCATTCTCACCTGTTTGTTCATCTAATTTCTTGGACACTAGTATCACGTTCAGAACATATTGATTACAGTTTCATGAAATATATAAAACCTACAAGAATCGATTGCTTCCTCCAACCTTTTCACCCACCCATCAATCCTGGGTTTTTTCACTCTATTGCGAGAACCGAATGGACGACTAAAAGTTCAAATATTCTATAAAAGAAACAAAAAATGTAATTGTTAAGAACTTACCCTCGACGACGTCGAACAGGAGACTCGGGAGTCGTCGTCGTCTCCTGAGGTACACTGCTAGGCGCCACCTCCTGTATTATCTTCTTCATCGGTAAATCAACTACTATGACCTTTTCTGCAAATGACCCGGGGTCAGGGTCGAGACGCGCCTTCTTGCTACTACGCTCAGTATCGACGTTCTTCTCCAATGTAATTTTCTTTGTCGGGGAGTAGATAATAATCGGATCGTCTTCGATATCATCGCTGACCACAATGACTTCCCGGTAAGCTGCGTCTGTATAAATGGATTAAAATCGATGAACCATGTATAACGTAGAGGTATCGTAACTACGTAGCTTTAGGTAAATAACAAATATGCAACGTACCTGGATTTTGTAAAACAAGAGGCTTGAAAGGACGCGGTGGCGAGCGAATGGCAGGGAGCGACCTAATCTTCTTTCGCAAATCTAGTTGCACCATGTCTGACGAATTACTTTTCTCCGCAAAGGATTGGTTGAGATTTCCACGAGTGGACGATACATTTAACTTTCTTGGAGATCTTCGAGGCCCTAACATTGCGTGCCGCTCTTCTACCCTGTTAGAGTACTTCTTCGACTGCAATTTCATTCTACCAAAGGGACTGCAAGTACACCGAGGGTAAGAACGTTAGGAAGGGAAGAATGACCAAAGAGACAAATTCAGTTTGAGCTGATATGTGTGTACTCGGGCTTAAAGCGAACCTTCAAAACTCAAATATAACGCCACTATTAAGGACTGACAACGATTTAAGAGGTGAATGAAGTCTAACGGGCAACCGAAGTGTTATTGTTCAATTCATGTCCGTGTTCTTGTTCGTACTTAATCTTCTGTCATCATCGTATGCCGATTCAAAGGTGCTGCCGCCATGCAGAAGGCGACATCGTCAAAATGCAGGGTCGTGGACGCGGTCGCGAATTGGGGTTACCTGCTTCTTAACTTGTGCCAAAGTCATGGAGAGAAAAAATTACTAGCCCACCGCGAGGGTCGAACTCGCAGCCTTCAGATGCCCGATTGCTCTCGTCTCTCTTAGTAAGAGTCTGACGCTCTATCCGATTGAGCTAGGCGGGCGTGCAACTTTTTCCGAGATGGCCGACACGTTCGTCTGGCTCACCTTACACATCGAGTACAATGAGCCAAGGGGAAGATAAGAAAACCGAAAACTGTTACATATTTATTCTATCCAAAGTTGATCTACAATTAAGTATAGTATGTAAGTATTCATCTAGTATTTAAAATATATAAAAAACGAATCTGCATAACTATTGCTTATCCAGAAACTCTACGACCAGTTTTCTGAACTCAGTTGGCTTTTCAGCATGCACTATAGGCCCATAAAAGTCAATTATTTATATTTTGCTTTAGGCAAGCGAGCACTCACCCCAATGTCCTGTGTCCAGTTCCTCCAGCCTTACATCTGGGAAAAAAGCCTTCAATGCGGGGGTATTCTTTCTATTGATATACGAGCTCTTCGTGCCCTTAAGTGCCAGTGTTGGCCCATCCCATGTTACGGGCACGGCATCCTCCGTTGCATTGTACTGATAAGGAAAAGACCCTAGGTCTCCTATAGCACCAGACAGAATTGAAAGAGGGACAATGAATTTAGCTTTTTCGGGAGCTCCATCATGTTTATGAGTGGACGGTGCCCGCGAATGACTTGGAAGTTGGAGATTGGTGAGCAGAAATTGGCGAACGGACATGTCCTGGAAAATAACAGCTGATTAAACGAGTCGAGAGGATATTACCAGGGTCAAAGATCGTACCTCTTCGTACGCCTTTAACCTATGGTCCGCATCTGTCCTCGTCTTGATTACCCCTGCAGGTAAATCTTCTATTTTTTGCATAGCCTCGGTGTACTTCATGAATTCAGGGCTTAAACTCCCTATTGAAGGCGCGATATCTACAATGATCAACTTCGAGAGAGTTCCAGAGGGCACGTTTCTCTCGTTCGTCGACAAAGCGTATGCCATGGCCGTCTTTCCTCCCCTGGATGTCATAATTTGGTAGTGCACAAGTGGAATCCGACAACTACTCACATTGAGTGCCCAAGTAATGCAACATTTTTAAGACTTCTCTCTTCAATGAACTTCTCTACATCTCTCGCCATTGCCTCATATGTGTGTGGCTTCACGTGCGGGGAGGTACCATGGTTTCTAAGGTCCACAGCATATATCGGTCGATTGGGCATGTCACGATGAAGAGCTTTGCATATCGATCCCCAATTTCGTTTAGAGCCACTGCAATAATATCTAAGGTGCGTTAAGATATGTAATTAAGGTCTTTAACGTACAAAAGGCCGTGGAGAATCACAAGCGGCCCATCCGTGGCGTTTCCGTTCTCGGGAACGATGGAGGTATAAGAAAGTTCCACAGGTGTTACGATATGACTACTGCCAGATGTTCGAGCAAAATTTCGTTTAGCATAGCTGATACCTGTAAGTATAGGACATCGTCGGAACGATCGAAGAAGGGTCGGAGTCAACATTGAATATTGAGGCTGCAATAGACAACGTGAGCGAGAAGCGGAGTTTTGAACTTGTCGCGTAAGATGTCGAGTCATTATAAACAAGATTGTTGCCTGGACGTATTTGCAACAAATTGTGAGAAGATATGCCCGCCTAGCTCAATCGGATAGAGCGTCAGACTTTTAGGATTGTCTGGCAACAGGCGTCTAGGGCATCTGAAGGCTGCGAGTTCGACCCTCGCGGTGGGCTAATGTACTTCTTTTTTATTTCTTTGTTTGAATAAACCACCTTGTTTGGTTCTTTTGCACCCTGCGTCTGCTGCACCCTGCGACACAAATTACAATCTTCCACACTTCTCTTCCTACCTTTAAAGGAAAGAACACTTGATCTTTCTTCATGCTTTTCTCAACGGGCCCTTCATTGTTCTATCGTTCGTCTTTGTCCGCAGTCATCATTGGAACATTCCAGCCCAGGGTGGTTACAAAAGACTCATCGTGCTGTTCCTGGCTGGGAGGGTTTGATATGCCACGAAGACCTCCTATAAGTTTAACATTATAGACCAGGACACCCTTTTTTTATCATGCTGAAGAAGGTAGGCAATAAATGCTGTCATTTATTGCTTGACTGACGTTCACAATTTTTGGCAGTAGGTCATGCGCCCAAGCATCAGGAGATAATAGATTAGTGCATGCTAGCGTCTTTGAGCAGCAGTTTGTGATGAAAGAATTTCGTTTCACTAGCCATGAGGCTAATTTCTACTCACTTTTACAACATAGCGTAGATGGAACCTAGGATTTTAGAACGTTCCTACCGTTCTAGTCTCACACTCGTATTTTTGCTCCTTGCGTCTTGTTTTTGCGCCTCGCATTCCTTTCTTCTTTCATTCGTTTTCAGGGTTTGAGTTCACACGGCACGTCGATTATTTGTCCATTTATGAACGTGAATGGTAAACGGAGAAATGCCGGGCCAGCACATTTGGTCAAGTGCAGCATCAGGTTCCGCATCCTGTTCTCCAAAGCTTTATGCGGACTGACATCCATCCTACCTATTGGGTTCTCCGTCATCTTCTCAACACCATCGGCCGTCATTCATCGGGCCGTGTACGAGGACTAGCAGTGGACGTAAAGGACGGTGTGTCCTGACTTATATAAAAGATGGCTTTGGTGGATTCGAAAGAAGCATCTGCTAGCACCGTACAAAAAGAGAAAGCGAGTACGAAAGGAAATCTATACTGGTCCGCTATGCTGCTTTCTACCGTTTTGCTGGGATTAGCCAGCTTCATCTGCCAGGAAAACGTACTCGCTCTGGGCTATTCTATCTTTCCTCGTGCACCATCCACAATCGTGGACACGGGCTACGCCAAATATCAGGGCAATCACTCGCTCGCATTTCCTAACAATGTCGCGTTTCTGGGTATCCCATATGCAGAGCCACCTCTTGGAGAAAGGAGGTTTCGTGCACCATTGCCGTTGAATAAAGCCAGAGTATCCCTAGAGAGTAAAGGGAAGGTAGTGGATGCGCGATCTTATCCAGATTTCTGTATTCAGGGTAGCACTGGAGGTGAGTTCCACTGTTTTTAATCGCGATGTGCTTTCGAATTCTTAGATGTCTTCTATGAGGTGGTGATGCAGGCGGAGCTGGAACTGAGGACTGTCTGAAGGTTAACATTTATACTCCTTTGGGTGCCAAGAAGGGTAGCAATTGTAAGGAATAACGTCCTGCTGAATGGTCAGTCGCTAATTTTGAATTAGTGCCCGTTCTCGTATACATTCACGGCGGAGGTCAGTTTCAAACGTCTTTCGCTATATCACGTTAATTAATATCTTCTAGGATATGTTTTCGGGAACCCTGCAAATTGGCCTTTCGAGCACTGGGTGAACCAAAGTCCCAACGTTGTGATCGTGTCCGTATACTATCGCCTATCGTCGTTCGGATTCCTCGCTACACCCGCAATGAAAAGCGCCGTCAATGGTGACTTGAATGCGGGGTTCCTCGACCAAGTACAAGCGTTAAAATGGGTCAAAGAAAATATCGCAAGCTTTGGCGGGAACCCATCTCAGGTGACGATCAACGGAGAGAGTGCGGGTGGCAGTTCGATAGAGCTACATCTAGTTGCGAATGAAGGAGAGAAATTGTTCAGTGGTGCAATCGCACAGAGTGTTTATAGGACACCGTTGCCCACTGTTGAGCAACAACAGGTTGTTCGCAATTTTCTTTTTCTTTTTCTGTCGTTGATACCCTCCTAGGATCTGTTTGCCTTTTATGCGAGGCAAGCTGGATGTGGAAGTGGAACTGATGCACTCAAACTCGCTTGCTTAAGGAAAGCCAGTGTCAGCGCACTTGCTAGAGCACAGGATGCTGCTGCGACATCTGCATTGTAAGTTAATTTCTCATTTCCTAATTTCTTGGATGCCAATCTTAATGGCTCAACAGTACAGCTTCTGGGTACAACCTCTTCCACCCAGTCATTGATGACAGACTGTTTTCGCAATTCCCGACCAAATCTATTCTTGAAGGCAAATTTGCGAACGTGCCTCTGATTGTGGGGTATGTTTTGATGTGTAATATATAGGAGACGACTCTGATTCTATGCAAGTGCGACTTCGAACGAGACCCTGTCTGGGGGAACAGACATCGCTGCCGCTCTCAAGTCTTTTTTCCCTTCTATTCGTGATCAAGATATCGCTGCGCTTGTTGCTGTAACACATTTGTATATATCCAGTGAATCTGTCAGCTTACTTTGCACTGCAGGCTTATCCCGTTGAAGAATTTGGCTCAAGCCTTCAATTCCAAACCGTAACTGGAGATGCCGAACTAAGATGTGCAGTACGTGATGGTTAGATTGTCTGCTTCACAAAGTCTCACAATATATTTAGCGTTCGCTCATGGCCACGGAGTTTGGAAAGAAGATGAATTCTTGGACGTACCGATACAACGAAAGGACACCAGGTGCTAGTGCGGTATTCCATGCTGCTGAAAATTACGTTATGTTCAGAGGAACGAGTACCGGGTAAGCATCTTTGAATGAACCTTTGTGATGATATTCACTCACTTGCGTCTCTTAGCTTCAACGGCACTACCACATTCAACGATCTTACGCCAGCCGAATCAGCGTTCGCCGAAGAATTGATTGCTTACTGGTTGTCCTTCGTACGCTCTGGAGACCCGAACAAATTCAAGCTCAGCCGCTCTCCGTTCTGGGTTCCATTCACTGCGCAGAAGGCACGTATTGTGCTACAGGCCATCCCAGCAGAATCTAATGCAGCCAGCGGAAGTTCCTTAGAGAAGGAAAGTGGTGAAGAAACAGGCAGGTGTACTTTAATCACAAGTCAGGTTGGGGTTCAACAAAATTGAAAAGATATGCAAACAAACAAAAGTGTACATACATATTATCAAAGACAGGAAATTTTATAAAATAATCTTGTCGAAAATTCTGCTTGAAGCACTCTCGTTTGTAGAATATGAAATTTAAAATCGAGTTCAAGTTCATAACCAGACAGGCGGTAGATTTGCCGGTGTTGTTTGCGCTTGTGTACGCGTCGTACCCGACTCCTGTCGCCCAAGTTTTTCTTTTGACCTCACCTCACTTTCAGGTCCCAAAGAACACTATTCCACCCTCTATATTGGAGTTCTAGATCCACGAAATGGTTCAACTGACCGTGAATGCTGCTTCGAAACCAGTGTCACTGGCTCGTGGACTCCCTTTAACCATCGACGTCACCCCTGAGGCAACTGTTGCTGAAGTGAAGCGTGCCATTGTGGCAAAATATCCTAAGGTATGTAAAGTTCTTGA
>Ga0247779_1001194_pt1 | contig 12920 bp, 15 predicted proteins | sample UWRJL221509R5_FD_179925 | JGI IMG/M metagenome (GOLD analysis project Ga0247779, IMG submission 179925) | Plant litter microbial communities from Arlington Agricultural Research Station in Wisconsin, United States - UWRJ-L221-509R-5 | ecosystem: Environmental > Terrestrial > Plant litter >...
GAGTCTGGACGAGCGCTTCCCAGGAAATACGGCTCAAATCACCAGCAATGCGGGTGACTATCAGCTAGGCATCCTGAATCAGAATCGCTTGTTCTATTACTACGTCGGGCAGGCGACCATCGACGGCGTGTTCAAAACGGGTCCCTTGGTACACAAGGTGGTCGCAGGGTTCGATTATCTCGACATCAATTTCGAGTATGACAACCAGCCCTATACGGCGACGGGTCTCCCCAGCACGACTTACGAATTCAACTTCAAAGGCAACCTCTATCAAGGCGCAGTTCCGGATTGGGGAGGTAGTCCCGCCGTGCTGGCTTACATGAGGCCACCAGACTGGTTTCGATATCAGGAGATCCGGCAACGCGGCCTGTATGTCAGCGACACGGTCACCTACGGTCCTGCGGAGCTGCTGCTCGGGGCTCGCTACACGAACTACAAGGAAACCAACAACGAACCGGTGCGGGTAGACACCAGCTATTCGGAGAACACCGCCACGCCGATCGCGGCGCTCAGCTATGACATCGTTGGCGGACTCCGCGCCTACACCTCCTACGTGGAAGCGCTACAGCGAGGCGCGCAGGCTCCTTCGAATGCGCAAAATGTCGGGCAAAGCTTCGGACCATTGAGGAGCAAGCAGTTCGAAGCCGGTTTGAAGGCGCAGCAGCGTCGCTGGGGAGGCACACTCGCCGGCTTCCACACCACCGTTCCCTCCGACATCCTCACGGCCCCGGCGCCCGGCGAGACGCTCGGGCTTTGGGTGCGTGACGGTGAGCGGCGGTACCAAGGCATCGAGTTCGATAGCCATGTCTCACCGGAAAAGCAGTGGCTAATCAATTTTTCGACCGCCTACCTCGACGCCATCCAGACCAAGGCGACTGACCCCAACATCGTGGGCAAGAAGGTGCCAGGGACGACCGCCTTCCAAGCCTCTGGCTTCGTCCAATATTCACCTTCCTATGTTCCCGGCTTCAGGGCATTCGGCGGCATCCGCTACTCGGGCAAGGCCTATGGCCAGCCGACGAATACGTTCGTCTTCTCTCCGGCGACTGTGGGCGACGTCGGCCTTGGCTACTCGATCCCAGTCTTCGCGAAGAGCGAGATCCAACTGCAGGGCAACATCTCGAACGTAACAGGCGAGCGCTACTGGATCCCCACTGCCACGGGCACTGGCTTGTCGCCCGGCGCTCCGCGCGTCTTCAGCGTGAGCGTCGGGCTAGCGCCAAGCTCGCGCGACAGTGAGGCCAGCGAGGCCCCGGCTGACGACCACGCCGACGAAAACGCCGCAGTGGGGCCCGGAAGGTTGCCCAAGCACTGGTATCTCGGCCTGGATGCCGGCGTCGCGCTCTTCACCGACCAGAAATACGACGTGAAAGCACGGGTCGATCCGAGCCTCGGGACAGCCTTCGATGCGCTCGAGGTGAAGCATAGCCCCGGCTGGGCAGTCAGCGGGGAGCTCGGCTACGACTTTGGCATCTTCCGCACCGAGCTCGAGATCGCCCGCTCGCAGGCCAAGCTGAATCAGGTGAAGGTTGCCAGCACCCAGGTGCCGATCGACTCCTCGGGTCGCCCCGCTGGCACGTATGACGATCCGGGCGGGACCACGCGGGTGCTCGCCTTCCTGGTCAACGGCATGTTCGATGTCGGCGGTAACGAGCACACACCCTGGGCGGTGCAGGCTGGAGGCGGCATCGGGCTCGCGAACGTCAACTCGAGGCACTGGGCCCTGGAAGATTCGGTCACTCCCGCCTTCCAGGTCGACAACAAGAATGGCTTGGCCTGGCAGGTGCTTGCCGGGGTGCGCCGCAGGCTGACCGACAGGTTCGACCTAACGCTCAAATACAAGTTCTTCAACGTGAACGACCTCCACCTGTTCACCACGAACGCCAATGAGCTCAACGGCAATGTGAGCAGCCACAGCATCGTAGTGGGCACGACCCTCAACTTCTGAGTGCGACTCACTGTCCTGGCCGAGCCCGGGTGCGCGCAGCACTCGGGCAACGCAAACCGATATGACTCGCAGCGCTCAACGACCCGAACCCTACGTCGCAGCTCACCGGCTCTGGTCGGTGCGCTACCCGTCGGCGAGCATTGTCTTCTGCGGTGGCTCGGTTGTGCGCGGTGAAGGGTTCCCGTCGTCCGACCTCGACCTAGTTCTCGTCTTCGACCGGCTCCCAAACGCGTGGCGGGAGTCGCTTCACTTCGAGGGCTGGCCGATCGACGTGTTCGCCCACGACCCGGAGACACTCGCCTATTTCGTCGCTCGAGATTGCGCTGACGGCCGCCCATCTCTCGCTCACCTGATCTCCGAGGCGCTGGTCATTCCCACTGAAACGGCTACTTCGCGCGCGATTCAGACCTGGGCCCGAGAAGTCGTCGCCGCAGAACCTCAGGTCCCCCCACCCGCGTCTTTGACGGACGACAGGTATTGGATCACTGACCTCTTACACGACTTCCGAGACGACCGCGCACCGACCGAGCTGCGAGCTGTCGCCTGCAAGCTCTACCCGCTGCTCTGCAACTTCGTCTTGAGGACTCGCGGACGGTGGCTTGGCTCGGGCAAGACTTTGCCTAGACTCGTCGAGCGCGCGGCACCAGAGCTCAGCCATTCGATCGAGTCCGCGTTCGAGCTGTTCTTCCAAACCGGCGACCGGACGCCGGTGCTCGATGTCACTCGACAGATTCTCGAGCCCTTCGGCGGTGAAATCTTCGATGGATTTCGTTCCGACGCGCCCGCATCCTTTCGGAGCGCTGCGTCGCAGGTGCCTTGGATCCGCCAATAGCCTCGCAAGATACAATCGGCGCACGGAAGACCAGGCGATGATCCGTTTAGCAGGCATGTCCGATGTCGACGAGATCGCAAGGCTTCACGTCAAGGCTTGGCAATCCGCTTACCGCGGCCAGATGCCAGACGCTTACCTGGGTGCACTCGACTCTTCCAAGCGTGCCGCCATGTGGTCCAAAGTCATCGCAGCACCCGCCGCGCTCGTGCTCGTTGCTACCGCGGCCGAGAACCTGGTCGGCTTTTGCTCGCTGCTGCCGTCCCGCGACGCCGACGCAAGTCCCACGGTGGGCGAGGTGAGTGCGATCTACGTCGATCCCGGATTTTGGCGCGCAGGGGTGGGGACCTCGCTCATGGGAGCAAGCTTCGACGCCGCACGTCAGCGGGGCTTCACCGAAGTAACCCTTTGGGTCCTGACGAGCAACACATCCGCGCGTGCGTTCTACGAGGCTCGCGGCTTCTGGACCGACGGCCAGACGAAGACCGAGCAACGAACTGGCTTCTCCATCCACGAGACCCGATACCGGCGACCGTTGTAGCGCCCCGCGGGCCAAGCGTTGCAGGTGGCGGTTGGACTGGCGTGTTCGAGCGACGACGTTCGGTCGCCTCGATGCTACCCTGGCGCGATGAGGCCAGACCTCCAGGAGGCGCTTCCGAGCTTCGACGTCGCTAAGCCGTCACGACGGATCGAGCTCGCACGACTGGCAAAAGCGATCGAAGCGTCGTGGGATCATCTCACCGCATATCAGGGCGCCACCCAGCCAAACAATCCAGCATATGGGCAATGCTATCCGACGTCCCGCGTCGTACAGTGGTTCTATCCGGAGGTCGAGATCGCCTGCGGCGACGTCTGGACCGGGAGCAGCAACGAACGCCACTTTTGGAACATCCGCGGCTCGGGCGACGATGCCGAGTGGATCGATCTGAGCTGGACGCAATTTCCACCGGGATCGATTGTACAAAAATACGAAGTACTCGACCGAAACTCGTTGGGCGATAGCCGCGCGACTGTCGAGCGCTGCGCATTGTTGCTGCGACGAGTGCTGGCGCATTTGGCGCCTGAGTAGCCCTCGATGGTTGCGGGTGGATCCGAGGTCGAGGTCGAGGTCGAACGCCTCCTGGCGGAGATGCAGAAGGAAGCGATCTTCGTCAGATATTTTCGTGCCCCGGATGAGGTGGTCGTGCTGAAAGCTCCGTTTGCAGAAGAGGCCGACTGGGCTGCGACATACCTATCCGATTACCTCAGCCGTGACCGTCCGACGTCGTGCGGCTTGGAAGTGATATTGTCGCGACGGCAGAGGATCGCGGAGCGTCTTCTGACACTCGTCGACGGAGCTCGCCCGACCGCGGTTCGTGATTTTTACTTGTACCGCAGGGCTCGCGTGTACGACCTTGTCCACTGTCAGCTTTTCGTCCCCGAACCGGAAAACGCCGGGGACGTTTTTCTTCACGCGAGCGCCTTTGTCGTTGGGGGCGTGGGCTACGCGTTCGCGGGACGTAAGGGCTCCGGCAAGAGCACCTTGCTGCTGGAGGCGTTGAAAACGTTCCGCGCCGACTTGCTCGCCAACGATCGTCTGCACGTAACACATGAGAACGGCGCCGCCTGCGCGCTGCATTGGCCCACAACCAACTATTTCCTACCGTCGACCCTCGGAAGGTTCACGCGAATCCGAGACGACTGGACGCCGTCCTATCCTCAAATTCCCTTCTGGCGAGAGCCGACCGGGGAGTATTCAATTCTATCTGGCGAAGGGCAGGGACACGACGCCGGCGATCTCGAGCTGGCTTCAGCGAGCTTCGGGTTTGCCAACAAGGACAGGCGATGAACAGCCATGATGACGAGAAGCCGCAAATCCGCACGCTCATCAGCGCGGATCTCGGCGGCCTGCTAGGACTGTACGAAGACATAGGCATCCTGAAGGCCACTGATTCCCGAGTAGGCATCGAGCGCACCTGGTCTCGGATCTTGGAGAGCGATCTGCTCCACTACCTGGGAGTGTTCGTCGGCGGCAGCTTGGCCTCGACCTGCCACGCGGTGATCGTGCCGAACCTCAGCCGCAGCGTACGACCGTACGCGATCATCGAGAACGTCGGAACGCTGCTGTTGGCGGTCACTCAGAAGGGCGCAAATCTGGGCGCGTCTCGTTGGGCTTGAGCGCCTTTTTGGCTGCAGCGCACTCCTTGGCTTCTTTGGCGCGGTAGCTCTGGCCTTCGATGTGCAGGACCTCGCACCGGTGGATCAGTCGGTCGACGAGGGTGACGACGCACGCCGCGTGCGGGAAAACGTCGGGCCACTCGGAGAAGGGCTTGTTCGTGGTGAGCACGACCGGCTTGAGCGCTTCGTAGCGGCGCGTGACGACCTCGAAGAGCAAGTCGGCGTAGCGGCTATCGTAGGAGAGGTAGCCAACCTCGTCGATGCAGAGCAGCTGCGGGTGGACGTAGTGCCTGATGCGACGGTTCAGGCCAGCACTGCTGTCCTGCAGCGCCAGCTCGTTGAGCATCGCGCTGGCCGTGGTGAAGCGGACAGTGTAGCCGCGCATCACGCTGTGATGGGCGAGATTTTTGAGCAGCATCGTCTTGCCCACGCCGTTCGGGCCGAGCAGTACCGAATTGGCGCCGTCCTCGAAGAAGCTGAGTTTGAAGAGGTCGTCGACTGCGCTTTTGTCTATTTTCTTCGGCCATTTCCAGTCGTAGTCGGCCAGTGCCTTGAAGCGGCCCAAGTGGGCGTCTTTGATGCGGCGTTCGAGGCTGCGACGCGTGCGCTCCGATTCTTCGTACGTAATCACCGCTGGCAGCCAAGCCGCTTCCTTCACCTCGTCCCAGTTGGCGAGCAGGCCGTGCAGGCCGAGGCGCAGCGCGCGTTCGCGCAGGTCGTGATCGTGGCGGAGGTCATGGGTCATGGTCTTGGTCCTTTCCGATATTGTCGTAGTCCGCGAGCGAGTGCGGCGTGACGATGGGGCCTTGCACGCGCGCGTCGGCGGGTAGGTGGCGGCCTGCGACGGGCGGCAGACCGCGCTCGTAACGGCGGTGTTCGAGCACGTGCCGCACAGCGGCGAGGTGCGGCGTGCTGCGCTTGAGCGCTTCGGCGATGGCGGCCTCGACCTCGGCGGCGCCGTTCAGATCCAGCTGCTTGATCAGCGTGATCGTTGCGCCGCCGAGGTTCTTGCCCTGCTGGGCCAGTGCACGAAACAGCGCGCGCGACGACGGCGCTGCTCGGTACAGCCGGTCGAGTCCGCGATGCTCGCTTGCCCGGCGCTTGGCCTCTTCCAGTGCCTGGATATGAGCCGGATTCTCGATCAATTGTCGCCGATCCCACGAGCGCTCGTGCTCGGCCACGAGCTCGATGCCATCGAAAATGCGCACCCGCCCGAGGCTCGCCACCACCGTGACGGAGCGCCGCGTTACCGTCGCCGGCACCGAGTAGTCGTTCAGATCGAAGCGCGCGTACGGTGTTTTGCCGATGTCCGCCGTGATGCGTTCGTCGCATACGTAGCCGTGCTCCGGTAGCGCGAGCAGGAGCGGACGCTCTTGCTCGAAAGCGTCCCGCACCAGAAGCTTCTCGTTCTCGTGCGAGCGGCGCTCCGCCGCTGTCGTCTGGCACCACTCGAGTGCCTGACGGTTCAGGTCAGCGAGACCCTCGTACTTGCGAGCGGGAAAGAAACTGGTCCGGATGTACTGGATGGCGCGCTCCACGCGGCCCTTCTCGTTTCCGCGTGCCACCGCCACTGGTCGCGGCTCGTAGCGGTAGTGCGCCGACAGTTCGAGCAGTGTCGGGTGAAAACGGATCGCATCACCTTTTCGCTCCAAAACTGCGCTTTTCAAGTTATCGTAGAGCAGGACACGCGGCACGCCGCTAAAGAATTCAAACGCGGAAGCGTGACCGTGGAGGAAGCTCGACATCCGAGCGTCTAAGTAGAATCGCAGGAACACCATCCGCGAAAAGCTCAGCACCATCACAAACGCCATCAGCTGACGTTCCGCGCTCCCGACAAGGAGATTGCCGAAGTGCGCCCAGTCGACCTGCGCTTGCTCGCCCGGCAACGTGCGCAAGCGCAAGTATGCTTCCGCCACCGGGCGCGGCCGGTGTAGCGCTACCACGCGCCGGAAGTGATCAGGGCTTCCCGCATAACCACGCTCCTTCGCCATCACGTACAGCCGACTCGCGGGCAGACGCGGGTACGTTCCCAGCGTCTCCACGATCAGTGGCTCGTACGGCGCGACTATCGACGGCTTGTGCACGCGCGACGGAGCCGCAACTCCCTCGCGCGAAAGCGTACGGCGCACCGTGCCGTGGTGGATGCCCAGCTGCGCCGCAATGGTTCCGATCTTCCACTTTTCCGCGTGAAACAGGCGCACTACCTCAGCGGCCTGTTCCTTCGTGATCATCGACTGCCTCGAAGCGGCACCCGCAGCTCTCGAAAGTCACCGAGGCCGCGCAGGCGCTTGGGGCGGACGTGGCCGCCGACTTCGTACCGCACCAACTGGCTCTCGCCTGGCCACAACTCGTCGCCGAAAAGGCCCGACTCGAGCCAGCTCGGGGAGCCGGGCTCCGCAGCAATCACAACGTTGAGCGGACTGCCGTTCCACAATGACAAACCCTCCAGCAGCGTGAGCAGCGCTCGCGGGTGGCACGGGCGCAGCGGCAGCCGCGCCTTCAATAAGTCGCCCCATTCCGGGCTCGTGCACCGTAGTCGCGCTTCTGAGACCGTTGTTCGAAGTTGGGCTGTGAGTCGCATCATCGGTACTCCTGGTCAGGGCGGCACCTTGTTGCCGCTCGACTTCGGTGCCCGAGCCCGTCGCTAACTGCGAGGAGTGATGCGTCACTTTTTCCAGCTGCCGAGCGCGATAGCGGGCTTGTCGTGCCGCATGCCGTTGCCCACCGCGTCGCGTCCGCTGGTAGCGCCGCCCCGCTTCACGCATGCTCTGCCGCCGGCTTATTGAAGAGCACTCGCGTCCGCAAAACTCCTGCCCCTGGTCGCAGCGCCCGCACAGCTTCACCTGCTTACGACAGCGGCGGCACTGAAATAGCCTGTAAAAGTCTTTGATCGCTGGCCCTGCCCAGCAGACTTTTTGGCTCTATCGACCACGATCGGCGAAGCTCGCGCCACAACCGATCGCTGGTTGGAAAGGCTCGGTTGCACCCGGGCCTTTCGCCTATCTGGGCTCCGCGATCATCCGAAGCCGACGGCGCTCAGGCCCAATTTTCCGCCGTTCCAGCCCGCTTAAATCTGGCTCTCAGCACCGCGCGATTCTGGGCGCGGTCGCCATGCCGCCCAGCTACGCGCCGATTTGGATGCCCGCTGACACCTGGACTCGAAGCCCTCAGGAGGCCTCCTCTCGGGCTCTCTCCCAAGGCGCCACCTCAGGGCTACGAAAACAGCTCCTCATAGCGCGCTAGCATGAGCTCAACCAGGTCTCGAAAGGCCTCGCGATCTTCGTCGGTCTTCGCGATCTCACGCTCCGCTGCGTCAATCGCAACCGCACGCTCAGCCCGGGGCATGATTGCAATGTTCCAACACAGCATCCCAAAGCTGACCGCCTTCTCGACTTGCTCCTTGCTACCGTCCGATTTGTCGAGCAATGGCTGGACGAACTCGATCATTTGCTGAGCCCATCCACCGCTGCGTTCGCGGTTTTCGAAGTAGTCCGCTGCGGCACCGATGTCATCATCGCTCAATCCGCCGGACACCATGAATTGGGCGTCGGCCCGTTCGACGACACGAGGGCTTGGTTGTTCCCGAGCCAGCGTTTGATCGCTCTCGAGATGGCAGCGTTTGTATTTCTTACCAGAGCCACAGGGGCAAGGATCATTGCGCGATGCCTTCATGGCGCCTTGCTAAACGAGAGCGTTGACGCAGACAAGGAACCAATCGAAAAAGCCTTGTGGACTACGAAGCCTTCCGCACCGCCTGGACCGAAGCCCTTCGAGCTTCTCGCCTCCCGCTGATCGGCCTCCACGCGAATGAGACGCTGGACACCCGACGCCTCGATCGCTCGTACGTGATCTACGTCGAGCCGTTCGGTGGGCAGGATGCACCGCCGTTTCACGTGACCGCGACCTTATCGTGGGCATGGCACACGACGAACACGGTTCGCGGCACGACTCACGACGGAGACTTGCTTTCAGAGATGCTGGGCCGGGACCAGAGCGAAGACCTGGTGACCGAACCGCCGTATGTCCGAGTCGACATCAAGCTCAGCGCCTCGGCGCCGTACGACAAGCCTCTACCGATGCCGTCGAAGGCTGCTTGGAAAGCGTGGATCCACGAGACTTTGGAGCGACTCGACCGCATCGAGCCACTGCTCCCGGGGGAGGTCTCACGTGAGAACCGCGCCGGGATGCTGGAGGTACTGGCCTGGCAGGAATCGCCGAAGGCCCGTGTCGTGTGTGATCGCAACGGTGACCTGTCATTGGAAAGCGTCAAAATTGCCGCCGGTCAGCTCATCGAACTGCCGCGTCTACTCGACGTTTCTGACGAGCCCGATCCAGGCCCCGAAACGCAACTGACGGAGTTCTTCGCGCGGGTTCGCGCATCGCTCATGGCGTGGATGCAGGCGGTAGACCATCTGAGACCGAGGTAGTCGAGATGGTCGGCTCGGCGCATCGATTTTTGGAGCAGTGACCTTCGCTGTCACGCTGACGCCCGCGTGGCTGATCCCTCCGATGCCGACGGGTCGTTGACGTAAGCCCTGCCGCGCTGTCGAGCCATGCATGCTGGTCACTCTCGGTGGCGAGCGCGACTACGCCTATTCGGGCGACGGCTGAACGAGCTCTCGGACAGATGTGTTTACCCGCCCAAGCAAACTCAGATCGTCCAGCCAATCGTTGGCGCCTAGTTTTTCGCCGTTGCCAGGGGCTATTCAGTGCACGAGGAGGGACTTGAACCCCCACGCCTTGCGGCGCCGGAACCTAAATCCGGTTGGCGTGTAGCGAGACGCCGCGAGATGTAGCGAAAGGCGGATTTCGCTAGGGTGTTCGCTACATCTGGCGGCGTTTCGATACAGCCCGTGGACTATTCAAAGACGATTCAGAGCGCCTCGCCACCACCGGACGTCGCACCGGAACTGGCGGACGCAGCCACCGGGCAGCGCGTCTCGCGAGGTGCTGGTTCCCGTACCGTGGGGGCGATTGGGAGACGTTTCCTCGACGCTGTCAGGCACCGCACCAGTCTCCGCTGGTCGAGGCTCCGGCCTATGCCTATGCTCATAGGCATGAAAGCCGGAGGCCTACGTCAGACCCACCAAGACTCGCGAGGCCGAACGTGGTCGGTCGTAGTCGTGCCAGCCGCGCAGGCCGACACCGAGGACGCGGCATTCTGGCGAACATTGACGCCCGAGCAGCGTGTCGTTGCCGTACACGGGTGTCTCGAGAGCGCGCTGAAGGCGCAGGGAAAAACTCGTGTCCCAAGACTTCGAAGAACTGCTCGAGTCGTTAAACGCTAGGAAGGTGCGCTACCTCATTGGGGGCGCGCACGCCCTTGCTCTCCACGCGCGGCCACGCGCCACGAAGGACCTTGATCTGTTCATCGCACCTACCCGTGCCAATGCCGCGCGTTTCATCAGGGCGTTGTCAGACTTCTTCGGAGGGCCTGCACCGAGCTACGTGTCCGTCGAGACTTTGCTCGACCCGGATCTCATCATCCAACTGGGCGTTGCGCCCATGCGTGTCGACGTCCTCTCCCACTTCGGTACGCTGACCTACGCGGATGCGTGGCGTACCCGAGTCGACGCAAAGTTCGGGTCGGTCGATGCCCATTTTCTCGGTCGGGACGAGCTCATCGCCGAGAAAACCTTCTTCGATCGTCCGCAAGATCGCGCTGACGTCGCGGTACTACGCGCCAAGCCATCCCGCGCCAAGCGAGCGCCCCCCAAAACACCTCGGCGCCGTTCCTAAAGTTTTCAGTGCACGAGGAGGGACTTGAACCCCCACGCCTTGCGGCGCCGGAACCTAAATCCGGTTGGCGCGTATCGAGCGGTAGCGAATAGGCACCAGGGAGACGTGTCGTCCCGCCGTTCGCTACGAATTGCATCCTTTCGCTGCGCCTCGGGACGATTCAGAGACGATTCGAGGCTCGTCGCGGCCCATCAGGGATCGAGCTCTGCTACAATCCCCGCATGGACTCTGATGCAAGAGAGCGCGCCGAGCGCCGCAAGCTGCGAGCGTCCCAATGGCCCGTGCGCCGCTTCGACCTGGGCCATGAGCCGCTTCGGGACCCTCTGGACCGGTCTACTGTCGACGAGCGAATTGCCATGATGTGGCCGCTGGCGAAAGAAGCATGGTCCGTCGCGGGCAAGCCGATCGCGAACTACGAACGCAAGAACATGCCCGGAGCGCTGGTACAACGCCAACGCTGAACTCGATGGACGTCAACGAGGACTTCGTCGACATCGCTAGAGGCTTCCTCGACAACGGCGTCGACTTCCTGATCGTGGGTGCGTACGCGCTGGCGGCGCACGGCTTCCCGCGAACAACCGGCGACATCGACCTATTCGTGCGGCCCACTCCAGAAAACGCAGCTCGTGTATTTCGTGCGCTCGCGGAGTTCGGGGCTCCGGTCGCGGCCCACGGCGTGAGCCAGCAAGATTTCGAAGTCGAAGGCAAAGTGTACCAACTCGGTCTCCCCCCGAGACGCATCGACATCCTTACTTCTATTTCCGGAGTGTCGTTCGATGAGGCGGCTGCACATGCCATCGAGGGTAACCTCGGACCGGTGAAAGTCCGATTCATTGGTAGGGCCGCAATGGCACGCAACAAGCTGGCTTCGGGCAGACCGAAAGACCTCGTCGATGCGGAGCTACTGCAAAGCGACGACTGATCCGATTTCTGCCTCGGTGCACGAGTAGGGTGGGGTCACGCACGGCAACCTTGGAGCCCAGCCATGATCGACTTCCCTGAATTCATGAAGAACCCGTTGAACCGGATCGCCGCATCGTCCCAATACACGGAGGATATCGAGGGCTACTTGTTCGACGGCGCCGACGGCAGCCAGGTGGCCTTCTGGACCTGTGCCAAGGACCGAGTCTCCGCCGACCATACCCACGAGTTCGACGAATACGTGGTCGTGATCCAGGGGAAGTGCATTGTCACGATGGGCGAGAAGTTGATCGAGCTTGCAGCAGGCGACGAGCTACTGATTCCCAAGGGAACGCCGCAGAGAATGTCGGTTTCGGCCGGGACGAGGACCGTTCACGTGTTCGGAGGGAGACGGGCTCGAAGAGCGTAGTTTCGATCGGTTAGGAATCGGAGAACGGGCAACGATGCCTAGCGGGCAGTATTGCCTGCGGCAGACTGCCGACTTGTATTTCAGTGCACGAGGAGGGACTTGAACCCCCACGCCTTGCGGCGCCGGAACCTAAATCCGGTTGGCATGTATCGAGATGCCGCCAGACGTAGCGAAAGGCGGATTTCGCCAGAGTGTTCGCTACATCTGGCGGCGTTTCGATACAGCCCGTGGACGATTCAGAGACGATTCCGGCAGGCGCTCAGAGAACAATATCCGAGCAACTCGGCCGGGGACCTCGGCGTGGAAAGGTGGCCTCGATGGCAGCCGATGCAGCGCGTCGCAACGCGACCTACGACGACTTCCTGCGCGCCCGAGCACGTCGTCTCCGAGGTGTTGAATGGTGACCTCTGCGCAAGCCCACGGCTGGCCGGGCACACCCCGAGGCCCGGATTTCTTCACAACGACCAATAGGGAATTGGTGAGCGTGCGAACCCAACCGACGCGGAAGAATTCCGCGCCGGTAAACGAGCGCTACCACAAACGTTGCCAGCCAAAGCAGCGAGGGTTTCGAGCTCTCTGGCGCAGCGCCGAGACTGCAACCCGAGCGACGAGGAGGAGGAGGAGTTGAGTCTGACGCGCCACCGTAAGTCGTGGCTGCGGCTGCGCCGGCCCCTGATGCTGTGTCGCCACTTCGCCCAGCATCCGACGACATGCTCCCAGCATCCGACGACATGCTCCCAGCATCCGACGACATGCTCCCAGCATCCGACGACATGCTCCCAGCATCCGACGATATGCTCCCGCCGTTCGATGAGGTGCTCCCGCCGTTCGATGAGGTGCTCCCGCCGTTCGATGAGGTGCTCCCACCGCCCGATGAGGTGCTCCCACCGCCCGATGAGGTGCTCCCACCGTCCGAT
>Ga0247779_1001195_pt1 | contig 12918 bp, 14 predicted proteins | sample UWRJL221509R5_FD_179925 | JGI IMG/M metagenome (GOLD analysis project Ga0247779, IMG submission 179925) | Plant litter microbial communities from Arlington Agricultural Research Station in Wisconsin, United States - UWRJ-L221-509R-5 | ecosystem: Environmental > Terrestrial > Plant litter >...
TACACTCCGACCAAAGTGACTTTGCGTATCCAGGTGAGAGCGAGTAACTCGCCTCGCGAAAGGCCGATGTGGTGCAATTCAACATGATGAACGGTATGGACCTGCATAAACTGGAAAAGCACCTGACGCATTCCATTGTGGACCAAGGTCCAATCCGAGAGAAAAGACGACTTGATTACGAGATGGTGTAGTCGCGTTAGTTTTGGGAGTAATTTTGCTAGCTGCTCTGCGACTTCTGACCAATGCGATTCAAGATGTTCGACAGGTAAAGGTGACGACGATAATTTGTCTACAAAACACAGAGTGGAAATAAAGGAGCCAGCGTAATTCTCTTCGTCGCAGGCAAGGAATTGTAAGAACTTTGTGGAAGGATGATTTTGGGCAGAACCACTGGAGGTGCTGTATGGATGCAAGTCGATAGTCGCCCTCTCGAATATGTAGGGCCTGGTAGCTAAAAGAAAGGCACGAGAAACCAACGAGCAGGTCTTGAGATCGTCAAAGTCGACATCTGCGAGAATATGTGCTAGAATTTCGACAGGAAGTCTTGCTACATCCCTGGTGTCCGACATGGGGCGTTAAGAAGACTCTTGCGACTCAGGCTGTCCATTTTATCGGCGCCGAAGATGTTGATGAATTCAGTGTTGTCGATAACGGGCCCACAGAGGTCGAAGAAAAAAATTCATCAGAGATGCACTGTGTGTGTGTGGGTGACATTCCGAGTACAGTAGTGCACCCTCGCTCTACGATTAAGGGTTCATAATTGGCACTAAGATAAGAATAACCAAAAACGTGGATCATTCATTGATTATGCAGGGTATTAAAAAAAAGTTCCACCTGATGGCATAAGATAAAGGTATATTAGTACATGTATACAGAAAAGATATTGTCGTACATATAAAATATCGTCAATAAAATCATGACCTCGAGAACAGCCAGCCAAATAAACCTTTGGTTTTTTTCTTCACTAGGACATGAGACGCGGTATTTTTGTCTATGTCGGCAGACCCTGCTGCAGCGTGTCTTCGCTTATATTGTGCAGGAGTTTCTGGATTCTTCGTTTTGCCCCAAAGTCCTCTCTTAGCCGCTCTGGAGGTCACTGCTTCGATATGACTCTTCAATGTGGATAATGAACTCGACTCACTTCGCTTCCGCTTCTAATTTAAGGTAGCCATCCTTGCCCATCTTTCCGTACTCGGCACCGGCCTACAGGGAATGTCAGAAATGAGGCTCGATCAGGAGGTCAAAAATCTATGTCCTGTGTACCTGCTCATACACGGTAGCGACGCCTGCCTTGAGCATCTCGGTTGGAAGACTCTTCCCATTGAACATGAACCCGGGCAGAATCCGCGGCGGATGCTGTACCTGGGCGACCTTGTACGCATACAAATGTTAACACGTTGTATGCGTGTATGGACTGCGCGCAGACTTACGACCCTAGAATACTGATCTTTTCTCAGAAATTGGCAGTAGACCGTCTTCCCGAGAACTCGTTTTCGTAGCCAGTCCAGACTTTCAACTGCGTAAGGTTGGGATGGTTTCCCAAAATGTCCGGACTAATGCTGCGAGGTTCAATTTTGGAATCACTATCAGAGTGACTAAGTACGTACCTCTGGGGCATCTACGCCAGCTATTCGTACATGTATAGTTTCATCCTTCAAATCTATCCTTCTCACATTAACAAATATAGGAGGACATTGCCTTTCGCGCTTACCTTTCGTTAACGAGGGTATAGCTCTGAATTTAAAAGGCCATGTATACCCTCCCAATGTAGGTGTATGAAAGAACCGAAAATTATCTGCATCTCCAACGCTATCGTCATATAATAAATTAGGAGAAGCGATAGAATATTTCGAGGAGCGTACCTAGTTACAACACCCTTCAACCATCGCTTTCTCGTGAGCAATCTAGGAGTAACCCAATCACTGTTCCGGACCCTTCTCCCGTATCGTCTGTACACGAGCGCTGCTGATATGGCAGTCACAGAACCCAAAGAAAAATAGATGAGTGCTGCAACGGAAGGCGACAAAGCGTCGTACTGAGCCTGCAATTGGCGCAATTGTTTTTGTTTCTTCTCCTTCTCTTCAGGATTGATCCATGAGGTCCACATTGTTTTCTTTTTAATGCAGTTCTGAAGAGGTATCCAAAAGTCGTAATTCTGGTGGTTATTGTATTGGTCGAAGTTAAATGCAATAACAATCCCTGGCCGCCAACCGTGTTGTCACATGTAAGAAATTGCCCAATTTTAGCCGAGTGAATGCCTGTTGGGAAAGCCACTGACCTCATACTGCTGGGTACTAGTCGGTTATATCTTAACGCATAATATAAACCTATCGAAACTTTTTAATGTTATAAAATGGTCAATTTAACTTCAGCACTGCAAAAACATGTACTTTGAAATATTTTCGGAATCAGAGTTTCGTACTCCGCACTCCGCGAATCAGTGTTAATATGGGGCGTTGTGATTATCAGATAACCACTATGTTAATTTCTGAGGAGGAGGAAACCCGCAGCCTACTTATCATATACGCAACAGAAACAGGAAACGCACAAGATGCTGCTGATTATATTGCCCGACAATGTCGCAGAATAGCTTTCCGATGTCGTGTCGCGAGCATAGACGCTTTCTCATTGGTAAGTTTGTCTGCTTTTGAGGACTGTACATGGACTGAACAACTGAAAGCCAGATCTTCTTTCTGAAGGTCTTGTTATATTCGTAGTCTCCACTACTGGATCCGGAGTGGAACCACGTTCAATGACGCCGCTATGGAACGACCTTCTTCGAGGAGACCTGCCACCTGACACTTTCGAAGATATGTTTTTCACAGTGTTTGGACTTGGAGATACGTCTTACGAAAAGTTCTGCTGGGCCGCGAAGAAACTTTCGCGAAGAATGGAGTCTTTGGGAGCATCGGAATTTTTTGAACGAGGAGAAGGAGACGAACAGCATCAACTTGGGTGAGTCAAGACAGCCATATTTCCAACCTATCCACTCATGATTCATCATTTATTATACAGAATAGATGGTGCATTACAACCTTGGACTGACGGATTACTCAAAATTCTACTTGAATTGTGTCCTTTACCACCTGGCACTGAAATTATTCCGGATAATACGTTACCTCATCCGAGAGCTTTGCTACGAAATGCGACACAAGCAACCCTGGAAGCGAGCGCTGATCCCCTGAAAACCGATATACAATATCGCAAAGCCACAGTGCAGGAAAACAGGAGAATGACCGCCACTGATTGGTACCAAGATGTTCGACATCTTGAATTCCGATTCGACGATAATATCAGGTGCTTTTCCCTGCTTCATTGTTCCACCTTTTCATTCAAGCGTTCTTAGATATGAACCAGGGGATATTGCCGTTATCCACCCATCAGCTGCGGCTAAAGATGTAGATGCTTTCTTAGAAAGTATGAAGTGGAAAAGTGAAGCAGACACGCCTTTCGAAATTACACAAACAATGACAGGTACATTGTTCTCCTACCAGTCTGTAACTTTCTCCGCTAATCAGCCTGCAAAGATCAGTCCCTTCCCGACCACTTGCCTCAGACGACCACTCTGAGGATTTTATTCACCCGCTTCCTTGACTTCAACGCTGTTCCAAGGCGTTCATTTTTTCAGTACTTGCGGGCCTTCACGTCAGATGAATTAGAAAGAGAGAAACTGGACGAATTTCTTTCCCCAGCTGGAGCGGTTGGTAAACATTCCGCTCAGTTTCTGATGGAATGGTTGCTTATCTTGTTATAGGATGAACTGTATGAATATTGCTACCGTGTTCGAAGGACTATCCACGAAGTGCTCAGTGAATTCCGACATGTCGAAATCCCGAGAGATTATGTCTTCGACGTCTTTCCTCCGCTACGTCCTAGAGAGTTTTCCATAGCCAGTTCGGTCAAGGTTAGTCAAAGAATAATTTTTTGTTGTACCCAAATTTATGCTGCGCATCGCTCAGAAACATAACCACGAAATCCACCTCTGCGTTGCGATTGTCAAGTACCGTACGAAATTAAAAATACCTCGGAAAGGTGTTTGTACATCATACTTGTCCGTCCTCAAACCAGGTCGGTCTTCTTCTGCGACCTTTGTTCTTTTTCAACCAACTTACACATGCTTCAGGCGACACCCTTCTAATTGGCCTCAAACCTGGTATGATAAGGCTTCCGGTCAAAACGGATACACCTGTCATTTGCGTCGGTCCTGGGACTGGAGTTGCGCCCATGAGGGCTGTCGTTGAGCAACGGGTTTCGAATGGCTCCCAATGTCTGTCATTAAACACATTCCCCCTCAAAAACATGAAAACTTAGATTTCTTCTAGGCAACACTCTATACTTCGGCTGCCGATCTGCATCAAAGGACCAGCATTATGCCGCTGAATGGGAAGAATATTCCAATGCACAGAGCTTGGTGTATCGTGCTGCCTTTTCCCGAGATGGACCTGAAGGCGAGAAGAGGACCTACGTCCAGGACCTCATCCGTCAAGATTCAGAGCAGGTTTGGAAGGTTATTGGAGAGAATAAAGGATGGGTATTCATTTCTGGGTACGCGGTAGTTTCATTGTCATTCGGCTCAGCTTATGCTTCTATCTAGATCTTCCAATAAGATGCCCACCGCCGTCAAGGAGGCGATCGCTTATGCAGTTGAGACCCATGGAGGTTACTCGCCCGAGCAGGCGAAGGCGTATGTCAATGAAATGGTTAAGGAGAAGAGGTTGATAGAGGAATGTTGGAGTTAAACAGGTTTATATATGGATGAAAGATCACTCGGATCAATGTTAATACTGGAGATTCGTAGAATTGTATAGTGTACATATGAGTTTCGATGTTTTCATGGGTTTTCAATACAATAATCTGCTGCAGGAAACGAGAGACCCTGGACTATGTTGGTAATTTACGAGGCTGTTTCAGCTGGCGCGCGTCCTGTTAATGTAACTTGATTCAAAACCATCACCCTTCGACCATCGAAAAAGCCGCGAATGGGAGAAGGAGGAGGTTTGGGAACATCAGGATCCTCGGCGACACTGGTCAATTGATTAATTAATACGAGAGATGAATGAGCAACCGAAGTAATACTCACACAATGTTAAGAGAAACAGTCTGTTGGTGACTAACGGGGGCTCCAAGGACTAGGATCCCTTGCGTAATGACGACGTTGAAGAATAGACCCACTGATCCAGCCTGAGAACTGACGTAAGTCACTGAAAGCTTGCGGAAAGCTGAATAGTTACATTAATGGGCTGGTTGGGATCAGAAGGTACCGCAACCGTGCCCAGGTAGTTAACGCTTGCTCCAACCTCGTCGAACTTCTCTCCTTGCGTTTGGGAGACGAAGTCGGCGCGAGAAGTTTGGACGCCGTTGACAGTGATGACTACCTTGTCAGAAAGGAAGGCGTTAATGGCACTGGTAAAGTCGGTCGCGTTGGTGGCCGTATAGATGGCATTAATGTGGTTCTTTGCCCAGTTGGTAAGGTTTGGGAGGACGATGGCTGTGGACATGTTGGTTGGATGTAAGGCTTTACAAAAACTGTGAAATGCGGGTGTTTCAAGCTGATGACCACAGTACAAAGGGCCCTTGCTTTATAGCCTTCTAGTGCAATTAATAATAGTAACGATTTCCATAATCAAAGCATATAATGGAGTCGGCATGGGATAAGAATCATCGACGCCCAGGTCCATCGGCGTCATCACAGCATATATCACGAAATCCTTGACGTTCGGACATCTTTCGCGGTTATCCAGGTCATAGGATATGGCGTCTGGTATGAGATAATGGTGGCATAGAGATCCGAGAAACAGGGGCAATAGCAGTTTATTCGTCCCAATTATCGCAGTGCATTGTGGTCCACAAAATAGAGTATCTGGCGCCAATCCAATCCCACAGATTATCTGAGCCTCGGATAATCCGAAAAAAGCTGCTGCTATTTTCAATTGAAGGCCGACACTGGAACGCAGCTGTTTTGAGAATCGACAGGCCGCGGTCGGATAAATTTGGCAGGCCCAAAGATGGCTCTATTTTGAGCTGAAGACCGACAGTCGAAGGGAGTTGGCCGAGGGGGGATAAATTTGGCAGTGCACTGCGGGCAATGACACATTGAATTTGTAATAATTTCGACCAGAAACCAAGGAGTAAGAAAACGGCCGTGTTTTCAAAACAAATATGTCGCAATAAATGGGAAGAAAGTGACAGCGATGGAATGGAATGAACTGATAACATGCTGAAAGTGAAACAAGGCCTGCAGAAAAGTAATTTTCAATTTGTCATGGATGCATTTGAAGACGACCCTGCGATGCTAATTTTAATGTCTGATTGAAATGGTTGGCGTCAGAACTGAAGGATCGAAGGGTTGTGTTACATACTTGATACATCCAGGGTCGAGAAGCATCGAACGGTCACTCGCGGACAGAGCTATCAACATCCAGAAGGTTGACCGATATTTGGCGAGTGAACTCTAGCAGTTCAGAAGGGATGCATGGAAGTCTGAAATTACCTAGTGATCATGGGGCCTAGCCTGGCGGTGGGGCTGGAGAAAGCGAGGGGTGAGAAAGAATGCATGGTCAATAAACGTGTTATCGATCAAATCCATTAAATGCATGATTTATGACCTAGGAGCTGCAAAAGGTCCGAAAAAGAGACGCTCCGCAAAAACGGTGACCAGGACAAGCGTCGAGAAAATGCCGCCAATAAATGTCATAGTGCAAAGGTACTTCCATCAAAGAGATAGGACGTCCCCAAAAAACACGACGTGTAGCCATAACTAAACAGGAAGCGTTGGTCAGTCATATTCATGCGACAAAGTAAATTTCGTACTCATAGAGGGTTGAACGTTGAACGTTGAGACTAAAAGTAGCATAGAGGTTTAAATCGTAGTGGCCCAGGATGTATGACAGGTTCACGGCAGGGCGTGTACACGAAGTATAACTGCGTCGTCTGGGTGAATATCACAATGCTATCGCGAGAAACGCTCGAAGATTCCATCCAGAGCACTGTAAATCGCAGAGCCTTTCAACATTGTCCGTAGCGTATTCTTCTTGGCTGATATTGAAAATAGCGTTGTAAATTTTCATGTTCCACGCATCCAAGCGTCTGATTTCATGGTTCTTTTACAAGTTCAATCTCATCGCCGAAATGTATCAGAGCAGAGCGAACAGGGAGAAGCCGTAGGTAAACAAATACAAGCAAAGGATTTATGTGTGTGTGACCACTGTGTGCTTTGTCACTCATTCACGGTTGATCACTCGTCACTTCCACTGTCGCGCAAGCCAAACGCGAAACCGGCTATTGAACTTCATCGAACGCGAATAACATGGAGATTCCAAAAGCAACGTCGAGCATGAAGTTAATATTACTTATCATCTTGGAAACCCTGCACTCACCATGTTTCTATATAGAAAGAGAAAGTTACTAGACAAATCTATCCCCAATGTTATTCTTCAGAATCCGGAATTTGAGGAGGATGCTCAGATGTATCAAGACCTGTTGAACATGGAGAGGAAGCTTGATTGGACAATGACGAGGAAGAAAATGGAGGTTCAGGATGCCCTTGCTCGTACGCCTATGGTGAGCCTTCGCGTCTATTGACGAGCGCCTGCATCACCTTGTAGCCTTCCATGCATTAGCGACTAGAGAGCTTATTTTTAATTTCAGACAACGCGAACTCTGAGAATATTTCTCAGTCACACAGTCTCCGGTCAATTATGGCAAACGGGAGATATACCCATTGTTCCGAACTTCGAAACGGGCGAAGGAATCCCTGCATGGTCATTCAAGATCGAAGGAAGGTTATTAGAGGCGCGTCGACAGATGTATGATGGTGCTTATGTCTGAAACTTATATATTATCCTTAGGTTCCCAACCAGCGACATCGCGAGAAAGTTCCACAGCGCAAGTTCTCCACGATGATCAAAAGAATGGTCATTGAGCTCGACCGTGACCCGACTCTTTACCCGGATGGAAACATCGTGGAGGTGCGTATCCTGCATCGATTCATACACTTCTAAAGCTGAGGCGAATTTATGATCAACAGTGGCCGCGAGCAGTCGGTCATCATAACCCATCTCTCGATGGTTTCACAGTCAGACGGACGGGCGACGGACCCACCAAAATTCGAGTAATTATGTATCTGGATCATTTTCCTGAACAGTACAAAGTACTGCCTGAACTTGGTATGTCCTATCTTTTCTCCGCATAGCTTCTTCGCCCTGACACCATTCATAGGAAGTATTCTGGGTATCAAAGAAGACTCCCGTATTGGTGTTATTCAAACGCTATGGAATTACATCAAGGTCCAAGGTCTTCAAGACAAAACAGACAGAAGGCAAATTAAAACAGATGACAAGCTGAGAGCGGTTCGTTTTCCATCCTGCCTACTTCATTTTCGCGAAATACTAATTTTGTCCCAGATCTTTGGAACCGAGTCTATTCAATTCCACAGATTACCAGACGCAGTCAACCGTTTCCTCGTCGCTCCGGACCCGATAATTCTGCACTATAACATCAACCCTAGCATGCCACCTCCGGAACGACCAACTGCATGGGACGTCGAAATCAAGATGGAAGACACGGCTATGAAGAACCGAATGGCGGTGACAGTGAACACGAGCAAGGAGTCGGCGCAGACGTTGTTGAAGATTGACGAAGAGGTGCTTTTTTCCTCGCACCCTCCGAATTATAAATTCATCCTTTGCTGACAAGTTGCCGCCTTCTTTTTAGATCGCTCTTCTGTCTCAATCTCTGCATAATTCGCACATGAAAAAGACTTTCCTAGAATCCTTCTCAAAGGACCCTGCGCAATTCATCCAAACGTGGCTAGAATCACAGTCGAGGGATCTAGAGAGTATACTTGGACATGGTCCCACGGAGGGTATGACTGTCAGACAGGAGGAGCTAAAACGGAGCGAATTCTTCCAGTTGCCTTGGGTGGAAGAGGTGCGTAATTTCCATCCGCGATATCGCTTTCTTTTCTTTTGCTAATATTGTGACTTGTGCTTAGGCTGTGGCTATTCAGGAGGGTACTCGTCTAGCTGGGAAAGCCATGACGTAGAGGTCGTCGCCAGTCATCAGCAACGTTTTGGGTGTGCCTCATGTCTTGTTTCTGTTGTTTTTTTCTTGTTTTCTATGTATACGTATCGTCGTTGTAATTGATTAACTGCTTCTCGCTGAAAAGGCCCCAGAGTCATCCGTATATGGATCCAGGATGAGCCTTGTAAACTTGAACTACCAGGTGGGATTTCACATCAAGAGATAGAATGGACAAATGCATTATGTCGTAGAGAATCTCCTCCGTTGCAGAATCGGCTTCCCGCTTAAAAGCCCCATTGAACATAAATATGAGACCAACCAACCTGATTTATTACCATCACCTACGTATTATCAAAGAAGCATAATTTCTCCTTTTAAGAATGCGTGACTTTTATTTATTGCATATGTGTACATTTAGCAAAATCAATAAATGCAAGAACGTACAAAGACGAAGTACTTACATATCTTGACTCTGTGATTAGTTAAAATGTTTAAAACCTGGTTTATATTTTGTCTCACGGACGGTGACAACGACAGTGCATGATCATGACCACATCGGGTCCCATTACACCTTGCAAACCACTTCAATGGGCCCCTGTCCCTGATTTCCCAGATCCTCCGAAGCAATTCTATTATTTTATTGTCTATGTCACAGAATATATTTCAAGGATCTTTCTTTCCCTCGTCCCAGGCGATCATTACCGGAGGGTCGTTCATTATCAATAATAATAAGCAGGTACCAGGCACGGCAAAAGGTACGTGCTTTTTTTCGATCCTGATAGCTCGATTCAATAGTAAAGATTTGATTATAGATGGCTACGAACGTCTTTTGGACTTTGTAGCGCCCAATGCCCTATACGACTCTGGGCACATCGTTGATCCACCTAAATGTCACCCTGGCACTCGCGTCGCAATCATAGAGACAATCATGGACTGGATAGCGGGATTACAGGAAGTAACTCGCAGGAAGCATATTACCTGGCTCACTGGTGGCGCGGGAGCTGGAAAATCTGCGATTGGTAGAACAGTGTGCGAGCGTTGCGCAGAGGAAGGAGCTTTATTGGCGAGTTTCTTCTTCGGTTCCAATGATTCTACCAGAAATCATTCCCGGTCCCTTATTGCAACAATTGCGTACCAAATTTGTGCTATCAGCCCAAGTTTACGCAAGGCCGTCTCCGACTTCATCGACTACGATCCCCTGATTTTCACTAGGTCCTTGCGAAAACAGTTCTCCTCACTTGTCATAGAGCCTCTGGCGACAAACTATGCCAATGAACCACAGAAAATACCACCTCTTATTGTCTTGGACGGGCTCGATGAATGTTTGGACCCAGCCACCCAACGGGAGATCTTGGAAACTCTTCTCTATGCGGTGACCAGCTCGCTCATTCCGCTTCGCGTTCTTGTCTGCAGCCGTCCAGAAAGCAACATCGCTCAGTCGTTTAGCGCTGTGGAAATGGGAAAAACCGTGTTCAAGATATTCGTGGGCGACGTATACAGCTCGTACGATGACATTAGACTGTACCTATGGGATAATTTCAAACGAATCCGCGAAGGTCATATGTTCAAAGCTTCTATACCTCCTTCCTGGCCAAGTGAAGAAGCTGTTGAGAAGCTCATTGAACGCTCCTCTGGTCAATTTATCTATGCATCTACGGTCATTTATTATATCGAATCCTCTCGTTACCGGCCACATCAACGACTCGATGCGGTCCTCGGCCTTCGCCCTCCTTTCAAGGACTTACCATTTTCCGAGCTGGATGCTCTTTACACACACCTGCTCAAGAGTACCGATGACCCGTCTCTGACCACAGATATCCTGGCGTTCCTATCCTTGTATGGCTCGGTCCGTCCCAAAGACATAGATATATACTTAGGTCTTGAAGCTGGACAGGCAGAACTCGTGTTGATCGATGTGGCTGCTATCGTACGGATGAAAATGGATGAACCAAATGACGTTTGTGAAGCATTCCTGCTCCACAAATCATTTGAAGACTTTCTATTTGATTCCTATCGATCCAAGGAGCTTTCGAAAAGCCGCGCTGACACCAGGGTTTCTCATATTATTCGTGCAATCCAGATGTTCCCAGGTGAGTATTATCCCCACATGTTTTGAAGCATTATAGTAACTCGTAAACATCCTTAGGTTGGTACGCAGATTGTGTGCTGCCCCGATTACAAGACAGGAAAGTCTTGCGTATGGAAGATATTCCCTTCAACGATTTGAGCGTATCCGCTCAATCAGCTCTTGTCAATAGTTTGACCAATTTTCGGATGGAGCCATTCTGCGTAGCAATCTTCTCTGATGACCGTGGCACCTGGAGAAAACTAAGTTTTCTTCTCGATTTTTTAAATTTCCTGCTCTACTTTGGGAGTAGTTTTCTTCTCGTTTAATATTATGTCAAACTAATAATTTATTAATCCCTCAGAAAACAGAGGAAACCCTCTCAGCAGCCTATCAAAGCCATGTTCGGGTCTTTTGCGACTGCGCTCTAGCGGAGCTCCACAGCAAATACTTCAATGATTTAGAAATGAATTTGATATTCACTCATACCCAGCTTGAACCATGCCCCAGATATCTTAGACTGTCCATCTCCGCAGGACTTGGGAGGGCTCTTCTTCAAGTGGAATGGCCGGAGACATTCCAACAAATTCTCAACGATGTGGAAATCTCTCTTATAATAGCAAAAGCAGCAACATATTGTCTTCAATATGTATGTGACGTGGCGCCCACGAAGCAAGAAGCCGGAAGACATCTCGACATCGGTGAAAGGAACAGAAGAAAGAGAAAGTTACTTCCTTGGCAATGGCATAGGCGAGACTCCCCTAGGAACTTCTCTCAAAAACAACTACTTTCAGAGGTGTTTCATTATCTTTACAACCAGAAGCGATATTGTTATTTTCTCCGCCTTTTCAACTATGGAGCGCTCAGTCGCAGGCCAGATCTCGCCCATAAAAGTATATATTCCCCCGATTCTTTCGATTGGACTCTATGGAATAGTAACGAAGCCAGACCAGCGCAGTTATGGCACCAGTTTCTATCCCCTTTGGAGTACATTATAACCCTTCTACCACGAGCTGGAAGGTATGAACCGCTCATCCATCTTTGCAGAACAAAAACCTTTGCACCGATGTCGATGATGTTCCCTGACATCAGTCGCCGAGCCCGGCGTGCGATTGCAGCATATCTAGAGCGAATGGACTCATCCGAAATCCTCAATGAAGAGGACAGATTCGGCGCTAAAACATGATTTCTGTATTATCTGTGGGTTGTTTATCTAATAATATCCAAATAGACGCCCATCTCAAAGGTTATTTTGGCTAGAGGTAGCAGGAGTATTCGTATATTTATTAGTAACAGGCTGCGGATTGCAAAACGACGGCTATGGAACGGCCCATCAAGGATAACTAAATTGATGCTTTCTAGTTATTTGGAGGAGCTGACTACGCGCAACCAGAATTCAAGTGGTTAGAAGATCACTTGGCATACTTAAGAAGGTCATATATCGTGCAAATTTATCTCCTATTTCCACATTCAACCAACCTCTCCGGAGAACCAGAACCACAAACATATTCGTGATATACGCCGTCAACATCCCATATGACTTTTAACCCGGGGATCTGATCCAAGAAGCCCCAATTGTAGTGGAATATGGACGCGTGATCGGAAATATCGAATACTGATACGGGAATCCCTGCGCCTTGACGTCGGGAAAAGAATGAAACGATGGTCTCGGGGAACGTCCTGGAGAGCAAGGAGCTGTAATGCTCGAATTTTAGTGTTTTCATCATCGGAAATACGTGCTTAATGTTCAATGCACTATCGTTGAGTAACTTGATGGCCCATTCTGAAGCAAATAGGGTGTCTACCGAGCATAGTGCATAGACCAGGGCATG
>Ga0247779_1001196_pt1 | contig 12913 bp, 17 predicted proteins | sample UWRJL221509R5_FD_179925 | JGI IMG/M metagenome (GOLD analysis project Ga0247779, IMG submission 179925) | Plant litter microbial communities from Arlington Agricultural Research Station in Wisconsin, United States - UWRJ-L221-509R-5 | ecosystem: Environmental > Terrestrial > Plant litter >...
TTTGAAGAAGCCAGAAACCACGAAAAAATTCCCATGGATATCAGTAGAAATCCTCCCGCTTTAGAACCAGATGATACCAGCAGACGAAGCCAATCTGAGAATGCTCGAGGAAAGAGAAGGGCAGATGAATCGTTTCTTCAGCATGTTCCTAATCACCATGAAGCCCACAAAGACACGGACTCCGGTAAACATGCCTCAACGTCGACTCAAAGTGACTCGATGCCGCAAAGTCTTGAGGTAGGTTTTCACGTACTCAACGACTTTATAATACGCTGAATTTGTATGTCTTCTTGAACATGAAGAAGGCGAATTCGGGTCGACCACAAGCTGAGCGATACATTTCTGTGGAACCGCCTGAACAAAGTCCGGACACACACAATCATCGACGCGGAGTAGAGGAGCGTTCAGGTAGCCAGACTGTAGAGGAGCGGTCAGGTAGTCAGACTAGTAGGATAACCTCAGTTTTGGAAAGCCTTCAGGTAAACCGTGGACGATTATTCTCATGTTCAAAGCAAAGCATCTGATAATTTTCCGGGCGCTAAGAGAGCGAACTCGAATCGATCACGCTCTCATAGACGGCGTTTTTGCACCCCAGAACGCGCTTCTTCTAGTACCCCAGAACGCGCCTCGACAAATGTACGTGATAACTGGCTTACTTTTGTTTGAATAATAATGGAATAACTATGTAGCGCCTACAAACCATCCACGAACTGAATGAGCGTAACTCGCACAGACAGTCAAGAGCATCTCCGGCACTATCACTAACTCCATCCAATGCATACCATGAGTCACATAATTTTTCAAGAGAAAATACGCGAGGAGAGCGTTCTCCTTCGATCGAACCTCCTGGGAGTTACAATCGGGGACGCCCTCACCTAATATCGTCATCTCCCAGTGCACAGAGATCGACATATGTGCCAACAACCTCCCGTACACCGCTTCCTCGTAGAATTTCACCGTCTCGCTCGCCTTCCCCTGTGCGTCAACGTGGTCCGACCCCCGGACCTTCACGACACAGAGATACATCGACGCCTGAGCCCTCAAGTTACAGAGCCCAACTCGAGGATCAAGTTCGCCGTTTGGAGAAAGAGATCCAGGACCTTAATAGTTATGCACGTACCCCGACCCCGAGACCCTTGCAGAACCGGGATTTACGGACGCAGGAGCCCTCCAATAAGGTAGAGGAGCTCGACGTTCAGCGCTTAGAAAAAGAGATCCAGGAACTCCGCAATATGTATAAAAGACCTTCGTCTTCGAAGCCGAGGTTCGACTCGTTCACGAACGGTTTTACTGCTCGCCCAAGGCCTCACGATAAAACCAAAATAATGGTGCTACTCTTCTTACATTCGCATTCCTCGTTAACTCATTGAGCCTGTCTCTTCACAGACCAACGTTAGATTGCACATGAATGCAAAATTGGGTATAAAAATCGATCGAGACATCATGAATGTCCTCGACAGTCACGCTGCGACCGATCAGGAAGTCCAAGATTTCGAACACGATAAATCAATTAATACCCTGGCGCTTTTCAGACCATTTTTCAGTTTTATAAAATCGAACTGGAATCACCACCTGGCCGATGAGTTCGTATCAGATTTTTTGGAGTCCTATCCAGAACACAAAAACAACGATAACGAAATTGCCATAATACGCGAACATTTCTTTTCGAGACTTACAAGCCTGCGAGCAGCGTCATCCTCTTTAAAGCCAAAGCAAGGGGAGTCGAAAGAAGAAACTGAGGCCAGATTGACGCGGGAGTTGAACGAAGAATTACTGATGAAGCGACATCGTAGTCGACAAATAACAGTACGTTTACAAGAATTAATTCAGCTTGACATATGATACACGACTGACCCACTACACAAGGGATTCGAGCGCAGACAAAATGACACAGCTATTGCTGCGAAGGATGACGCCTCGGGGCTAATGTCAGAGGTGAATAAATGCATCAACACTCTTGGAGTCGATGGCTACAGCTCCGAAGATACGGACTTCAGCGATGGAGGTACACCGATATACATCGTGAAGATACTTGACTGGAGAGACGAAAAAGTATTAAGAGTCGTTGTTCCCAAATCCGATGATTCTCATCCGCGTAAGAATATAAACGGAAACAGGACATCTGGATCTGACCAAACTCCTCGTCTACGCCTAAGAACCGCAAACATCAGTACTAGGAAGGCACCAAGGAAGCTGCCTATCAACCTTTATAGGCAAATGTGGTACGCCAACCTCACCGAAAGCGAAAGAGTAGCTCTAGATGCAGGACCACCACAGAGTTTCCCGGGAGAAGAGGATGATTACCAGCATCACCGTTACTACTGAAATGTGGTGGATGATAGGCTGCTATCGAAGATGTATCTCAAATTTTAATTAAATCTAGCGCTCTCTTTGTATCAACATTTACTTTTAACATGTACTGAACACGCTGTGTACAAAATCGACAGTAAAAATCGACCACCAATCCTGCCGAAATCCGTGGGAAACCTGTTGACAATGGGCATAGGGGAATTGGGATTTCTAGATTGAACGATCCGCACTCGGTACTCAGCGCTCAGCGATCATCAATCCATCGCTCTACTTCTGAAATTCTGAAACCACATCACCACTAAAGAGTGCAGGCGCTATGCCTCTGTATGTGTGTACCTGCACATACAGAAGATGTTGTGATAGCACAAATCCGCGTACCGGGGAGCCAGGCGTAGAGCTATCAGCTCGGGTATTCAAGACCCACCAGAACGACGAGAGAAACAAGGATCTGAAGAGACGTTCGGAAAAAGCTCATGCCGATGCCCTCGCTAACCGTGACGATTCAATTGAAGACGTGCTCTCCCGGTTAACATTATCTGGAAGCGCTGTGCCACTAGCTGCAATTCCACAACCCACCACACGAGCTGCGAAGTACAAAACAGACAGAATAAAGGAAATCATCGGTTATCTCAGCTTCGAGAAGGACAGAATTAGTCTACTAATTCTCGACGTCGATGCTCTTGCTGCCATTCCCGACAATCCGACTGATGCACATATCCATGACGCTCTCAGGCGCTGCGACGTTATCTCTTCTTCTACAGAAGAGATTGGACATATCCTCACAGGCTCTAATAGAGGTGCATTCCGCAAGGAAGATTCTGTCCGCTTTATTCGAGAAGAAGCCAGGAGAGATTTGGATAATCTTCTTCAACGACTCAAGACCGTGAAGCAATCATGGGCAGCTATCCTCGACGAGAAGGAGCGTATGCGCAGGGAACTTCTTGCAGAATATCCAACAATTTTCAATTCTGGTAATGCTTTGCGTCTCAATTGCTCTAAGTCCTTGCATTTATTTTTTTAACAACAGATCATCATTTCCGTCCTATTCTTGAAGGTGCTAAACCCGTCGTCCAACTTGCCATCTTTATGGTTGTCGTGTGTCATATCATACTCCGCTTTGCACGCCGCGGATGCTACTGGCTATTCTCCATATGCCAGTATTTGATAGAAGTAGCAGTTAAACGGGCGTCGCACGACAAGAGAACCATCCCCCTATATTTTGAAGAGATATTCGGAAACTTTCCCCGGGATGTTCGGGCAGCCACTGCCAATTTCAACCTGGATGGAAAATCAACCGTTCATGCTGCGTGTCCAAAGTGCCATTTTATTTACGAACCCGATTATCGAGACAATCTCCCCACCTATCCACAACGATGCAACGCGAGTCATTACGGCACTCGCTGCGGAGAAATCCTCGTGAGACCAAAGAAATACCGCAATCATACAATAAACGTTCCTATCAAACCATACGTCACCTTCGATTTCCAGGACTGGCTGGCGAACATGATGGCTCGGAAAGGGTATGAAAAGATGATGGACGACGCCTGGAAAAAAATGCCACATAATACCACAGAAGAAACCCCCATAGAAGACATATTCCAGGGTGACGTTGTTCGAGAGTTCAAGGGTATGGATGGAAGACATTTCAGTCAAATGGGCGATAGAAACTCAGGCCGATACTTATTCTCCCTCGGATTCGACTTTTTCAACCCGCTCAGAACTCTGGCTGCCGGCAAGAAGATTTCCGTTGGGATACTTGCTATAACGTGCCTCAACCTACCTATCGAGCTGCGAAACAAACCCGAAAATATGTTTCTGGCCGCAACTATTCCTGGACCACAAGAGGTTCCTAGTGACGCCATCAATTACTATGTACGACCTTTGGTGGACATATTTCTTGTATTGTGGAAAGGAGTTTACTTCTCCAGAACCTCTCTATTTGATCAAGGTCGGCTAATTTTCTGCGCCATTATTGCATTTATTTGTGATATTCCTGCTGCCAGAAAATTAGGGGGATTCTCAGCATGTACCCACGAATACTTTTGTACTGTTTGCTGGAGCAATCTCACCGAGAACACCTTCACCGATTACACCTGGGAGAAGTGGAAAAGGCGGACAGTTTACACGTGTCGATACTATGCTGCTAAATACCGTGGTGCGACCAATTCCAAGATCGCCACATCGTGGTTCGATAAGTCTGGATTGCGGTCCTCGGAGCTCCTTCGACTACCATACTACGATCCCACAAAACACTTGGTTATCGACCCAATGCATAACCTGTTCCTTGGGCTAATAAAGGAGCATTTTCAGAATATTCTGGGCTACCGGCCAAAGAAAAAGACGGGGCAAGATGACGACGAAGATGATGCTTCATATGCTTATGCATTCGATATACATCCAAGCGACTCTAATCCTATGCCTCAGAGTAAAAGAGCAAAGGCAGCCATAAAGCGGCTAGTCAAATTCATCCGATCTGGTATCACGTTCTCCAAAGACGATATTCCCGAGTTCGAGAAGGAACTCGAACGATGGCACACCAAGGACATCCAACTTCAGTCTCTCGTTTTTGTGGCAAAGGCCGTGGGATGCATACCAGAACATATACAACCCAATGGTAGAGATCCCACAACCCTAAACGACCAGGGGAAACCAACGAAGCTCTCCAGATCTCAATTAGCCAGAACCCTGTTGAGTTGGGTAAGAAATTAAAAACGGTTTTGATAACTCTTTCACTTACGTTTTCCAATTAAGAAAATGAACCAGAAATTTAAACCCATTGTTAATACCACCAAGCTTTGCGGTCGTGTGTTTACAGAAGCTGAAATGCAAGCTCTCTGGAGTGACATTGATGCCATGGTGAAGCTGTCTTGGGCAACATCTGTTCTGACAACCATTTCTTCCAAGGGACCCAAGCTGAAATCGGACCAATGGCGCGCTGTCGGATCACTTTATCTTCCTGTCACCCTGATACGCCTATGGTCAGAAACAAACACAAACTCGGATTGGGTGGACGAAGAGGAGAAAAAACACAAAGAAGGTCGCCAAAAAATTCTTCATCTCACCATGCTACTTTGCTCAGCAATTGCAATTGTGACTTCTCGAGTGGTTTCTAAGCGTCATGCTCTCGAATATCGGAATTACATGGTAGAGTACCGCAAGCAACTTGAGACAATATTTGAGGAGTACAAGCCCCATCCCAATCATCATATGGCAATGCACGTTGGTGAATTTCTCTGTATGTTCGGGCCGGTCTATGGATGGTGGACTTTTCCTTTCGAGCGTATGATCGGAAATCTTCAGAGGATATCTACGAATTATAAACTGGGCACGTCTTCTTCTTTAATTAACTACGGTATTTTAACCCCTTTACAGGCGAATACGAGGAGACCATTGCCCGCACATGGAACAGAACGTCGAATCTCAAGGCGCTGTTCTCAAAGCCCACATGCCCTACTGCAATAACCTTTTGCATAGATATGTTCGAGCGATTGGTCCGACCTCATAATCGAAACACACTCGCTTACGCATCAATTTTGGATGCAGAAGGCGACGACGACGACGACGATGACGACGACGATAATACTCGTTATTATACTGGTGTCAAGGGAAATAGCAGGGATATCTCACCCAGTCTACGTCGTGCATTTTCCAAAGCGCTTGGTGCGCAGAACTCATACATTCCCGCAACGGCGAACTCAACCAATCGACTTACCACTCCAGGCGCGTCTTATACGACAAGCGCAGTACACGAGGGTAACAGCGGAATTATCTGCAAGGGTAGTAACGCGCCATTTTCCATTGTCGATATTCTTGAATTTTCAAACAATTCCGGTCCAGGGAGGATGGACATATTCTGGTTTGTCGTGAAGCGCTATCGAAAGGCGACAGGGCTCAACACGGATCCGTATGCGAAATACCCTCATTTGAAAGCTAAATTATGGGATACCGAGCTAGAGGATGACATAGAGGTGCTTCCTCTTTCTTCAGTTCAGACCCATTTTGCGAAATGTACTGTCCCAATCCAGGGTATTAATTACACTGTTGTTGTATCGCTTGATCGTAGCACGCCAGTGTAGTGTAGTCTTATCTGTGGTGTTCAAAATGTCTTCAATTATTCTGAATCGCTGAATTGCGTAAACTAACTTCCTCGGATGTATTGGTTTTACGAGTTAGCCGCTTGATAGAGCCCACCCTAAATGGGCAGAGGGGTATTTAACCGGAAATAAGTTCTTTATTGTTTTCCTTCTTTTCGTTCTTCCTCCATTGGCACAGCGTGTGTTTGGTACGTTCGTATTTCGTACTATTTCCTGGCTAAGGACAATGAACCATTTACTGACGCCACCGACACCACGTTTCATTGCGGTGACAGGATTGGACGTAGCCACCCCGACAATCCAACATCACGATGATCCATTTCTTTTCGGATCCGAATATGCAACCTCGCGTCCCTCAACATCTTGACGGTGCCCTTCACTTCTTTATCTCCTCGTATCGCATGATCTAACGGCATCCAATATCAACTTGCACCGCTTTCTAGCATTCTCAAGCATTCTCACTGACATATTGTACACGTCTCATCAATTCACTTTCTAACTTTGTTTTCCAGTATTCACTATTCACGTCTATCGATAAATAATAACGATGATATTGAAGTTATTGAAAAATGTTTACAATAAAATCGTTTCTGCAAGATAAATCTACAAACAAAATATAAAGAACCCCGAACCTCGCGAGGTCCAGTGCTTCCACATTTTTGTAGGGTAATACAAAGTAAATTGGAACAAGGTGATGCATTCGTATGAGAGCCTCTCCATCGTTTTTAGGCACGGTTGGAAATTACAAAAACCTTCAACTCTTCGAATTTAGCGACGAGGTGGGTCACAATCTAAACGGTTGGGTTAACAACTAAAAAGCCAGAGATAGAGAAATACTGACCTGAAAGAAGATTGGAGACCAGTTTGCATATGTCAAGACGATAACGAGCAGGATTACTGGTCCGTTCATACTGCCCCTAGACGATACACTCCCCCTTCGCGGTTCCACGTCAATGTCGTCCTCTTCAAGAAGTTCTGCGTCGAGTTTCTCCCAAACAGAGATAGATCCACCGCAGGCTCCAGCTATCAAGGACCGTGGTGAGGTGATTGGAGCCACCCCGATAGTTTGAATCATATCAGCTGTTGGCGACGAGTAAGTGTACCAACAGGCTAATTGAAACTAACATGCTCACTTTTCCCGGTTGAGAGGGCTTCAAGTCTCTGGTTCATTGTGACATCGACCACATAGATTCTGTTAGAGTCGCTGCCGCAAACTGCCAACTTGCTGGTGTCCAAAAAGTGGCATTGTTTGATGTAGCTCCTCGTCAAGGTGATCGGCAGAGTGTGGACTGGGATGTCGTCGGGGACCATATATACATCATAGGTTCCGTTGGAAAGATTATTGACGAGCAAGGTAGTTTGGTCGCTGGAAAGCGCAGCCGTGCCTCTGTGAAATATGTTCAATAAGAATCTATCGCTACGAACTACCACTTACATTCCGCCAGACAAGGTCTTCTTCCAAAGGATGTTATCCTTCCCCGCTTCACGGCAATGCCTGTTATCGTAATCGTTATACAAGAACAGGTGATGTCAACAATAGCGGTAACTCACATTTCCGATGTTTCCAGGCTCAAGGTGAGGAGGCTCTGATTCGCTCCTCCGAAAAAGAAAAGGCCTCCTGGATGAATGTTGCCAGAGTTTGTCTCCCAGAGCTGGGTCATAGATACTTTACAATTTCTTAGCCAGTTCTGATATAAGGACCAACAAACTTACATTTCTCCAGAGAGAACATTTTGAGCTCTCCATTAAAACTAAAAAGGGCAAGTCTTGAGTTAATCTTGTCGTAAGCTTGGTACTGAACAGGATCATTGAATTTGAAAACAGAAGAAATTAGAATCTTCCTCATATCGAAGTGCTGGGGGATTATAATAAGAAATTAATTCAAAGTCAGTACTATCACCACGCACCTTGTTGTCTCGGGATTCAAGAGGAATCAAAGATACATTTCCACGCCCTGTTCCGATAAGTAGGATGCTCGTCTCTCGACCCGAATTTTCCTGATGAGCATAGGTTATGGTGGTGATTTGCCCCCATTTCTCATGCTCGAGGACCTGGACACACTCGAAATTACTCATATCCCACACCCTAACTTTCTCATCATCCCCTATCGTCTCAAGCGTGTCAGCCAGCCAGTTAAAGATCAATATCAAGAAAAATATTCACCTCCTGAAAACAGCAAGCGACCATCAGGAGAGAAGACGAGTGCGTTAATGGGAAGAGAGCTATAGCACTTGAGCGCCTTTTGGAATACGACGCTGGGACTTTGAATAGAGGAGATAACGGGCATTTCGAGGAGAGAGGTTTATGTGGAGAGAGGCTTGTGTGGGTGGAGATGGGACAGTGGGAGACAATGCGAAGGAGGAAGGAACGGTTTTATATACCTGGCTCCATCCTTTGTCTGAAATCTCAAAGGGAAAGGCCCGGGACAATTTCAATGGGTCACAGTACGGAAATCACTTTAGCGAAGCGAGGAGAACCCTGCATTTGCAAAGAACACGTGCATTGAACAAAGAGATGTAATGCGACATGAGGCAGAAAAAGGAGAAGAACAAAGGAGAAGAACAGAGTGCCTGAGCGAATGAAGGCGAGCTTGCGTAATTGCATCGTTTTCTTTGTTTCTTATCTTATCACATAAACTCCGCAAACGCTTAAATATGACACAGGATTGAACGTTACTCATTCAAAACTTCCTCCCCTTTGAGATTTTGCGACTTTGATAGTCCCGACATCGACTTTGATAGTCGTCAGACCGCAAACTTCTTATCTTTCCAAATTCCATCTTGCACTTACATTTCGCAATGCCTTTAGCATCTCTTTCTCATTTATTCATTCAACAGCCATGCCCCTTGATTATGGCTCGCATTGAGTGGCGTGCTGCTCCCCGTCCTGCTCTGCCGGTCATACTTCAACGAATCGACTTCACAGCGAACCATCTTACGACGGTTCAGGAGAGTGTGTCCTCGCAGGAGTTACACGGTCAAGCCACCTCTTCTTCATCCTCCTCAACTCCACCTGTTACTGCAGTACCGTCCCCGTCATCAAGCGAACCAGCCTCTGGAAAAATTCCAAAACCCAACGGCGAGCCCGGAAGGCCAAGATCCGGTGGTTTTTGCTTGGACTCTGTACTGGTGAATCTCTATAGTTGGACGGAGGATGAAGTAGCACGTCTCAACGTAAGTAAGTTATCTTGATTTTTACCTTTTATTGATCGAACATGGTTTCAATAATTTTTGCAGAGATTGGTGCGCCAGCACGCTCGCAAGTCGCTCTCTACGAGGGTTAGCTATCGAAGCCAGAATGAACGTCTTATTGAGAGAATCTGCGAGAAGGTATGCTGCGAGTCTTCCATCTTACTTTTAGCTCATAATTTTCCTTAGATCACGGAAGATGATTTCCCTCAGCTCGAAGATTACGAGAACTGCTGGCCTGTTCGTAGCGCTTTGAAATTGACCTTGAAATATTCTTCCGAGTCAGTCCGGCGGGCGTCAAACAGGGTCAGCAGAGCTAATACCAGCAGCGGCAACGAATCAGCTTGAGGTACCATCCCCCCATAAATTAGCTTGGTTTGATATCGAGCTGTACAACTTCAGATATCTACCTATTTTCTACTGTCCTTTCTGTACCATAGTCACGTTGTATACCTTGGCTTAACACGTTCTTTTGTTGAAATTTTCATTTTTATTATTTGAGGTTCCGTATTTCTATGAAATGTACCCCGCGTTCAAGTGCTAACAGTCGCGTCTCTAGTTAAAACGCGGTTCTTTTAAATTTGCACGCACAAAGTGCATAATTTGCGTAAGCGTCTACAAATTCATCTCAAGTCGTGATCTAATTAGATCGCATTTGTATAGATTTGCACGAGTATCCGCGAACTCACCTCGCGTCGTGTTCGGACTTGACTCACGTGTTGTCATCGCGTCTCTAATCAGAACGCGTCTTTTTATTTTATTTTTGCACACGCATTTTCCATCGCGGAGCGTCGCACACAGCTTAAACCACAACCGCCTCGATGGCTGCACAATCCTCCGCTCTCCACCCTCCAAGGCTGGCCGCCACTGGCACTCCAATCCATTCTATCCAGACAATCCGTGAGAAGGAAAGCCGCTCGTCATGGTGGCCCTTTGACGAAGATCCTCGTTACTAATCGTGGAGTATGTACACCTTCATGTATAAACCTTCTATATTTGTTATTGAACCTTCTTATGCCAGGAAATTGCGATCAGAGTTCTGACCCGGGCATGAGCTCGCCATGCACACAGTTGCGATCTACTCATACGAAGATCGCTTATCAGCACATCGCCAAAAAGTGATTTCAAGTCGATCATGTATGAAATGCGTGTGGCTTACATTTTTTCTTATCTAGTCCGATGAGGCGTATCAAGTTGGAAAGGGACTTACACCTGTCGGCGCTTACCTCGCTCAGGACGATATTATCAGAGTCGCTTTGGAACATGGTGATGACATGATCCATCCAGGGTATGTGTTCAAAAATATATTGAATTCACATCAAATTTGACTCACTTTTTTTTATTCTTCTTAAGTTATAAGTTCTGGTCTGAGAATGCTGAGTTTGCGAGAAATGTAGAGCAAGCTGGGATCGCCTTTGTCGGCCCTAGCCCAGAGGTTATCGATGGTCTTGGAGACAAAACTAAGGCAAGGACTCTCGGTACGTTTACTGGGTTCAAAAAAATAGACAATGTACCGATCTCGCATGTTTAGCCATGAAAGTCGGTGTCCCTGTTGTCCCAGGAACTCCAGGACCAGTCGGCTCGGAGCAGTCACGCTCGAGCAAATGAATGGTATTTCCAACTGCGTCGGCGAGAATTTGGACTTCGATGTTCATCGACGATACTCCCGATCTCTTCAAACTCGTGCAAAGCCAGAACCGTGCCCAGAAGTTATTGGCATACCTTGGCGATCTTGCTGTCAACGGCAGCTCCATCAAAGGACAAACTGTGAGTTGAATGTTATCGGCAGGAATTGCTGTCTAACCCATGTTATAACGTAGGGCGAACCAGGCTTTAAGAAAGAAATCGTCGTTCTCAAACTCCAGAATCGTGAAGATCCCAACGGACCAGGCTTTCGCAAAAGCCGTTCGTGAATACCCAGGAACTTTGATTATGGACACGACGTGGCGTGATGCTCACCAGTCTCTGCTGGCTACCCGTCTTCGTACCAGTCTTGAGTGCTGGGGTGGAGCTACCTTTGATGTTGCTATGCGCTTCTTGTACGAGGATCCTTGGGAGCGTCTCGTAAGTTCATAGCATGGATAGAAACAAGGTGAAAATGTGCTAATGTATTAAATTTGAGCGCACCCTTAGAAAATTGGTTCCTAATATTCCTTTGAAGGCTCTCGTTCGCGGAGCTAACGGTGTTGGATACACGAGCTACCCGTAAGGAATTCGTGTTGTATGATTCATAGTCCCTGTCTGGCGGTGCTAACTTTTTTTGGCCAGCGATGATGCTATCTACGATTTCTCCAAGAAAGCCGTCGAGAACGGTCTTGATATCTTCCGTGTTTTTGATTCCCTAAACTACTTTGGTGAGATCTTTTTTCTTATTCTTGCATGTAAGCGCTTGTTCCTTGTCGTACCAGAGAGCCTGGGACCGGCACGGTTGTCACGCCTAGCAGGACGTAAGAGTTGGCTGTACCTATCTTGAGAGGTGCTTGCGATGTTGCTGCGCAGGGGGGATCTTGTCTTCGCGTCCATCCAGCGGGTATGTGTTCCTTCCCCGGTGCTCGAGGGAGAGCGGATCGCGACGAGAGATGTGCTACCCCGACGAAGGAGGTGAATCGACGGTAGCAATTGACGCGCGCACCAGCGCCTGACCTGCCCTGTCCGTTTTTATCGCTTATGCCTTATGAGTCACTACCTACAGGAGTGGTGTCGGGCCTGGCATTATTGTCTGCTATCTATGATTTCTCCAAGAAAGCCGTCGAGAACGGTCTTGACATTTTACTTTAGTGAGTTTTTTTATTCGAACTAGAGCAATGTTAATAATATTATTTTACAGAAAATGTTAAGAGTCTTTGGTTTTATTTTACAAAAAATATAAGCGCTTATTCTTCATTCAAGTTTTTTCACCCAGCGATGGCCATCGAGAACGGTCTTGACATTTTAAAATGTAAGCGCTTAGGTTTTTTTCTTTCGTAGCTCAATACACAATTCGGTGAAGACTGGGCTCGGCTGATGAAGACTTGTTGTTCGATAACGAGTAATTTAGTGATTTTTCGCTTTCTTATTCGAGCTAGAACAATGTTAATATTATTATTTTACAGAAAATGCAAGCGCTTATTTATCCGAAGAGGTGGGCGCCTAATTGATGTGTTGACATCGCGTCTAATTAGAATGTGTTCCTTCTATTTATACACACGCGCTTTGGCGATGCTACAGAGAGTCTCTTGGGAGCTACCATCTGCTGGATTAATAGTGATTTGAATATCAAACATGTCCTCATGTAATAACGAGGTAATCAATTAAACTTTTTGTTTTCTCGCGAGTAAAAGA
>Ga0247779_1001198_pt1 | contig 12900 bp, 15 predicted proteins | sample UWRJL221509R5_FD_179925 | JGI IMG/M metagenome (GOLD analysis project Ga0247779, IMG submission 179925) | Plant litter microbial communities from Arlington Agricultural Research Station in Wisconsin, United States - UWRJ-L221-509R-5 | ecosystem: Environmental > Terrestrial > Plant litter >...
CGAAGGTTCAAAATCATGACCATGCGCTTCAATGAAGGCAAAACTAATACTATACATTCGCATGCAGGCTACACAGAAATACCTAGAGAAAGTGCTCATAAACCAACTTCAAGTCCGCTCTCTGACATTCTTGTGACCTTTAAATCTCTGGCAAGCGTTGAGGAATGGGGATCATAGTATACTATAGTATGGAAGAAGGAGAGAAGCTTAAAGAGGTCTTATGGCCTCTGAGAAAAACGACATAGTGTGCTGGTAATATGTACACACAGAATCCAAATCCAGCGAATCAAGTTGTGCCATAAGCCCAATAGTTTGGCGTATCCCCGTTACAAATATTTATAGCAATAATAAATAGTAATTGCCGTGCCTCATACGAGTCCGTGCCGCCGGTATCCTCCTTCGATTACCTGGAGTCAACGTGACAATGTCAAGTTAGGCAAGTCAAAAATTAGGTCTTGATATTATACGACGATCATTAGCCATGAGTAAGTAGAAGCAGAGTAAGTAGAAGCATAGGCGAGGGCTGAGAGGGGACTTTCTCTTCCAAGGGCCTTTTCAGACAATCCTAATGTCCGAGGTCGAAACCAATTTGAAGCAGGAGGGTGTTCTGTTTCTCCTACATTCATTCGTATGTGTAACTCTTCAAGCTTCAGGATCCATCTCAGAGCCAAATAAATGAACATGGAGAAGATCCATCCGTCGGCGGTCGACTTGCAATGTCATACCACTAGTGTAGCCACCCCTAGAAGACCCGTCTTCCACCGAGTGTGACCCTTTTTCATCCAAGTTCAAGTTAGCACACCGAAGCATTGGATTTCATGAAAAAGAACGGCCATGTAAGATTCAAGATATCCAGATTGACTTCAAGACGGGGCTATTGACCGCATGGAAAAAACTTTAAACCACAGTGTCGAATAATCATCTCGAATGCACAAGCCGCATATATTTGTATCGGCATGGAGAGACCGCTAAGCTAGTTGCCAGAGACCCAGAGGCAGCGACGCGTAGCGCTAAACGTGGCTGGCAGTATGCACGCTGGTGGAGGTGTAGCTTTTGGTTTAAATCGACAAGGAAGGCGAATAAGCAATAGAGATCAGTTCCCGAGTAGAAGCACGCAAAGCGCCAAAGTACGGTCATGAATAAGCCCTAGCCTGGAACATAGGACAGAAAATGAGAACCAAGAATGTTATTTGAAGTTAACTCGAGCCGAGTCAAGCTGCAGTATGCGGAGGTTGAAATTTTGCAAGCGGGATGCCAATTTGCATACTGGTCATCAATTATCGCTCATCGTTATCGTTATCTCATTTGTCCAGACTATTTCGCGTTTTCACTATCATACCTTGGCTAAACGTCTTTCTTTATAGAAGAAACGAGAAATTTAACTAGAAAACGTCAAATTACCCTCTTTCACATACTAATGAGCGCCCGACTTACATCCAAAGAGGATTATCAAAAGCTGTTGGACACCTATGACACTTGGCTCTTTGATTGCGATGGTGTTCTGTGGAGGGGGGACCACCTGATAGAAGGTGTCATTGAGGTGCTAGATCTGCTAAGGCGGCATAGTAAGTCCTAATTGATAAATTGATATAGCATAATTTCCATGATTGACATGTCTATCATTCGCTCCCATTTGCCTATTCTGACAGACAAGAAGGTCGTTTTTGTTACTAACAACGCCACCAAATCGCGAAAAAGTTACAAGACCAAGTTTGACCAACTAGGGGTTGAGGCACATGTCGTGAGTCGATGAAGGAGCGGAAGCACAAGATCGTTGAGTTCCATACCCAGGTGTCATCCCCATATCCCACATGTAGGATGAGATATACGGCTCGGCATATGCAGCAGCCGTTTACCTTTCGACAATCCTAAAGATTCCCAAAGAGAAGAAAGTCTATGTGATTGGTCAAAATGGCCTCGAAGAAGAACTTCGTGGAGAAGGCCTCCAAGTTATTGGCGGAACGGTCGGCAGCTGTTTCGATTCTTGTGTTCTTCTTCTCTCTGAAAGTTCTTTATTTTGATTCCAAATAATATAGGATCCTGTGGACAACACTCTTGAACCATTTAACCTTGCTAACTTTACTCTTGATCCCGACGTCGCTGCTGTGGTATGCGGCTTGGATATGAAGATCAATTACACGAAACTTTCGAAAGCGTTCCAATATTTGACACGCGTCCCAGACTGTCATTTCGTTGCCACCAACGAAGACAGTACATACCCAAGCTCCCATGGGTTCCTCCCAGGAGCAGGATCTATCAGCGCCCCTCTTCGCTACGCCCTCGGAAAAGACCCCATCTGCACCGGCAAGCCGTCAAGCACTATGTTAGATTGTGTCAAGGCCAAGTTTGTACTTTTTATTTCTCATGTTTTGGTGGAATTAATTGAATTTATCGTCGATAGAGTGCATTTTGATCCTAAAAGAACTATCATGGTGGGTGATAGATTGAACACGGACATTCTATTCGGCCAGAATGGCGGCTTGGCCACATTGCTCGTCTTCACCGGTAAGCCCTCGTCATATCCGCTAAAACTTGTCTCGACCGCTGCCTGACCACGTTCGTGATAGGTATCACCACTGAAGAGGAGGTAACCGGACCCAACCCATCTCCCATTGTACCGGACTTCGTCACACAGGCATTGGGAGATTTCCGGATAGTGGAAAGAACCTGATAGAGAACAAAATTATCGGGCCTACGGGGGCAATACAAGTGATATAAACGTATCCCGAACAGATTAGTCAATTCAAAATGAATCATTTCATTTGGATTTCTCCTCGGCAAGGATTCGCTGTGCCCGAGTATGTTCTTCTGCGAGTTGGTAAATGGCGTTAACGGTAAGGGCCACTATTGAAGAAACAATATATCCTCCTATGGCACCAAAGGCAGGCGTTAGTGGCCAAGCCTAGGTACATCAATCCGTCAATGCCAGAAAAGTGAGGAGGGATCCGACAAGAGACAGACCTGCCATGGGCGGTCCCAGTCAAGCGCAATGGGTACAATGCCAATCCAGCAACCAGTGACCGTTCCGACCGCAGAATAGACTAATGCCCGTTCAATTGGATTGGTGATACTGAAATAATGGCGATTAAGATAGTTTAAACACTATTTTGAGAAGCCACGCACGAAAACTCAGCGAACAATCTCACCCAAGTCCATCTTTTGACGATGGAAGCGGAAACATTACCCAGAGTAGGGACGCCAATGGAGTATGCAGGGGGATAAACTGTCATTATGGATATGAGGAGTGCCAAAAGGTATGTTTTTAAGGAAAGACTATTGGAAAAAAACAAAGTAGCATCTCGCTAGTTAGTAACAGGTAATCATTGACAAAAATACCCTTGCGACACCTTGTGATGGGAGCACCAAATAAAATCAGGATAAGGTGAATAATGAGGGAAGCCGCGAAGGTGGCTGCCCAGGCATCTCGGGATATCTATTGCTCCAGTTCTAGCTTCGTTTTTTCTTGCAACGAAATAAATCGGAAAACCGAACCCACGTACGGATAGCTTTTTACGATTTAGATGTGCTATTTCAGTCCTTTTTTCATCATCTGTACCACGAATGCCCAATCTAAGCCACCACTCTCTCACCCAACCAGCCCACCAACTCTGCAAGAAAACCGCGCCGAGGCAGATGTATAACAGAGTTGAAGTTGGGTCGACAGTCAAAGCTTCCATGAAGGGGTGCTGCGGACGGTCACGCGAAGATTGCTGTTGTATGTCTTTCTGCGAAATGTTGTGCAAGTCCCCTAGAAAGTTTGTACGTGGGAGAAAGAGTGCGACAAAGGACCAGAGAGTTGTATGAACGCCGACGATGGAAATGTACGAAGCCATGGGCAATGTGTTTGATGAACCAGGCAGCCCGATATCCTTGGAGGATTTGGTAGCATTAGGCCCGCTTTGGAGTTCCTTTTGCAGTTTTGGCTTAGTTTTCTTATTGCTCGTCATGGAAGGAAGAGTAAGATTAACCGACAACAGCCGGCGGCGTGAACGCGACGACCGTCGACGACGCGACTGTCGCTGACATAAGTAAGGTCTGATCTCCGACCATAAACGGAGCGGCAGATGCCGAAGTGCCTACACTTGCTCATTTCTAGGTATTGCGGCCCACCATCATGGTCAACCAAAAGCCAAAAAGACAGGACAAAGCTGGCTCGGTCAGCGAATACCCAAAACACCATATGTTTCTGTACCCCAATATCATGTATCTGTGAGTTCTTTTGTCAGCTAAATGTGATGACCGAGTACCTGGCTTCCCCGTCAGTGTTCCACCTCCGTTTTATTTTTAAACCTTTTTTGACAAAAGGGGGGGCTGCACAGCAATCTGGTAATGTTTTCTCTAGTCTCATGTGCTGATACTCCTTTTCTGGATTCGCACTATTTTTGATTTGTCGACTTAGCTTTTGCCTTCGTGGGCACGGTAGAATATTTTGGACTTGCCAACTGACAATTAGGTTCTGTGGGATTGTCCATTACGGTATGGTCATTGCATATTGTGTCATCGATGCTAGATTGAGTTTTCTCTGTTAAAGTGCTGCCCTTAGCGATGCTGATCCAAAGTTAGCCCAGCATTGCATCCTCAGTTTATGTCACTTGATCGATGTCATTAGACGCCTTAGGTAAAATACGAGAGGCCAGTAACATATATCGTACATCGTATGGAAATCGATAAGGGAGCCGCATAGTATGGCCCGCAAGCGATTCACAACTGTTTGCACTATCTTCGATGCATGTATCAAAAACCCGGTGAGCTCCGGAGATATCTACTGCTATTGATAGTTGTGTGGAAGCTTGTTCGAATAAGTCTGCAACGTAGTAGGGAACTGTGTCTGGAGGCGACACATCATAGGCATACTTCTATTTTACCCTGTTCTTTCATGTCCGATTAGCACTTGGCAGGTATGTCTTGTGCCATTTTACATATATGGAATTCTGTCTCTGTTCTACTACCTGAGGAACACATGAACCACTGTAATGATTATCTTTCTGATCTGCATTTGACAGACATCTCTCTGTTTGACTGGACTCAATGAAGGGCTGTCTTCATCTCCGTCTATGGCATATTTTCACTGGAGCCATATACTCACTCCTCTGTAATGAATTCTCCAAAGAACAGGGGACAGATCCCTTTCCAAAATGACTTTCGTATCGTTGAACCGATGTCCATTGTGACTAATCATTTTCATTAATTGATTGCAAATTTCCATTGTGTTGGAAGCTAAAATGCACACGTCTAGTTTAGACTTTAAAAGAGTTGCTACGCTACATTGTATTGTGGCGTTAGGAGCTGTCAGGATCCGGTGTGGCACTGGTCAGTGGTACCCGAAAGTACAACGAAGAGTGGTCCAGAGTCCAGAAATCATAACAAGGCTGAGAATACCCGGAAACATGTGGGAGGAGACCCTACATGTTGCTTAGAGTATGATGGGTATACCCAGCCTGTATTCTTGAGCGATTCTGACCTTTTCAAAAGAAGCAAAAGTTTGATGAATCCCAGAAGTAATATGGCAGAATATTTTTAAATCATATAATTAAATCAAGGCCATGGTCTGGTGCGGGTCTTATTTGACGACGAAATTGAACGGGTGTGAATTAGAATATTTTGGAAGACCCAAGTCAACGGTTTTGCGAGGTTGGAAACGACTGCGCACCGGTGAATACTGAAGGAAGCTCATAAACAGGAGTGGTAGAAATCGGAAAGTACCATTGAGCGAAAATTTCTGCGACTATGATCTCTGGGCAGTCAATAAATGAACGTGGTTTTCAGCCAGACTAAGATTTTAGTCGCAAACCGTGTGTAAGACATGTTATCGCAATAATGCCGCCGCCACCTTTCGCGCTTTAGAACCTGCCCAAGGTGGAGTTTGGGGAAAGATTTTGCCAGAGAGCGACCGCATGAAGACATATGGAATATCTTGATCGATACATATCAGCGGCTGAGATTTTCTGGAAAGACAGTCCCAGAATAGTGTGCATGCTCCATCACCTCACTGATATTTGCATCGGAATTAGAGCGTGCTGTCTGGACGTTGTGCACTGCCTGCATTCCTGGCTACTTAGGAGGTCGCCGTGGGTGGTGAAGAGTATCTAGTTTAAAAGCACCGTTGTGCACATTCCAGAGCCTGCCATGCGGATAACGTCGCCGTGAACGAAGAATCCAAATACACCGATCAGGAGGGAAATATGGTTGGAGATAAGAGAACCCCAGGATAGAGTGTCAGAAAGTTTTCTTCCTAACAGTACGGTTCTGTGGATAGTAGTGCTAGCAAATCAGACCGCCGGATGCCAGAGAGCCGCCGGTTCGCCCCTCCGGTGTCCATTTACGACACGATGCGTTGTATTCGGTGTACAAAGTTTTGACATGTGTAAATCACAACCGCAACCTTTGACAAAAAAATCACAGAGTCAGAGAAGGCACGAAAGCAAGTGGAAAATGGTGAAGAAAAGTGGATGAGCTACGGAGGCGCAAAAATTATACAAAATAAGGCATACACATAGAATGGCGATGAAATTGACAAGAAATAGTCGAGTTAAGATAAGGGTAAGGAAATCGCTGTTGAAATGAAAAAGGATAGAGTAAGGCCGTGGTGGTCGATAAAATTGCGAATCAAATAAAACAAATGCACAGAAATGTTTTATTTATTTATTTTTCAAACGGCCATAAAAATCCGCCGAACAGGTTATATGACAGTCAAGATAAAGGATGGAACATATGCGGAAAGATGTTAATACATCTGGAGCGTGTGTTTCGCGAACTTGAACCAAAGCCTGGCCATGATAAAATTGTCGCACAATGAGGATTTAGTTCAAGATCAAGGAGGAGCCAATTATTCCTTAGGGTGCTACTGCGGTATATAGTGGGTGATAGAACCAAGCAGACAGAGAAAAAAGTGTAATCAAAGCGAAACGGCGTAATCCTAGATTAGTCGGGGATGTTCGTATGAGAAACCGAGCCTAAGTTGGTGTTCCAAATTCCGAGGAAAGTGACAGGACAGCGTAGAAACCATAGACAAAGATACAACGAAGATTGTTTCAAGGGTCTGTCTTCAATGAACAGCAAGCAGCCACGTCGACGGTCGAAGAGAGCAAGTCAAGAAAGCTGCCGCTCGTTCGGCAAGAATTCAGAAATCGGCAAATGTGGTTCACGTGATGACGTATGCTCGGTAACTACCGGTGGTGCTGGTCAGTTTTACAGCCACAGGACCATCAATATTATTGGTCCGACGTCGCCATCGCCATCCTCAAGACAAGGTGAGGAATTTATGCCCAAATTCTATGCGAACTATGCTAATCCAATATTCTGCAGTTAACCGGCTCACGACCGTCTATGTGAGTACAAGTTTCTGCGTTCCAGGGGCTCGTTTGGTCGTCGCGGAAGGTTTTCAAGGTCATATTTCGTGTAGATGTGTTAGGACGCGGGGAAATAAGTGCAGAAGGACAAGGAGAATCATGGGTCGGATATGGAGAATTTCAGTATGCTCAGGACAGGAACTTCTGATGGATTTCAAAACGAGCCCTTGGACGTATTATTTGAAACCGAACGTATGTCTGATCCTTTTACTTTTCTTATTTAGTTTCAGCAATGGCCCAACGTGTGACCCTCCGTACCCGCAAGTCCTACAACACCACCTCCAACCGCAGACGCGTCGTTAAGACCCCCGGAGGAAAGCTTGTCTACCACCACCTTAAGAAACTCGGTACCGCACCCAAATGCGGTGACTGTGGTGTTGGCCTGTCTGGTGTACGTTCGTTCTGGCTTTCCGTGGACGGACTCTTGATCTTACTTTGCTGGTGCTCTATTAGATCCCTGCTCTCCGCCCCCGTGAGTACGCCACCATCTCCAAGCGCCAGAAGACAGTTTCCCGCGCCTACGGTGGCTCAAGATGCGGTGACTGCGTCAAGTCCCGGTGAGTATCGACGAACTGGACGGTTTTGGTTATATGGCTTATCATCATTGCGTATTAGTATCCTCCGGGCATTCCTCGTTGAGGAGGCAAAGATCGTGAAGAAGGTCATCAAGTCCCAACAAAAGACCGCAGCTGCCCGCAAGTAGATGGGATTTCGTCGCTCTGGTCCTTTTCTTCTATGATTACACACACACTCATGTATCTACCCATGAAAACTTCCGCTATGCTGCATGATCATACCCCTGGCTACGCTCGAGATCAACGCCTTAATGGGTGTGAAGTGATTCTACTTGGTTTCGCTGTTCTTCGTCGAGATCCCTTCTCTGTCTTGCCATCCCACATTCACTTGTAATCTGTACTCTGCCCTATTGCTGGCAAATCATACCGCATCTAATTCGAATTACCATATTCACATTTCTTCGCACAATGTATGTATGATTGTCTACGATGTGTTCGTGAGTGAGATCCCGAGCTACTTTGCATCCGGAGCAAGCCATCGAATGAGAACAAGATATTATTGCACAGAAATATCAAATTGCTGGGAGTATAATAGCTGATGATGTTGAGCAAGCGTTGTAGAAGCATTGTGTGAAGGAACCAGACTGGCCAGGAGTTGTAATGAAGAAGTGATGAACAAAATGATGGGCGCTTACTATTAGTACCTCAAGACTTGTTGAGCTAGTCGGTGCACCTGGGCTTGATACTCTTCCTGGATGGTCGATTTCCTTTGTGTCGCTCGCCTCAGGAAGCAACTGTCGTCGCGGCTCCAGCGACGGGTGTTGAGTCAGTCGTTGTATCTCTGCAACACTTTATTCAGGATCATTGTCTTCTTTGCTTTTTTCTCTGATCTCTTTATCTTTTCCTCTGCTTTCAACCACCCGCCTTCGCCAGATTTATAGAATCCAGCAATCTGTGAAGGACATATTAATCTTTATCTGTTTCGTGTTCGTTATAATCTAATTTCTTCACATTGAGTCGTCACACAGATTCTGGTATGGGTATACGTCGAAATTCTTTGTAAAGTATAGTAAGTAATACCACAAATACGACAACATTAGACTACGTATCTCTACAGCTCTATCTAGATACTTAGATATCATTAAAAATTATTCTCAGACATAAAGGAATATCCCCAGGTGCGCGTACAAGTCATTACCATCATCAATTAATTAGCCATTACCATCGTAGTCATCATCGCCATCTATCTTCTCTTGCTTAACACTTTTACGAGGGCCCCTTTTAGCACGGTAATGGCCTTCTCAGTTTCCTTCTTCGTTAGAGCGCTAGTCAAAGCGAGACGGATGCTTGGACGGGGCTCCACAATTTCCTGGCCAACCAGACGCTTCGCCCGAGTGACGATAACACCCTGCGCCAACGTTTCCTCCACAACCTCTTGCAGCAGCCTCTCTTCAGCATAGTATTCAGAAGCGCGCGCAGATTCTCTCGCGACATCTTGGGCAGAATGTATCGAGTGATGATGTTTCGAGGAAGATGAAGACGAGGACAAAGAAGCTGACAAAGGAGCAGGTGAAAGAAGAGCGGGATACTGCTGTTTAACGTAGATATGGATAACAGGAGAAGCGGGGTGCGATGGAATAGTGATGCAATCAATGCGGTCGAGAATAGCACGAGCAGCGCGCACGTTCTCTTGAAGAGTCTCGAAGATGGAGGGTGTATTGCGGATGATGTTGATACCTTCTGACGCGCTGACAGCTAGGAGAGCGGGCATGGAAGCAGAGAAAACGAAAGAAGGACCGTTGATACGTTGATGATCAACTACATTTCGTGAGCCAGCGCAGAATCCTCCCGCAGCAGCGAGACCGGTAGCACAAGAACCAAGAAGCATGTCGACTTTGGAGGCCTGGAAAATACGTTAGCACTCCATAAACCATGAAGTAAGCGTCGAAACATACGGGAACATTGTACAATTCAGTCAAACCACGACCTGTCCTACCAACGGAGCCAAAGGAGTAGGTCTCGTCCAAGATTAAACGGTACTTGTATTTGTACTTGAGTTCGATCTGTAAACCTTTCGGTTAGCAAATATATAGACCACAAAAAATGTTACTAACAAGTTTGGGCAGGTCGACCATAGCACCATCCTTCTGGAAAATACCCTCGGTAACAATGAATCGCCTGGTCAAGGGTCCACGCCTCTTCTTCCTTTCCTTCTCGACGCTGATCAGGACCTCTTCCAAACTCTTCAAATCATTGTGGTCGAACCAACGAACAGTAGAACGCGAGATTTGAATACCCTTTTGGATAGCGAAGTTAACCGCGCGGTCAGCAACGATTATGTCACCACGTTTACAAAATGCCGGAATGACAGAAGATACGGTTGAAAAGCCTTGGGAGTACAAAATTGCAGCCTCCGTGCCCAAGAAGTCAGCGATATCATTTTCCAGATCCATGTGTACATCTAAGAGGCGGTGTGTGAGCACCAGAGAAGCTAATGATGAAAGGCACATAGAAATTACCGAGAGTGCCGTAGAAACCAGGAGGACCACAGCTGCCCAAACCATACTTGCGAAGCGTGTCAATTGCAAGCTGCTTAATGTGTTCGTTTCCTTGAAGCCCTGCAAAGTTAAAGCTCGCCAGGTTGGTCGCTGTCTTTCCCGTAGCGAGCAATTTCGGCTTGGGCCCGTTCGCGCCTGAAATGATGGGAACTGCGGCCAGGTCAGAGGCTTCTGAGGGAGGCAACGGTTGAGCCAAAGGTTCAGGAGTCCATTCGTCCACCAATTCGTCAATTTCCTAGAGTGAAGTGTTAACTCCACGCATTCTCTTCGTGCGGAAACACGCTACCTTTTCGCTGAATTGGATGAAGTGCTTTCCAGTCCTGTCCGCACGGGTCCTTGACTGCAGTAGAGTGCGAATGGCAAACACCACCAGGATAAGTTCCAATATTGTGCGTCCAGGATCGTTTTGGTGAGAACTCTTCACATAGCGCTGGATAACCGCTGAACCTGGAAGCTTGTCGAAGGTGGTCTGGACGGTCGTCAAGGTGTACTCCAAGAACGAAAAGAGAGGCGCAAAGTTGGGGTTTGACGAGTTCATGATGTTATACGGGTCCTCAACAACGTCGCTGAGCGCGCTTCGTGAGGAACTGGAAAATGAATATGCAGAAGTAAATAGCGGTCAGTACAAGTCAGGAGAGGTGCTTCAGACAAATGTTTTCGGTTATGTAAGCTAATAACTTTCCCACCCCTAAGAATAACTTGCGATTGAACGTCGGCATCGTATCGTCTCATCATCCACAACCATCCAGCGCTCACGAAGCCTCAACATTGCTAATTTATCTCTACGCTTTGGAAGCTCTACAACTTATACCACTGCTTGCATGGCATTGGTATACTTGGAGATCAGAATATTCCAGTCCAGGATCCAGGTCAAACACGCGACTTTCCACGAGGAATTTTCGTGGATCAGGCTGGTGTTTTTTACCTTATTGAACAATAAGAATTACCAGAATAACCGAACTGCGATCCAAGTACGACTCATCTCGGAGCTGTAAATCTCGTTCTTCCCAGCTGCAGTGCACTGCAACTGCAGTTTATGAAGAGCCACTTAGCTTTTTGGCGTGACTGTTGTTTTTCTAGGCTCTATGCTACTCTCGTATTCTGCTCTTCTGGCAAAATGCAAGTCTATTCAAAAATAAACTTGATATGGGACCATGAGAACCTTGAACTTACCGTGAAATATCCCTTCCTGCACAAAATCTGGGCATGATGTGATATACTTTCATGATAAGCGTCCAAATATGCGAGCTAGGCTGTGTGTATGTGTCAGTGCCTAAATGAAATCCTATTACAGATCGACCCTCTCCCACAATGGCTGATTTCCGACAGCAGCTTTTCTCTTTCAAGTCAGTCCGATCACAATAATCTCGTTCACACCGTCCTCGTGCAAACCAACCTACACTCATATATAAGTGGGGGGAAATACATGAAAAGAAGTCCTCAAACAACAACATCATCATGTTCGACTCCCTCAGGCTCCCTTGGGTTTTTGCCCGCTTAAGACGTTTGTACTCTACTCCTCCTCCTGCTGTCCCTTTGGGAGCGAATGATACTCGAATTTTATCGCACAAAGACTTCAGCACAGACTCGATTCAAGTACCGCTTGCATATTGGGCACAATCGACAATCAACGACGACTTCCTTGTTGTACGTCGAGACTACACCTTCTTTGTCTCGAAACTTGAATGGTTCAAGAACCGCGATGGCCTCCAACACGAATACGTGGTCGCTACTGTCTTCCACAGCAAAGACGATAGGAATCCCATCTACTTACGGTTTGAACATCGCTTGACCGCTATCGACCTGGATGATCAGATGCAGAAAGCTATCATAAGTGACCAAGACTACAAGGTTGGTATTTAGTCTTTCTTATGTCTATACATGAAAGCTAACATAGTGTTTTCCACGTCAGGATCTCAATAAAAGGCAACGAAAAGCCATCGAAGCTGCGGTCATAACTGAACTTTCCAATATGGCTTATGGAAACCCGGTATACGTCCGACATGGTCATGTCTACAGTATTATACGTGTTTATACTCCCAGCAAGCTTCTCGGAGGATTGCCCTTGTATGAGACTGGGCAACTTCTGGCAACCTACAATTTTCCCAAAAATCATCAACTCCGAAACCTAGCAGTGATGATCGAAGCTATTCTCGCGAAAGAAAAGGCGCACTCTCCCGCCATCCGCCAAACGTACTGGTTCGCACGCACTATGATGAGAACTGCCCAGGCCCTATGTCCCAAAACCGATGGGGGAGTCGAGACCTTTGTACCTACATCAGCATTCGATCGAGCAGGCAAATTTGCTTTGAAAGGCTTCACTAAATTGAGCTATGTCGACGATCCAACTGAGATGGAAGAAGTGAAAGACGCAGGACTGGTGGCCATTCAGAAGAAAGACGTGATGGTACGTACTCGCAGGCGAACATGAAGCATCAGGCAAAAACTAATATATCCTTCACAGATTGCTGAACCACA
>Ga0247779_1001200_pt1 | contig 12899 bp, 4 predicted proteins | sample UWRJL221509R5_FD_179925 | JGI IMG/M metagenome (GOLD analysis project Ga0247779, IMG submission 179925) | Plant litter microbial communities from Arlington Agricultural Research Station in Wisconsin, United States - UWRJ-L221-509R-5 | ecosystem: Environmental > Terrestrial > Plant litter >...
AACATGTAAGAAAAAAATGTCCTGTAGTTAATTGTAGTTCTATGGTATAAGTTCTTATGTTCTTGCATTAAACATGCTCGTTTTGATACCAAACAAAATGCATGCCTGACATCCGCGGGGAACAGATTTCAACTGCCCTCAGTTGTGCGAGTATGTTTAAAGCAAGAATATGTAACTAAATGGCTAATAAATAAATAACAAATCAAAAAATAATAACAAATAAATAAATAAAAGTAACTAATATCCTATGTACAGTGTCCGTTTATGCTATTTACCACTTTGACTACCTGCGTACCTAGTGGTTTAGTCCATAGCAAAGTTCATATTAATAAGTGAAAGGAGGAAGTGTGGGCATGTAAAACATATTATCAAACAATGAGGCATCAATGACGGGCAAGTGTGTTTGTCGAGAAGATTCCGCATTTTGAGATGGAATGTGTTGAGCGTCTTTATGATCCGGAAATTCCAGGTCAGGTGACTCTTGCCATATTATTAGCTGATTCTTGATATTGGGAAATTTTTGATGCGAGGTCGAAGCAGAAGTGTCACGTGATTTATTGTTGCCTCTATTTTTGTCCAATTGCTTCGACTGCCTTGTGTTTCGTGGCTGTCGCAGGCCTGTCTGTTTGGATGGAATCTCCAGGATAAATGGTGGCCATCCGAAGACATCAAATTGTGGGTTGTTTGCGTTGTATATCGGAACAATTTCTAGACAAGCAAGGTTCTGTGTCGTTTTGCCCTTTGTGTTTGTATCTCGTCGTTTAAGAATCATGTATGTGACATGGTCACTGTTGATGTTCTTCAGTATAATTCGACAGTTTACGCGGAGTAGCTGGCGTCGGTATTTTTTGGCTTTCACACGCCAGGGTACATCTGTGAATTCTGGTTCCGGTATAATTTCATCAATGTCGTCACAGTTAATGTCCCGTATGGGGCCGTTCCAAATCCGCTCGCGCATCCTGTCTGGATATTCTGGGCTACGTTGGAAGCTGAGTGGAGCGAATATCCCTTGTTTCGCTAGTTCATCAATAACTGGGAATCGTAGTCTTGCAGCATGACCATCTTTATCATCAGTAAGAGGTCTTTCAGCATGTGAAATGGCAGGCTGGGTGAAATCGAGTATTTGCATCATGGTGGTAATGGTTAGGCTGCATACTGACGTGCCGTTTGGTTTTTATGCCACGCATAGAACTGTTTGTCCGCATTTAGCTTTTCTGGTCTTTTATCGTTCCTCCAAAGAAGTTGTGAGATTTTATTGGATTGTGATAAAAAAATATTTTAAAAGATAAACAGCCATGCTTCGACTATGCTATATGCCTATCAAACCTGTTCAAGTGCTGCATTGGTTGGAGGGAATTTGGGAGGTGATCGAATGTACTGGAAGACAACATATAAAAGGTGAGGCAAAGAGACGAGGGCAGAAAAGCAGGTTACATGTTTCTCTTCAACAATATGTGCGTTCTTCTTCATCCACCTAGCTGTCTCTCTGTTGGGCTTCATGGTGTTGCATTCTCCCCGGACCTGAAATATGAACGAAGGCCATTCTGCGCTATCGTCCAATGGTACGCAATTAGCGTTATAGGCTACAGCTTGAATGTAATTGATATCGCCCTTGCAAATACGTAGGCGGGTGATGAAATAGGACACATTGGAAGCGTCATGGCCATTCAACACAAGTCGTTTTCCGATACGAAGGGTGGGGACATTGCCGACACGGAGGCTTGTTGTTTGAAGGCGGAATATGGCTCCTGAGAACTGGGATTCCTCAATAATTCTAGCGATGGGACATTCCAAATGTATGGGCTCATTATCTGCCCATATAGCCATCCATTCCTTGCGTGTAAATCTTGGAGGGTGTGTGTATAGAAACATAGGGTTGCTGTTGACTGGTATATGATGAAATGTACTTCGCGGCGGAAATCGAGAACTGGGATTAAGGGATGTCGGAGTAGAGGGAGGAGTTGCGGCAATGCTGGGAGCTTGTCCCGGGGCTTCATGCTCGTAAGTTTCCACAATGCTGTCCGCGATTGAAGTTAGCGAGTAGATGGAGGTAGATGTTTCTGAGGTATTTGTGCTGGTTGACATTGTGCGTGTGTGTGGTTGGTCGGAGTGTGGAATGCGCTGGCTTATATGCTTGCTGGTTAGTGGTTGCGTAAATGCTTATGGGGATTTTTAAAATTTTTTTGTTAATTTTAGATTGTACCGGCCGATCTATTGAGTTTTCTCTATTCAGACTCTGAATCGGAGGTTCCTGAATTTGCGTTGCTGGGGTCGTTTCTATTTGTCCGCATGAATGAATGGTGGCGTGAAATGTAAGGAAGTAAGCGGAACGGGGCAATTTTTGTCTGCATGTTTGTGCCGTCTAATTCTCTGAGCTGGTATGCACCATGTTCTGTTCTGCCTACTACCTGGTATGGTCCAAGATAGCGAGGTTTATGCTTACGATCCAGGGATGATTCAATTGCAGAGTTACGGACTAGAACTAATTCTCCTGCTTCATATGTTTCTTTGGTCATACGTCGGTGGAATCGCTGTTCAAATTGTGCCTTTGATGCAAATCGAGCTTTTCTCAATGTTTCTGCCGCTCGGACTTTATCACTCTCATGCTTTTCTAGCTGTCGCATGCGCAATGCAAGCAATTCACTTGTTGTGAGACCTGGTCTAAATCCGTCTACTAAGAATGTGGCTTCGGCAAGGTCTAGGGGTAAAATGGGGTCAGTGCCGTGTAAGAGTTGATATGGCGAGAACCCTGTAACCCGGCTGACTGTTACACGGTCAGCAAATACTGCTTCCGGTATCTTATCGGGCCAGTCTTTAATGTTTCCTTGGCATGCTTTAACAATTGCTTCTCTGAGTGTGAAATGTCCACGCTCCACGACTCCATTGGCATGGTGATTATAAGGCGTAATCTTAATTTGAGGAATTCCGAGACGTTTGAGAAGAATTTCAAAGGCTTTCTTGACTTCAGGCCCGTTGTCGGTTACGACCTTTTGTGGTGCTCCATATCGACAATAAATTAAGTTCCAAAAGAACTTGGATAATTCTTTTGATGTCGCCTTGCGTAGGGCTTGTGCTTCACATGTCCCTGACAAATCGTCTCTAGCAGCAACAATATATTTGAACCCTTTACTTTCTGGCATATGCATTATATCAATATAGATTTTTGCAAATAGGGACGTTGGCGCTGAAACAGTTAAAGGAATTTCCATTCTTTTTAGGCTTCTAATTTGGCATTCGTGGCATGATCGGACATGATGATAGATGTCTGCTCTCATATGAGGCCAAAAAAATCGATGACGTATGGTTTCATGTACGGCTTGGACTCCTCGGTGACCTAGGTTCTCATGGGCTTGCGTTAAAACTGTGAGCTTGTTGGTTGGTTCAGTGATTACAAGTAAGGGTGGCTTTGATCCATTTCGCTTATAGAGTTTGTCTTCCTTAACAAAGAAGTCCATTGCCTTGGCAAGGAAGCGGCGTTTCTTTTGTAGGTCGGGTATATGGGGTGCTTCTAATGTTGTTAAGAATTGTTTGATGTCTCGGAGAAGATCTTCTTGCTGTGCTCGAGCAGCATAGCAGGATGGTAAGTTAATTTCCGTGTCTGGTTCATACTGCTGTGCATTCAGGGTGAATTTAAAATTGTGATCCGGAATGAGCGTGAGAAGGGCAATGTTATCAAGCCAGGAATCGTCGTCACTTTCTGGTTCTTCTCCTTCTGCAAGTGGTCGTCTGGAAAGTGCATCTGGGCCTTTATGCTTCTCTGCGGGTACATGTATGAGTTTGAAATCAAACATGAGGATGCCTTGAATCCATCGATTAACAGCAGCACTTGGTTGTAGGTCTGGCTCATTCAACATTCCTTTTATGTACTGTGCGTCAACTTCAATGTGGAGATTTTTGACTCCTATGATATATAATCTCCAGTGCCTTAATGCACGGTATAGGCCAAATAGTTCTAATTTTGGTTGTGAATATCGTGATTCTCTTTCTGACATGGGAACTGATCCGTATCGGGCTGGTCGGCGTTTTCCTTCTTCATCAATCTGGGATAGTATCATTCCAGCGGCATCTCGGCTTGAGTCAACGGAAAGAATTACCGGACGGTCTGATGTGTAGTCAATAGGTCGAAGTGCAGGGCTGGTTGAAATTAGTTGTTTAATTTGATCAAAAGCGGCTTGACGGCGTTCATTCCAAATGAATTCTGCTCCTATGTGGTACAATTCAGTCAATGGCTTGACTATTTTGGAATAATTTGGTATCCAAATTCTGACGGTTCCGCAGAGTCCTAAAAATTGACGAACTTCTTTTGGTGTTGTAAGATTAGGCCAAGTAAGGATTTTATCGACCTTCTTTGTATCTGGCTCACGTCCTTCTGCATTGCACTTTTGTCCAACGATTAATACTTCTGGCAAGCAGATCTGGGCTTTGTTTGCAGCAAATGTAGCACCAGAGCATGCAATGCGGTGCATAATTCTATGTACGTCCTGGGCATGTTCCCAAATGAATTGGCGTATACCATCATTTTCAGGTATGGTGGCTGGATTTCCGTTCTCGAGTAGGTATTGACTCTTGGGTCCTTTAATTGGAAGGTCATCTATAAATATATTTGCTGTGTCTGGGATTTCATCCTTCAATACCATCACCATGCATTTCTGAAATTCGGCAGGTGAGTTAGTAAAGCCAGTAGGAAGGGAGGTGATCTGCAATAGTCCAAGTGGCGTCATGAATGCGGTGAGGCCTCTGCTTCGTGGGTGTATTTTTCGTGCATCAAATCCCCAGAATAGATCAAATACGGTATAACATTGGTGTCCTGCAAATCCTTCAACAAAGTCATCTACAATTGGCAGGAGTCCAGCATCCCGGATAGTAACTTTATTCAGTGGTTGTAAATCATGCACAATTCTGAGTTTGCCATTCTTTTTGAGGACAACAAACCATCGAGACCGATAAGATGATTGACTTTGCTCGTATACTCCTGCATCAATCTTGAGTTTAAGTACGTCCAGAACTTGAGGTAGGAGTCCAGGTGGTATTGGAATGTTCTTATACTCCCAAGGTGAATGTGGTACGGTAGGAATAATGTATGGAGAGAAGTACGACTCCTTAAGTGTGCCACGTTCAATATCTTCAAATGCAATTGCGTGTTCGTTGAGAACCATGATGAACTGGAAAAGCTTTTCTTCTTCTGACGATAGAAATCCGTCTGAGTTTATATTTAACATAGCCATACGTTCCAGCGTTATCTTTTGTGTTGGGGCAAATTTCGGAGGGTGAGTTGGTAATTGGGGCAAGGTTAAGAGTGGATCCTCTGGTATTTGTCGCGATACATAGCAATCTTCTGGAAATTGTGTCGATACGGGGTGTATTTTCTTGTCTACACGTTTGTACGCTGTAAATACATTGACCGTCTCTATGTCTGGTACAAGTATTAATTCATCGTCATCCTCCGAGGTGTATTCTTGTCCTTCTTGGATAAAGACTGTGTCGATATATGGCGCGGGGAACATGATAAAGTTTGTGTTTATATGAGAGTTTGGCACGGGGAACATGATTGACTTTAAGTGTTGATTATTGAATATGATGTGTATAAGTCCAGGAGTATGTAGATTTAAGTCTAAGCCGGTTTGACGTAAATCTAAACTTTGGCTTGTGGCTTCTGTGGCTATTATTGGCATTGTGGCTATGTGGTGTCTATAATTATCCACTGCTATTTGCCTATCACAGTATGCTTTGGGTGATATGTTGAATTGTGGAACTTCGTTTTCAGAAATAGGTGTTAAGATGTGTCCAGTAGGGGTACGGCTGTCCTTATGAAATAATATATGTGTATATAAGTAAAGTTTGGGTGTTATATGCAGGAGGTTGGCGGTTAATGTGGGGGTAGTTAATATACAGAAATATTCGGTGTAATAGCTTGAATTATTCTCTGTACTTTGTGCAGGACAATTTCTCGGTGAACGATACGTGATTCTGTTTGAGCAGAACTGTCTTAAAAGGTAGCAAAAGAGATTATCAGATTTGGTGGAGAATTGGTCGAGATATTGTAGATTTTTGAGTACTATATAGGGTATGGAGGGGGGGAGGCATACCTGAATGCTCAATTCTGAAGCATACAGCATATTTATTCGAGCGATTCCTGTCTTCTCAAGTGATACAAGTATAAGGTCTTCATTTCGCTTATTCAGAAGGCTGCTGGGCGCTAAGAAAGCATTAGGATAATCAATTTTGCATTGGTGAGGTAGTGAGAGGAAGATACAGTGTTGTATCGCATCGCTCTCCGTCAATTCTGATCTGTCTTCCACGCGCATGGGCTCGTTGTGTGCGCTAGTATACTGTGCATTGAACGACATCCTGGCCAATAATATGGCACGCGTTGGGGTGGCTCTTCGATGCAATCTTTGTGAGATGTGTTGTGGGGAAATATGTTCTCTGGAGATAAATTTCTTGACCTTTATTTCGGGAATTTCGTGTGTAAACTCGGAGTAGAGAGGTATTTGATGTCGAGTACAAGTTCCTCCAGAGTTTGAAGGAGGTAGGAGCGGTTGATGTATTTTATATATGGCAAACTTACCTGTATCCCTTGAATTAAGCTTACTACTTCGCTTTTGTAATATATCTACAAGTTCTTTCTGTATCATATGGTAGAGCATAGTAAAGCGAAAGATATAGCTGATTTTCGGAGCATAATATTGTTCTGAGTAGACACAATTAATTTCCGAAGGTAGGGGGTGATGAAAAGAGGTGCAGGAAGGATGAGAACTTTTTCTGTGCCGAAGATTCATGACACATGAGAATCTCCGAAGAAAAAATAATATTATATGATAGACTGCTACAGAAATAGAGCAATCAAAGTCCAGGGTAAATAAATAAGGAACTGAGTCGTTGTGACGCTCCAGGCTGTCAGAATATAAATAAATAAAGAAGGGAACAATGGTAAAACAAATTCTGTGAGTCCTTGGTATCATTAAGAGGGTGGAGTCAATAAATAGTTGAATGGGGAACGGTACAGATCGAATAAATAAGAAATCGAACGGTGGAAAGCTTGTAGATAGTGTGTAAAGTCTGTAGATCAATTTAGAACGTCTTTGGAATTTTTGTGTAAGTCCAGAAAAATCTATAAAAAATCTGGGGGGCTTACCCATGCGTCTATGCATCAGCTGATCCCTCGGAAATGATTTCGTCGTCAAAATTGCTCGCTGCTTGCTGTCCCAGAAGGCTGAGCTCGTAGGAAGGTGTTTCAAATCTATCAAGAACAATGTAAAGCACTCGGTTGAGGTCTTCTCCTTCAGGAAACGACATGTGAAGGAGTCTGGTGATGGATGAAGCGAGGTCAATGCAGTTATTCGTCCAGAGTAAGTATTGGAGAATTAAAAAATACTCGGATTCAAAGTTGTGGAGTAATTGGTTCGTCTCGAACGTGATGGTTGCATTGAATCGATTGACCTGGTAATATTCTTTTAGTCCTCCAAACAATCCACAGGTCTGAAGCCAGTCTTCATAGGCTTCCATGAGTTCGCATATATCCTGTCTAGCACGTATTAGCTTTGCTAAGTGAGAAATCCATCTGTTATGGTGTGGCACTCTGTTCCGAGACCCGGCGCCTAAATGGCGCTCCAAAGCCTTGGTATTAATGAATTCTGGAAAGTAATCCTTGAATTTGTCAGCAGCTACAATGGTGTGCCACTGTACAGCCCGTCGAGGCGCAAAACGTGCTCCAAATTGAGTCGAAGCAAGATGTTCTAGACTGCTGACAAGTCTATAAGTCATTCGGAGAAGCGTAGGGTACCAGGCCTCCATTGCTCCCTCAAAATAGCGTGGGTCAAGGCGTCCATGCGGCGGGGGTGGTGTTGGGAGGTTTAATGGTTTCAAAATGGTGTCCGGAGTGGTTCTATCTTTGGTTATATGGACGTGCTCTTCAAATTTAGCCTCCAGGTCGGTCATCGGAAGGTTATTGTTAGCGTTCTTTGGTGTTTCGGAAAGGTTCGACTTGACGCTATTGGGCTGCTTGACGGCGTCCTCTGGGTGTTCTTGGATCTCTGGTAATTCGATGTTTGGAAAAGGTGTAGGAGAAGGAGGATAAAGTAGTTCATAGCTGGATAAATCGGTGGAGGTTGAAGAAATGGTGCTGCTGTTGGGCACAGCGTCGGGTAGGGACTCTGGGGTGCTCGGACGATTTTTGTGTGGTTTATTTCCGGCCCAGAAACGAGTTAATAATTTTTCAGCCTCAGGTAATCTAATGATGACTTTACCATCTGTGCTGACCTGAGTGTATTGTCCCTTGGTCAAAAATTCCGGAACAATTACTCCGTCCGTGATGGAATCCTGTCCAGAAAGGCTTGATAGCTTCTCACAGAAAATTTCTTCCTCCTTGGTAAGTGGGGTATTAAATTCTGCAAAGGTGAGAGAAGGGAATCGGATCGGAACAAGCTTCTGAGCAACTCCAGGTGGAAGCTTTGTTTCTGGAGGATACAGAAAAGCGCGCAGCTTGGATGGGGGTATATTCTCCTTGTTAGAAGAGCTGTCATCGTCCTTGGTTGCTATGTAAAATAAAGAGGGGTACTGGAATGTTTCTGGCAAGATATCCTGACGGATTTGAGAAGGGGGGATGGGAAGTGGCTTTAAAATAGAGTGGAGTGAGGTAACTGATTGAGGGGGTAGACTGCGTCGTTGTAAAGGTGTTTGTGATCCGTTGATTGTGCCAGAAGTTGGAAATGGTGTGCCTGCTCGTTGAAGAGGTGCTTGAATTTGATTTTTATCGACTGGGGTAGGAGGAGGGACTGGAGGTACATTTGGAACGATGGGAAACTGTCTTTGGAATATTCCTGGCATGTGACCCGAAGTACAGACATGCTCAAGCATCTCGTCGTAGTTGATCTCTGGCATAAGCCAGGTAACAAATTCCCTCATTCTGGGGTCGTCCAAATCGAAATGAAAGCAAGTATAGCTTCGCCCTTGGACAGATCGAAGGATTCCTGCATTATATCCTGTCAGAGTGGATGTAGGAAAAATAATTCTGGCAAATAGCTGAGAAGGAGTGTCTGGATCTTGGCATATATCTGTTACTACCCCATTAGGGCTGGTGAGTGTACAAGATGCTGTCTTGAGTTGTTGTTGAGTGACTGGATGGTTCAGAGTATAGGATGGAATAAGAGGTGGTTCTGTAGACATTGTAGACGATTGGTGAGGCTGTAGATGTGGATTGAAGTGGGTTTGTTGAAGAATTTCTTTCCTGCTTTTATATTCTTCCTGTTCTGCTCTTTCTTGCTTGATTTCGCATTTTTTGGCCATACACATCTTGAAAGCACGTGCTCGATCAGGTGGCAGTGTGAATACATGTCCATCAATCATTCTGGAGATTGATCCGTCGCTATGTTCGTAGTTTCCATCGATTTCTTGTCCTGGAAACAGCATAGTTTCGTGACGTACAAGCTTTCTTTGGGTATCAGGTTGCACCTTACATTGTTTGTCTTTTATAGCGAACAATGGTGAAACATTTCGGCCTGACAAGTCCGTATTACTCAGCCCATTATTTTTTGTTTTATCTCCATCAATCGTCATGACGCAATGGGATTTTTCCCGATGCACATCTTCTCCATTGTTCTTATGCTTGCATTGTTCTCCGCATTGGGGCGCAGGTTTATTTGTCTCCTTGGGGCTGTCTAGGCATGCTTCTGAGGTGCAAGTACACGTTGCTTCAATTCCCAATGAGTCCGGTGCATCTGTAATATTTCCGTGGGGTGTTTTGGTCTGAACGTTGGGAGAGAGGATATTGTCAGTGCCTATACTAAAGGCATATTTGGTCAGATGGCTTTCCGCAACAGCTTGTCTTGATGTTAATTGATCTGGTGTCACAAAAATCTCATACTTTGGCTCGTGGGAATTAATATCTTTAAAAATTAAATGTGTTCCGTCAGTCCGTTCATCAATTGAAACATAATTACCTCGCTGCCAGGGTCGTCCAAGTAATAATTCAAAGGGTACCTTGCTTCCAATATACAGATCTGCTTGAGTCACAATACTTCCGCAGCTTAATGGAACATCTGTTGCAACTCCATCAAGCATACCGAATCCGCCGTTCGCATCTTTCATTTGCAGTTTTCGGCTTACGTCTATTGGAAGTTGAAGATATTTACGTGCAACATCATCACGTATGACATTTATTTGTGATCCAGTGTCAATTATAGCTTGGATAGGCTGTCCTCGATACGTCATATTGAGTTTGATTAATACATCATACTGGTTTGATTCCTGAAAATGGACATTAGCGCCTGTGGTTGTTATAGGCTTTGTATTTTTAGATCGTATGACATCTTGCAGTGTGCTCGATAATTCCTTGGATGATCCTAAGATTTTGCGAAGTGGTAAAGCAATTTCAGTGTCCAGTATCTCCTGCACCACTGATCGTGTGTCCACTTGAGATGAAATCTCTGACTGACGTAAGACTTTATTCCTATCTACACTATCTTTTGAGTTTGATATATGAGACTGATTGGCAGCAGGCTTTGGCTTTGTTTCTGCATGTGATATTGGCTTACGAGTTGGCATTTTCTCCGGTCCGGCCATTTCTATGTCTTTGTCTTCAGGAAAGCGTACATTTCTTGCATCGATAGGTCTTATTTCTTGCGGTACAGGGGGAACATTTTCTTTAGTGGCTACAGGAAATCGTATGCCAGGGGGAACACCTTTGGGCTTAGCGTGTTCTGCTTTCTCTGTACTATGTGGTCTCATAGGTTTCCGAGCTGGTGGGTAGACTCCGTCCAAAACTTTTCGTGGTGTACGTGTAGCTTCTTTCCGAGCTTCGGTGGTTTGCTTTTCAGAACGTGTTGCTGGAAATGAATTATATGTGCCTTCATATTGGCGTTCATTTGCACTTTCAGGGCGGTAGAGTTGTCTTTGTGCGTGATGTGCATATTTCCAATATGGTCCATCATCATAAGAGTCGGTATCAGAATCTGTGTCGGAGTGATCAGAATCATAGGCTTCGTGGTTATAGAAACTGTTGACTTCATCATTCACAGTCATCAAATGGCTTTGTGGTGCCAATGCTAAGGCTCTTTGCACTGCATCGACTATGCTTTCTCCTTGCCGACGATAAATTGACTGTCCGTTAGCCATTCTATATTTCCGTGTAGATGGATCCTGCATAATAACTCCTCTTTGTGATAGGTCGGCCATTTTTGGGCATTCATGCAGCATGTGGCCTTGCTCAAAACATCCATAGCATTGATTACTAGGTGGATTGAATGGTGGACGTTCTACATTTAAGTTATGATTATCCCGATTTCGTGGCGGAATTCTTGGTGCTTGGATTGGAATATTATTTGGGTACGTCAGGGGTGATGTTTGAGACATATGCGGTGGTGCTTGTCGATTATTTGACATATACCGTTGTGATAAATGTGGTGGTTCACGATATATACACTTCTGTGCGATTCCGGTTTTGTCTAGTGATAACACCTTGTAATAAAGATGTCCATAGTGGGGGTCGTCAAGGGACATAGTATTGAGCTGTTGAATCATATTCTCAATTTCTCCTGATGTGCCTTGATATTTATGTGTTCGTTCCAATTCTGCTGGTGTTGGTACTGTGTTTTCTGCTTTCTTTAACTTCTCGGCATGGGTTTTGTACTTATTCCTTTTGACATGCTTGTGTTTACGTCGTGGGTGTCTTGAGTCATTGTCGCTCTCTGAATCAGTGTCACTTTCTGTGTCTGAATCAGTATCAGATCCCGTAAAGTCAGTGTTCTCAATTGCAAATAACTCTGCGTGGAGCAGCATATCAGAGAACTTGTCTCGTTTAAAGTACTGTTCTGCAGCATCACAGATTTGCTTTACTGTCCATGGATCGGATATGTTGTGATTTGGTTCTTTGATCAACAACTTTCCTTCTAGCACGGTTCTTACATCCTTTGGTATTCCTACCCAGAAGTAACCAGCATAATCATTATCTGACAGTCGTTGCTTAGCAAGAAGGAAACCGGCGATAATTGCATACTGGCGGAAGTACTTTTTCCACTGCGATAATGTGTTGCACGACCGTAACTGACTTCTTTTAACAAAGTTGACAAGGTCTATTGGACGATATCGAGTCTGCTTGCGGTCAGCGTCATAGTAGAGCTTGATTTGGTTTTCGAGTCCAATCCAATTAGGGGTCTTGTAGTGCTCGAGCGTTTTAATAAAATCTGATACACTCTCAGAGCAGTATTCAAGTATGGTTCGACATTTTTCTCCTTCATTATTGATGTTGTAGCGTGTCAACAGATTGTTGTAATGAGTAAGAAAACGTTCAACTTGAGTATATTTCCCTTTGAATGTTCTTGGAGCAGAACGTGAACCACGAACAGGCATATGAGCAATTCCAGTGAGATTTACAGCTGGTTGACTCATGACTGTAACAGGTATGTGAGGATGTGTGTTAGACTGAAGTGTAGACGTAGCGGCTGGCACTATTGTTGTTGATAAGGAGTTGGTGGGAATAACTGAAGAGTTGGTTGATTGTATAATCTGAAAGGTGGCTGAATCGTTTGAGGTGCTTGTAGAGTCTAAAGATGAAGGTGTGGAGACTGTATGCTCTGGTGAGCTTGGTGTTTGATTTCCTGGAGAGACCTGCTCGGTAGGTGGTGATTCTAATACAGGGACTTCGTCGTCTGAGATGTTATAGTGGGGTGGTGCGTCTCGATATTCTTGATCACTTGGTAAGCTCATACAATGTGTAGATTGTGTATGTTGTCAGATATGGTGACAAAGGAACCTCCCTCGCGGTGGGCTCCAATTATGTCAACGTGAATTATGTTTCACCTGGGTTTCTCCGGAAGGAATCTACTTCGGGATATTCCAGTTTGTTCGGGAGGTTCCGATTACAGTCGGTAATCTGTGAAATATGATGTAAACGACAAACGTTC